>Ga0075121_1001831_pt1 | contig 12727 bp, 16 predicted proteins | sample AntAceMetag02UKG_FD_69793 | JGI IMG/M metagenome (GOLD analysis project Ga0075121, IMG submission 69793) | Saline lake microbial communities from Ace Lake, Antarctica - Antarctic Ace Lake Metagenome 02UKG | ecosystem: Environmental > Aquatic > Non-marine Saline and Alkaline > Saline | place... | reverse complement strand
CCTTAAACCCTCCGCTCTTCCTTCGAGCTCTTGAATGTATTCACCGGCGCCATTAACAGCTTCAAACATTTCTTTACCGTCTTTTCCAATAATATAGCCGATGGATGACAGCAGGTTTCCCGTGTCATCCTCAAATTCACGTTTTAAGCGAGCTTGCCTAATAAAAGTTTCGCCCACATATTTAAAGCCCTCTAGCACGGCATTGTCAACGTTGTCAACAAAATTATCGATTGAGCTAAGTGCCTGAGCCAAATTGACTATTTTTACTCCACCCAAAGAACCCATGCTAATTGGTCTTTTCTGATTTGAAAAACTTTTAAAGAACGTTCACCGAGTTTTACGGTATCACCTTTTTTTATTTCAGCATCAAGCGGTTTACAATGGATTTTTCCCTGTATCTCGCTCATACTTCCATCAGCATTTTTCACAACTTGTGGTTTAAAAACTGCCCGACCTTTAAAAGGAACGGGGTCAGCTTCTACGCCAGGTAAATACTCACCACCCTCAGTACTCCCCGAAGCGGGGTAATAATTAAAAGTATGTGGGTAGCGTTTTACCATTGGCTTGAAGCGTTTTTAACCGTTGGTTGTGCAAATACCGTATCGGCTTTCGGGTCGTCGTACTCATCGTAAATCAGCTTTGCAAAAGCTTTTAGCTCTGCAGGTTTATGCTTTATCGATAAGTCTCCTTCCTTAAACTCCGGCGATGTAGCAACGTGCATCATTAAATCTGCGGCTACCAACTCGGTTTTTTGTTTTAGAGTTGAAACATAAGAGGCATCCCCACTTAAATCGCGGTCTGCCACAGCTTTTGACAGCATACCGTCACCAATGTCGCCAAGCGCGGGATATTCTCTTATGATTTCATTAACTGTTGACATGATGACAGTTAAATATTATAAGTCGGCTCCCCAACCTGTGTGAGCAACATCCAAATAGTATAAACTTTCAGGGTCGTTCAACGCCGGGAAGACATTGGCTTCACCTTTAGTCCACTCCGTAAACGGTTCGTGAGTTCCCCACTTGGTCATAAGGGTAAAGTCCCTTTTGGCCATGGTGGCAATCTTTTTCACCTCGGCAGAGCCTTCAGCTGCAATAGGACCATGCTGGATGGTTCCAACAATAATATCCTGGCTGAATAATATCCGGTTGCTTTCCCATGGGGAAACAATACTTCGGACATTGTCCTTATTCTCGAACCTTACGGCTGGGTCAACAATTACAATTTTTGGAAGCAAATTAGCCGACAAATAATCGTTAATTACTGCGTGAGTTACAACTAAAGCGCCTCGGGTATTTACCCAGGCTTTAATAGCGTTAATCACCTCCGTAGTTTTCTTCAGGTTATTAAAATCGCTGAGTGTCATGGTTACGTATCGGATGATACGGCCATTTGCTCTTGCGGCTGCTACCTTGGCCTCAATGTTAGCCAAGGGAGTCGCGGTTGCCGAATCTGACCAGTTTGTTGTTACACCCGTTTTATTATCACTAGGAACTTGATAGTCAATTTTGCTTTCGGTAACAACACCTGCGTTATTGGTTTTAGACAATGAAACTTCCGCTTTTGAGGCGGCTTGCATCGACAGCCATTCAACACGGGCACGAACACCATTATAACAAAAATCGAAATCCTCAAACACGTGGTCGAGTACTGCCTTTAAATCGGCGCTACCGCTAACATAATCACGCAGCCTGGTATATTCGTTCCAATCGCTTTCATTCATACCTCGTTTAATTGCAATTTTAGGAATGTCGCCACTCATTTTATTTACAATCTCACGGGTTTTAATAGGGGCAGTTGCGTCATACGCAATTACATCTGCCATTACTGGTACTCCTCTCTCAGCTTGGAGAGTTTCCCACTTTAATGAGGAAACAGGCTTTACGCCAAAGAAATTCGGGAAGTAAACCGGGTTAATGGTTTTACTTGTAAACCGAGCCGTCATATTCTTTTTGTTAACCTCTTTAATTAAACTTCTTTCCATTTTTATCTAATTTATAGGGTTATTCAAAACGAATTAACGGTAGTAAAGCCTTAATTGTAGCGTCCACATATTGTGGCATATTTGCTTCGCTTACGGAGCCTCTTAAAAGTACACCTATGGACTGATTTGATTTTGACAAATCAACAGGGTTAATAGATAATCCAGCAGGAGCATATTTAACGCCCATATTGGCTTTATTTACACCGCCTTGGAAATTATCCGTCGCGGTTGTTAGTGTTGCTCCCGTTTGCTTTGCGTCCCAATCTGTTCCGGCAAATGTAGCCTCTGACCAGTCAAGCCCCTCAACCGTGCCTAGGGCACGAACTGCGGCCTGTATGACAGCTACATTGTTATTTGCTGCGGTGGTATCTGCCAGCGAAATCAATAAAACTCCATTGGTATAGGCAACGGCTAGTACATCGTCGGCCGCTTGACCGATTTGTAGAGTAACGCCATTAAAGTTCACCGGGTAAGAAGTTACCGGTATTGTACACTTCAAAAAGTCTCCAACAGTATCTTGAACCGTAGCCTCAGCGTCTGTGCCGCTCCCTGCGGTATCGGCTGTTTCGGCTTGGTATAAAACAGTATCGGTGGCATAAATAGTCAATTGCCCTGTGGTAAAAGCTAACGTATCGTAAGTTTCTCCTACAGTAATTGTATCTATTTCTAATGCAACATGGCCGTCGCTGATTATGTCACCAACTTTAAATTCGTGAACTAAACCAATCCTCGGCGCACTTGCACTACCACCTGCTACTATCTTAGCAGTTTTAACAAGATGAAAAAGACCATTTGAATCCTCGCCTACTATCGCCCCGGCTTTACACTCGGTTGACGCTGTTTTGAAATCAGCGGCGGCGACAATGGCTCCTCCTGATAAAACCTCAATTTGAGATTTGATAACAGGGTTGTTTTGATATTCAGTCTCTTTTGTTACGTACATGATTTTTAATAAAATTTAAACATCCAATTTCACGGTTCCGGCATCCTCCTCGTCAGCCTCACCGTTCATAATTTTTTTATAGTCCTCCTCAGACTTTTCGGAGCTTCCGCCCCCTCCAGGTTCCTTCATCCCGGCAATCCCTAAATCGTTAAGCTCCTGCTTATACTCGGTAATAGCTGTGTCAACAGCATCATCGTCCGCGTCATCAGCAACAGAAAAGCGTTTATGTAACTTCTCAGGAATTCCGGCAGTTTTAAGTTTCCCGGCAATTGTAGTTGCCCTCTCTGTAGCGGCTTCTTTTTGTTTGTAGCCTGCCAGTTCTGTCGAAAGGTCATCCACTTTCTTAACGAGACCTTTAGCCCATTTTGGAGCTTTGTCCCCGTCAGCTGGTGGGTCATCATCGTCGTCATCGTCATCTCCACCCCCGCTTGAAATTGGTTTCCCGTCGTCGTCAAGTTTTTTCTCCTCGCGGAATTTCTTAACGGCTTTTTCGCCTGCGGTTTTGGAGGCTTCGGTTGCCCGACTGTCCCCGTGTGCCTTAAATAAGTCGTCCAGCGTAATCCCGTCAACTGCGGTTTGAACGCCGTCCTCCTCGGTAACGGTTTTAGAAATGTTTCTTGCCCGTTGCTCTAACACCTTACTCGGAACCCCTTTAAACTTGGTTTTCAGAGCGTTTAAAATTTCTTCGTACATGTTATTAAATAACTTTTAGTTAAAAATTTGCATAAAAAAAGCCTCAACTACCGACACGGCAGCAAGGCTTTACTGTATCCCAAAAGTAGTGATTAATTAAAATTCATGCAAATCGAGTTATGAGTGAGGTTATTAACTTTGGATTTTGAGGCTAAGCACCTTTAGTCACTTTCATCAACTCATTCGGAGGCACTTTAATAAATTCAGCTACCGATTTTTCAGGAACGTAAACGCCATTTTTCAGCACATAATTATCAGTTATAAAATGGGGCTTGCTTTTCCACCTTTTAAATGCCGGGGTTAGTGCCTTAACATACCTGCCCGCTTTTGCTGGGATTGAGGTAACTATCCTGTTTTTATTTAACTGCCCTGTTTTAAGGTAATTAAGAAAGTCTTTCCGGGGTGCTAAAATGGGTACCGTAAAACAGATGCATTTTGGGTGCCAGCCGCCAAATAAAAAACTTTTCGGGTATGCTCCGGCCATGTGGTTACAAATATCATCCTCGAGATGCTGAAGGGATAGTTTTACCTCGTACCCGTTTACAAAAGTCATTTCTTTCCAACGCGCCTGATCAGCGTGGCGAAATGCCATATTTGTTTCGCTTTGTGCAAGCCGTAGGGCATTTTTATGCGACGAACGGTAAACCCCACGCCCGGGATGAAAGTTTTTGGCCGGTTGGCTTAACATTAATTTACCTGTTTTAGGGTCTCGAATCCTTCTGAACCGTTTATCAGGATGCTCAAGTAAACTTTTTAAATCGGTGGAAATTCTTTTTGCACTTTGGCCGCTTGCAATACCTGAGCCTCCATAAAACGCCAGCTGGTCCTTAAGTACCTGGGCAGTTTTCCATACTTGAGGGGAAACGTCCGGAATACTATTTTTAAAAGTATTGAATCCCTCCAGCGAGCGTAAATTTATGCCCTCTTTTGCAATTTGTGAAATTGGTAGGTTGGAAAGGTAGGAGTTAATAAGGTCGTCAGAATGTTTTTTTGAAACGCCTAAAGCTTTGGCGCGATTCTCATCAATTATATTCGCGAACTGGCCTGCGAAAGTAGATAGTTTTTTTTCGATACGTGCCTCAATCGCTTTATTGCGTACCCAATACGAGTTGGCATCAACAATAACTTTGCCGGGGGGCTTGAACTTCTTTAAATCGCCCGCCAACCCCGTAATGGTTTCAGAATAGAGCCTTTTTATTTGGGCATCCTGTTGTAATAGCAGCCGTATAAATTCACGCTCTTTTTTAGTCATCTTTTGGCAATGGCTTTGGCATTGTTTTTAACCTTACCGCCATTATTGTTTTTTGGCCGTTTATAATTGACTTGGCAACCCGGTGCCACCCGTCGCATATATAACCAGTAACATCTAAAATAACGGGGTACTTCATTTCCGCTGCGGTCATCCTTCGAACATGATAACAAAAATGCTTAATATCCATATCCCCCCAAGGTCTTGTGCCAATATCAACCCCTGCTAAAGGCAGCTCAAACGGCTCCTCCTTGGAAGCCATTTCAATTAAATCCTTCACGAAGTACTTATCTCCACTAAGGATATAGGTGTTCTCGGCTACGTTAAAATCATATATTCCAAAACAATCAATATTACTCATCTTCTATAATCCAAATTGGTAATTCTTCCAACCCTAGCAACTGAAAATCAACCCACAGGTTAATATCAACTAGTACGCCGTAAAGCCAGTTATTTGTTCTAAGCTCATCCGTTTGCTCGTTATACCAACACGGGATACCTCTGTATTTTGCCCTTTTAAACATCCGGCTCGGCTATTGCGCTCAAAACGGTTGACTCGGCTTTCACCTTCACTTTTTCGGCCTTGGAGTTGTCAACCAAAGGGTTCTTTTCAATTGCCGTTTCCTTGCTCATAATACCCCCTGATGTGGCGGTTACCAAATCCTCAATAACCTCCGAAATATTATCGGGCATTATGGAGTTAAAGGTTAGTTTCAGCTTCATGTCCTTGTAGGCCTTTTCGCTCCCTGCATTCATTTTTGAAAGGATTGACATTACCACATTAAGCTCGCGCTTGAGCATTTCATTAAATTGCTCCTGTTTGTTCAAACTTTTAATAATTGGAGCCAGCATTAACATTTGAAGTGCCACGCCCGAGAGGTTTCCAATTGAAGCTTTCGACATATTCAGAAAATTAGCGTCCGCCGTTTGAGTAAACTTATAAATGTAGTTTTCGGCCATGTCGAATTGAAGCTTTAAACTTTCAGGGCGTTGGTCCCACGTTAAGTATTTTGCCTCTGACTTTACTTTACTCCCATCACCGCTTTCAATTATTTCCATTTCCAAAACCTCCCCGACTGTCCCTTTCTCAGGTAGATTGGAAATTTTACCCGATACAGTCAACTTAGGTTTAGCGAAATAATCGTTTGTATCAATCAACTTAGAATAGCTATCCTCCTGCTTTTCTATTATACTTAGCACCTTATGCCACTCTGGGATTTTCTGCTCGTAATACACAACGGGGATCTTCCCGAATTCATTTTTTATTGCCTCCTCTTCCCATCCGGCATCTGTTTTTTCAGCGTATATAATTTGCTCAGCCGTATATAGCTCGCACATTTCAACCTTTTTTGCTTTCCCATCAACAGATTTAGTTTCCGTAAACTTTCGCAAAAAGGCAATCATCGAGCCTTTTTCAAATACGGGTATAAAATCGCCGTTATCTTGCGAGAGTATAATAGAGGCTAAGCTCCGGTTTTCTTTGTCAGTCGGGTTTTTTACGTAATACAGCTTTGCCGCCCGGCACTGTATAAAAAGTTTTCTGGCCAGCTCTTTATTTCTACTATTGAAATAGATATCCTCAAGCGCGGCCTCCAGCTCCTGAAACTGGGTATCGCCCCCGTCAGTTGTTTTGCTTATCGTTAACGGCGAGCCGAACAAAAATGCAACTGAACTCTCTACAATGTCCTCCTGGTAATTCAGAACTATCTTAGCCGTTGTAACCTTTGACTCTCCGTTAGCTGTTTTTACAACTTTATCCGGACGTGCCAAAATCGCGTGCTCACCATCATAGATTTTCTGGTATTCCTCGGCCTTATTTTCCCCGGGGCCTAGCGCTTCTATTGCTTTAATTACCTCCTCAAAGGTGCCGTCTAGTATTGAACTCTTCTCTTCTGCCATGATATATAATTTTAAAATAATCCTAGTTTTTCTTTGTTGTAATTTTGGGATTCGTATTCTATTTGAACCAGCTCAAACCACTCGCGCATCATCCACATATCAAAGAAATCGGGAGAGTGTTTGATAATATCTTTCATTTTGTCTTTAGGGAGTACTGCAAGTTTCCCATCGTGGTCGGGTTTGTCTCTTTTAATTGCCCGGCGTTCGTCAATAAGCATCTGCCCAACGGTTTTGCTGCCTACATTCTTTCTTAATACTTCAGGCGAAATTGAGTAACCGTCACTATTAACGCGGTCGGCCATTTTGAAATAACACTGAGATTTAAGGTTTTTATAATTCTCACCTTTCAGGGCTTTGGAGCCGTTTTTAAAGGCTCGGGCATTTTTTATAAATCCATCAACAAAAGAACCTGCCCCGTCATCATCGTAAAGAATATGACTTTGTGGAATGCTGTATTTCTTAGCAGCATACTTAATTACCTCAATTACCTTATCGCCCTTCGACTTTGGTTCAATAAAAATATCAATCAGCCTGAAGCCGTCCCACACTCCTATAACAAGCAAGTCAGAACCCTTCAAAGCAATGTCTGCAGTTATGTATTTGCGGCCACCTTTTAAGTATTCATTCCCGAAGCAGTCTTTTAGCTTGATTAGATTTATAAGGTCGTCACCACCTATTTTAATTTTCCAGTTCCCGCGCAATAGTCGCTGCTGATCATCCTCCGATTGCGCCAGTAAGTTTGCGAGGTAAGCAGGGTCTTTTCGAAGGAGAGCCTTATTCCCATAAATATCTCCCGGGACAAATGTTACCGATTTAATTAAATCCTCCTCGCGTATTTCAGAGTCGGCGGCTTTCAACTCATTAATGGTGTGATAGCATTTTGTGATTACCTCCTGTTTGGTATCGCCCCAAATCATTTCGTCGCCCTCTTTCATAAAATACCGGAGTTTCCCGGCGCGTTCGTCAATTGGAAAACCTGTATCCTGGTTAATCCACCAATCAACCCAGTTGGCCACCCAGCTATCGGGGTCGGGGTTACACGTTGCGCGGATATATGGCTTAACTCCGCATGTTGAGCGGTTACGCGAAAGAAGGTAGGTGAATTGGTACTCTGAAAAGTGGGTAAGTTCGTCGAAACCAATAAATGGTATTTGCGAGCCCTGCCAGTCCTCAGCGTTCTTTTCATACTCCAAATGAGAAAATTTGATTTTAGAGCCGTATGGAAATAACCACTCATGTGCTGATTCTCTTTGTTTACCCCTGACTACACCATACACCTGTTTCGAAGTATCCCAAAGTCCGCCGGGGGCTTTAACCTGTGGATATGTTTTACGGAAAATAACGCCGGCATAATCTTTAACACCAATATTGCGAGTTGATTCTATAAGTAAGGTAAAGGTTTTACCCGCCCCAGCGGCTCCTCCCCCAATGGCAATATCTGCCGGGGTTGAGAGAAACTCCATCTGAAAACCGGGTTGTGGCGTTATTCTTTTACTCATTGAACAAAATAGAAATGCGGTTAATATGGCAAAAAGCAGTTTCATCTTCCATTATCAGGCATCATTACAATTCCGGCTCCACCGGCCTCAGGGTCGGGAACGTCGTTCAACCTGAACACTATGTTAGAGCCCGTACGCATTGCGGCAATGGCCTCCTTAACCGTAATCTCCAAATTCTTTTTTACCGATTTATCCCCTTTGCCCGCTTTGTAGGCTTTCTGCAAAACATCCGTCCCAATCGATGCCATTAACTTCCCGTATTTATAAACATCTGCTAAGTCATCAGAACGGGCATCAATTACCTTTTCATCAGGGCTGAATTTGTCAGCTTCATTCGCTTTAGAAATTGCATGTTGTTTAATCTTTTGATTCAGACCGTCCCAGTCATTCGATTTTGACCAGTTGAAAATAGTTTGACGCGTAAACCTTTTGTTAAACTTTTCACAGAGCCTGTCCGCAATCTCTTGTAAGGAGTATAATTTGTTCCCCTCCGTATCATACTGAGTATAAAGGTCTTTCCCAAATTCTAAATATTTTTCTTTTACTCTTGACATTGTAAAGTGGTGTTAAAGTTTGTCAAAGCTGTTTTCACAACTATTCTATCATCAATAAATCAGGTTTAAAAATTGGTAGCGAGTCTATTTTAGGCTCCCACGTAGCATATTTCTCATCCTGAGGAGTGTGCGGGATTTCTCCCGATTTTATTTTGTTCAAAACTTTTTTAAATAGTTTCAACCCCAATGGCGAAAGTTTATCTCTACATAACGAGGTTTGTGTTTATCCCATCCGGAATAAATATCTTCAATCCTATTGGTGTCAAAGAACGATTTACCAATACTTGTTTTTCCCGTGCCAGATGGACCAACAATAAGTCCGACCTGCCACTGCTCAGGAAGGTCGGACTTCATCTTCGAACCTGAACACGTCACCACGCTCCGGATTAAATAAACTTTTAACCCGGGCGACCCGGTACGAATTAAAATCTTCGCACCGGTTAACCACCTTGATTTACATAAAATACCACTTTTATGTAACTACCACCTTGCACTCATAGCCTTCGCCAGAGAGCTTTTCAAATATTTTTTGTTGCTCCGTTTCATCGGTGCATATTACTATTACTCCGTATTGAGATTTATAATCCATTTCCTTCTCGTCCTGATAATTAATCTTTGGGGTTTCAGTGTTAATTTTAATCTCAGGGATATCGATGGGAAGATTTTCTACATCGATTTTATACATTTCGAAAAGGCCGGTTTCGGGGTTTATTTCGGAATAGCGTGAGTTGAAAAGCAATATCTCCTCTACAGCTTCCTTTTTGGTTTCTGCCTGAATTTTATAGTATGGTACGTGTGGAATTTTCCACCCCTCTCCCCGTAGCTGGTCCAGCACAATTTTACGACGGTGTGCATCTACAATAAACTTCGTGCCTTCCTTGTCAACCCAACAAACAAACGGGTATTTAAAGCCACGCTCAATGATAATATTCTTGAGCTTTAACGTTTTCTCCGGGACTTCAATTTTAAAATCTTCCTGCATCTCGACAAACTTCTCGAAGTCGCAAACAGGTAGGTTCGAATGATTGTAAACTGTAATTTCCATACCACTTATGCATAAAAAAAGCCCGTCCCGCGCGTACGCAGAATGAGCTTTACTGTTGAACAAATATAAAGATTTTTATTGCGGCAAATTACATAAGTTATAAGCGTGGTTATTAACTTTTTTGTAAATTACGGGATGAATTCTGTAAAAAGATTTTTTGGGGAACTTCTGAAAATAGCCATATTCATTCTATCGGCAACGTTTTTTTTTAATTTATTGGGTGGATTTTTGAAGCTATGCTGTTAAAACGGATTACGCTATTCTTTTCAAGGCAATTTTTGAAATATCCTCGGCGGCTAAGTGAATGTATTTTTGGGTTGTGGTAACCCTTGAATGTCCAAGTATTTCCTGAATGAATTTATTACCAACTGATTGTTGGATTAAATGGGTAGCAAAACAGTCTCTTAACAAATGTGGATATACTCTTTTTTTAATCCCTAATTTCGAGGCCTTTTGTTTTATAATATTTGAAATTGAGCTAGCCGAATACGGGTAAAATATTGGCTTATCATATCCTTTTTTGTGATTCATTTGTTTGGCATATTTCGATAGGTAATCCGTCCAGATTGTATTAAGTGGAGCAAACCTGTCTTTTTTACCCTTACCCTCCCGAATTATAAGCAATCTACGCTCACGGTCGATATTATGGTAGTACAGGTTTAGTATTTCACTCCTTCGTAAACCATGAAGGTATAACCCCGCAATAATTGCTTTCTGCTTAACATGCGAAATTGAATCAATTATTTGCCAAACTTCTTTTTGAGAAAGTACCTCGATTAATTTCTTTGGCAATTTTGGCCTTACAAATACACTTATTCTTTTATCAGGATGATTGACCTCGAAAAACTTTTGCAAAGCATTAATAATTACATTTTGGGTCGAACCTGATTCATATTGAAGTATAAAATCTTGAATTTGGCTATTACTTAACCTGTATATTCTGGAGTCTATTTCCGCTAATTTTTCAACGTACCAGCAATATGATTTTATTGTTTTTAATGATAACCCTTGCTGTCTCATGTAATTGACGTACTTTTTCAAGGCCAATGTCAAATAATTACTCATAACGCTTTGTTTTATCGGTGTTTTAATATTTTGTTTCTATAACGTAGTTAGATTCAACTGACTCACTAAAGAGTTCGTCTATTTCTCCATGTCACTAAAATTAACAAGAAATTAATTTCAGATTCTGACATTCCCGAAATACCGTCGAATCTAACGGTCGCCCGATAACCTTAAAACTATATCACCACTTTGCCCGTGAGCCAGCAGATTCTAACAACCGATAAACGTAACTTGAGCAGCAGTGGTTAATTACCGGGTTAAGCTCAGGAATTATTCCCATCCTAAATATTAAAAATTACTCTAAATAATATCTTTCCAATATCATACTTGGGCTATCCACCATCTCGTCAATACATTCCTGAAGTCTGTTTCTTTTTTCAAGGTGGCTCAAATTATTCCATTCTTCGATTGATTTACAATTTACTTCATCAAGGTCAAAACTCGCACAACCATTACTGTAACTAATCTCCCATTTTACTTTAATTTTCATAACTAAAATTTTTAATATTTATTCTTTCATAATTCCCAAGCTCCGCTTATCGAGGCCGTTACCTACAATATTTTTTCTTTTTGCCTCCGCGCTTTTGCCGTTTTACGGCAATTGGGAAATCGTTAAATTCAACACCTTCATTAATTTTTCAACTAACTGAATCCCGGTGTTGCCTTTTCCTGTTTCAAATTCGGAAATCCGTTCTTTCCTAACTCCTGCTAATCCTGCAAGATGTTTTTGAGTATAGCCCAACTCTTTGCGCTGGGCTATTATTTTTTCTCGTATCATTATTGGTTAACTTTATTTGTGTACTTCAAAGATACGGTATTCCGTATTATAAAACAAATAAAAACACGTTATTCTGTAATTAAATACACATAATGTAACAATTGTTACAGAAATAAGAAGAAAACCCCACCCTAAAAAAGAAAAAACAAAGTAGGTAACAAAGTGTCATATTGCAGTTGTGAAAAACAACCGACAACATACACGATGCCGTTAGTAACAAGGTGGCTTACACCAGTCTTTTACTATCATATTATCAAAGTCATATTTCCAACAATCATCATTTTCCCACCATTCATTAATTCCGTATTTGCCATTTTCGTATTTAACAAAAACTTGGTTATCATTTGAAGGTAAGTTATCTTTAACCGCCACCCAATTACTAACACCGTGTAAAATTAATTGCTCGGCTCGGTCTTTTTTAATTAAGTCATCTACAAATAATTGTATTTCATAATTGGCTTTTTCTGTAACACCAAACTTATGGTGTATTTCTTGCATTTTATCTTGTATGTTCATTGTCTTTTAATTTAATTCTGTTCTTAATTCACGCAACTAATCTTACACAATTCGTTATAAGCCATTTGAACAGGCTTTGTGTAGGTAAATTGTTAATATCGTTTTGTCATATCTAACTTGGTGGTTAATGTACTTTTCGCCTTTCAATATCTTACTGCCACATATCAAACATTGTCTGTTTCTTCTGCTCTTCTGCTCTTTTGAACTTCGTACATTTAGAAACAAACGGCTTACAACACAAGCTAAATTTAATTCTAAAACTTGCTGTGCTAATTGTATATTCTCCGTTGAAAGTTGTTTAATATCTTCCTTCAGTTGTTTCTGTATCAGCTTCGATTTTTGCTGTTCTCTTTTTGACATTAATATCATAGTAATTTATTTTATATTTTCAAATACGTTTTAAAACTAAACTTAGCAATCACGTTATGTGCAAGGCTGGTTTCGTGCTTCAATCCAACATTTACCTATCCACTCAGTATATGCTGGTGGAATACATTCTTTC
>Ga0075121_1001827_pt1 | contig 12743 bp, 14 predicted proteins | sample AntAceMetag02UKG_FD_69793 | JGI IMG/M metagenome (GOLD analysis project Ga0075121, IMG submission 69793) | Saline lake microbial communities from Ace Lake, Antarctica - Antarctic Ace Lake Metagenome 02UKG | ecosystem: Environmental > Aquatic > Non-marine Saline and Alkaline > Saline | place... | reverse complement strand
CGGGAGCTTACGCTGGCAATGCCGGAGGGCTCGATTGTGGCAACCGACATAGGTAACAACTCCTCAATGTGCAACGCATATCTGAAATTCAGTGATATAAGACAACATATTTCTGCCCTAAGCTGGGGTAACTGCGGGTTTGCCTATGGCGCGGCCATGGGCGCAAAACTTGGGAGACCCGATAAACCCGTGTTTGCCTTTCAGGGTGACGGTGCTTACGGCATTAGCGGGCTTGCCGAGGTAATGACCGCAGTCAGGGAAAATATCCCCGTTATCGCCGTGGTTGCCAATAACCTGGAATGGGGGGCGGAAAAGAAAAATCAGATCGATTATTACGATAATCGCTTTGTAGGCGCCAATCTCAGGGAAAACCCGGACTATGCACGGTTGGCTGAAGATATGGGGGCAAAAGGATTTCGGGTGGAAGACTATAGGGATGTCAAGGATGTGGTCCGGGAGGCTGTAGCCTCAAACAGACCCTGTGTGATCAATGCCATGATCCAGGGGGGTGAAGAGGTGTTGGCCGAACCGTTCAGAAGAGATGCCCTGCAGATGCCGGTTCGATACCTCAAAAAATATGCTGATCTGAATGCCTGAACGTGACCATCCGAAGAATATGGCCGCATTGTTCTCGATTTTGTCCATAGGTACGAGTAAACAACACAAGGGCAATCCCCCTTCGACGGGATTCAACAACGACTCAATCACTCAACTATTCAACGACTCAACGAGGTCTGCAGAAAGGAATTGTGATGATCGGAAAAACGATAGGTGAACTCAAAATAGGTGACGCAGCTGAATTTGGTAAGACGGTTACTGAATCGGATATCTACCTCTATGCCGGTGTAACCGGGGATTTTAACCCGGCGCATCTGAATGAGGAGTATGCCAAGAAAACTTTTTTCAAGACCAGGATAGCCCAGGGCATGTTGACTGCAGGGTTTGTTTCGGGCTTACTCGGGGTTAGTCTACCAGGACCGGGCACCGTATATCTCAGGCAGGAATTGGATTTTTTGGCCCCCGTACATATCGGTGATACCATTACTGCCAGGGTTGAAATCATTGAAGTTATGGACGCAAAAAATAGGGTAAGGGTAAGAACTACCTGCACAAATCAAGATGGGACCAAAGTTCTGGATGGTGAAGCCATAGTCAGCCCCCCCAAAGCGGTACACAATTAAGACGAATTAAACACCTCATCATTTTGAGGTATGGAGAAAAACCATGCAAAACAGAAACGAACACTTCCTTGCCAGGTTTCTGGAACCCAAAAGCGTTGCCATCGTAGGCGCGTCCAATAATCTTACTGGCATTAACTATTATCTGGTTTACAATCTGGTCAATCTCGGTTTCAAGGGAAAGATATTTCCTGTCAACCCGAAGGAAAAGGAGATCATGGGTCTTCGGGCCTACCCCAGCGTGAAGGATATCGACGAACCGGTGGACCTTGCGGTGATCGGGGTTTCACATGCCCTGGTTCCGGGGGTCCTCAGGGACTGCGTCCATAAGAATATCAGGTGGGTCACCATCATTGCAGGCGGGTTTTCTGAGATCGGGGAAGATGGAAAAAGGGTCCAGGAGGAAATGCGACAGATTATAAGGGATCACGGGATCCGGGCCATCGGCCCCAATGCCCTGGGTCCGATCAATGTGCCCTTAAATTTCTGTATCAGCTTTCACCCTGTCAGCCCAATCAAGTGCGGCGGGCTTTCTCTCATCTTTCAATCCGGGCTATATGAACCCAGGTTTAGCTGGCTCTTGTCTGATTTTAACTACCACCTCAACAAGCTCATAGATCTCGGCAATAAAATGGATATTAACGAAGTGGATGCCCTGAGCTACCTGGTTCAGGACCCGCAGACCCACGTGATCGGTATTCATCTCGAGAGTATAGAGGGGGACGGAGGGGAGTTTTTGAGACTCATCCGGGAGGCCACCGCCCGGAACAAACGGGTTGTGGTCCTTAAATCGGGCCGAAGCAAGGCCGGCGCAAAGGCCGCTGCCTCTCATACCGGCGCCATCGTCCGCGGAAACGATCTGGTGTTTGACAGCGCCATAAAGCAGGCCGGGGCCATACGTGCATATACCCTTGAGGCCTTCTTTGATCTGACCCGTGCCTTGGAGCGTTTCGGCCCTCTATCCATGAAAGGAAACCGCATATTTCTGGCCACATTCCCCGGGGGCGAGGGCGTCATTACAACCGACCTCTGTGAGGAGGAAGGCCTCAGATTGGCCGGGATTGAAGATACGACCGTTGACAAATTACGGTCCGTGTTTCCCCCCTGGGACATCCCTCCCAATCCTTGGGACCTCGGCCTCACCACGCAATTCAACAACCCGAATGTCGTATACCGGGTCATTCTTGAAGCCATGATCAACGATCCCAACGTGGATGCGCTGGCGATTCAGATCCATCCGATGGTGTTTCTTTTTCCCAAAGAAGTCCTGGAAGTCTTCGGCAATTCCGTGGCCACCCGGAAACCGATTGTCCTTTGGCTTGCCGGTATGGAACCCGGAAGACACGAGGTCCTGCAATCGTTGGAAGAAAGAGGTTTTCTCGTCGTTCCATCACCGGAAAAGGCCATCCGTGCCCTGTCGGCCCTGTATCGCTTGAGCGGTCCGATTCAAAAGACTTCTTGTTAACCAGTCAATCAAATTACCGCCCCCAGCCTCCGGCCTGGAGGGCCTACGGCCCAGAGGGATGAGGTGGTTTGTCTATATTGGTCCTGGAAGGTGCTCTGGTTTAAGTGCCTAAAGTTTAAAGTGCCTAAAGTTGAGGAACTTCGTGACATTTTTAAGAGATGGTTTTCATAAGATCGGCGCGACAAATAGGACCAAGGGATTCGGGTAATATGTACGCAAGAAATTCGACCGTACATTGGGGGTCGCCATGTTAACTGTCAATTTTCACATGCTGTTCCGGCCTTGATCAGCCGTCAATGCAGCATAGAGCACCTCTCCCATATCCCAGACCCTGACGCCCAATTTCCGCTCATACTTGCGCAGATTAACAAGACATATGGGACAGGTTACAATCACGTTACGGTTGACACCGGCAAGTTCACTCATGCGAATGGCGGATATTTGATGAGTGAGATCAGCAAAGGCATATTCTACAGGGCCCCCACAGCAGGCTGTGTCCAACCCCCTGTTTTCGGGTTCAAGAAGTTCGATTCCAATGTTCTTTGCAGTTCTTCGCGTCTCTTCCACGATTCCCAGATCCCGTGTCATGACGCAGGAATCGTGTATGACAAACTGTTTCGGGAGGTTTCCACGGCCCTTCCCCTTGAGATACGCTGTTTTTTCCGACAAGAACTCCAGGTAATGCCTCACCCGTATGTCATAGTCCTTGATGTACTTTGGATAGATCTCTTTCAGCATGAATGTCGTATGAGGGTCAACCGTGATTATCTCCTCTATGCCGCGGTTTTTTAGGAGGTCATATACCTTGTTTATGTGGGGTGCAATATCTTCTTCAAGACCCAGATCATACAGGAGCACGCCACTATAGGGCTCTGACTCATACAGATATGCCGGATGTTGTCCAACCGCTTTGAGAGCGGACACAATCCCCTTGAGGATCTTTTCTCCCTTTTCCCTGAGCTCCTTTTCCCCTTTGGCCTTTAACCGGATAACCCGCTCTCCGGCCAAGCGGTTGCCCATGGCAAGGAGCCTATCCACTCCTTTTGTGGCAAGCAGGGGCCTGATGGTTGTCATCAGATCCGTTGTCTGAGTGACATATGGCAGCATCTGATACATCCTTGCGGTAAGCAATATGGTTTTACCCCCTTTGGGAAGGCCCAGTCCCTCTGACCATTCGGTCCAGTAAATGCCCTTAAAACCTAGGGGATCTCCCGTTCGTTCAACGTTTCCTTTGAGAGTTGACAATGCATTTGATATGAGGGTCTTAGATCCTTTCACTTCTGCTTCCTTCCACGAGGTTCCGGGACAGAAGATATCTGCCTAATTGAATGATCTCGCATATGTCCAAGTTCTGCCCCTTGCTCTTACACGTTACTTCACAACGTCTGCATTGAAGGCAGCTGTAGAGCAAATAGGCCAGGGCGTCGTCAAAAATGAGGGTGCCTCTTAGCAGATATTTGATGATCTGGAGTCTTCCATAGGCGGACATGGATTCCACGCCCTCAGAGGCCTGGTATGTGGGACATACGTCAACGCAAAACCGGCATCCCCGGCATTTGGCGATTTCTTCGAGCAACGTCTCTTTTGCGCCCTCTTTCTGACTCACATCCACCCCTCCAAATTGCCCCGATTGAGAATGTTGTTCGGATCCAGGGTCTTTTTGAGATTGACCAGAAGGTCATAGTATGCTTGACCGTATTTCTTCTTGAGAAATGGAACCCTCTGCGCGGTCAGACCCCATTCACCCCCGCAGCCGCCATATTTTATGTTCAGGTCCTCGGTTTTTTCCCTGACCTCTCTGGCAATCGCTATCTTTACCTGGTTTGGGATATCCTTTGTGGGTATGAAGGCGTAAGCGTGTATGGTCGGGGCGCCGATATGGCCGAATGAAAAAAACTCGTTCCCCTTATAGCTGTCAAGGTTCAAAATGATATCCCGGGCTTCATGAAAGGCCTCTTTGAGTTTGTCGGTCCTTACCGTAATCTCGCTCCCAAAGGTCGATCCTAACCGGTAGATGTAATTTCCCGCCTCGGCCCGGCTGCTCCATATCTGGTCCCATTCCTTTTTATCGGTTACGATTTTTGCCTCAATCGGATTTCCAACCTCCAAAAACTCAAGGAAATTCTTGGCCTTTTCATCGCATCCCACTTGTGTGGAGGAATGTATCGCCATCATGGCCACAGCGCCGGGAGGCGCCTTTAACCCCACTGCCTCAAACCCGATTTTGGATGACTTCTCGTCGAGATATTCGAAAAACATGGGGGTTGGTATGCCCTGTTTGTACATGGCCATGACCGTATCCAGGATATCGTCGGTACGCTTATAATAGGCAACGATATATTTTAAAATTGGCAGCGGGATCAATCGCATCCTTAACCTGGTAATGACGCACCAGAGTCCTTCTGACCCCACAAAGAACTTTGTGACCTCAATACCCGCCGGTTTTCGGGTCGATTCTGTTCCGGTCTGGAGGATCTCACCGGTTGGAAGCACTACCTCCATTCCGAGTACATAGTCACCGGGTTTAAAAAGCGCCGCGTCCACGGCATGGGCACTGGTATTTACAGAGACAAATCCTCCTATGGTAGCAACTAGTTCACTGCCTGGGAACGCCGGGAGCAATGCGTTATAAGGGGCCAGCGCCTTTCTCAGTTTACCGATATGGTATCCGGGTCCTACCTCAAAATATCCCCGTTCGGGAAAGACCTCGAGGGTCTTCATCCTGCCGGTATCTAAGACAATGCAGTTGGTCTTAGGCCGACCGAGTCCTACTAAAGACGTGCCTGATCCATGTATGTGAACGGGTATCTTCTTTTCGTTTGCATAACGCAGGATCAGGGAGATTTCATTGCTGTTGATCGGTCTGACAACCGCATGAGGCATATTGCGTTCTTCAACGTCCCAGGGCATGGTATCCTTTGCGTAGGCCAGAGAAGTGGGCCTATCGGTGAACACATGTTCTTTGCCTACGATTTTTGCCAAATCTTTTTTCAGCTTTTTTGCATCAACAGCCATTCGAAAAACCTCTTATCTTCCTCCCGGCATATACGGCAAAATTGTAATATTTGTAGTAGCAATCCACAGCAGAAAAACGCACCTGGCGGTTTCCCTTAAACCGTTCTCTTGCCTTTGCAAGCATTTCTTCAGAAATATCAAGAACGGTTAATTTAGCCTTTGGAAATTTATTGAGAATCAGCGATGTTAACAGACCTGTCCCTGCTCCGAGATCCAGCGCTGCGAAAGGATCCTCACTGTGGAACGGTATCAGGGATATAACACTTTCGTAAAAATCATCAAAGCAGGGAATGACTTTTCGTCTCTGCCCGTCATATTTGGCTGCGCCTGCATCAAATATATCTTTTACTGTCATATAAGACGGCTTCCCATCCGTTTTATTTTCACCCCATTCCCCCCGGAGTGAGCATGTGGGATCAGCGCTCAGATCTTGAAGGCGCAGGGCGAAAGGAAGTCAACGATTAATAAGCATCCAATATCCGGAAACGAGTATCGGTAGATCAGGTATCCAGAGTTGTCATTCAGCAAGAGAAAGTCCTGGTCATACCTGCATGAGGGAACTGATGATGCTGACGTCCCGGACATCTTCCAGTGTTTCGATCACAGAGAGCAATTCCCTTGACCTGCTTTCATCATAATCAATTTTGCTGTAGGCCAGACATTTTGCAAATTTTTCCTGACATTGCGCCATATCCAGCGGATTTGCCGGGTTGCCCAAAGGCGTATTCACAACCGCCTTGTGCACCTGGCTGTTCTTCATCCTGACTGTTACGGTAGAATGAATAATGTCCTTTTCGGGCAGTGCCGGGTCAGTCACTACCTTTACCCGTTCACTCAGGGGTTTCACGCTGCCCTCCAGGACCCGGGCCGTTTCAAAGTCCTCCAAAAAGACATCGCCGCGAAGCAGGGCCGTGCTGACGGTATAGGGGATACTGAACTGGGCATCGACCTGGGGATCGGTGCCCATGACAAAGGGCTTTCCCACCATCTCAGTAACTATCTTGGATGCAGTGACCATTATTTCCTCGACCTCCGACGTGGATTCGCCGATCAAACCCCTCAGTTGGAGGGCCGCATCAATGGAGGCATGAGTCATACGACAGCAGGGATAGGGTTTGAGGCTGAGGTCCAAAATCGTGTAGTGCTCACCCAATCCATCTATCACAGGTCCGGGATCGTATTCGCCCCGCTCATAGAGGTGGTAGAACCCGTGCGCTCCCTGGAGGAATTGATGACTTCCGGTGATTCCGGCCCTTGCGAGAAACGCGGATATGACCCCGGCCTGGGCAGCGAAACCGGGCTGCATCCGTTTGACCAGACGCCCCTCTAAGAGCCCCTGGGCATTTCCTGAGGTCTGGCTGTAGACAACGCCCAGGGTATTTGTCAATCCGTCACGATCCAGACCCAATATTTTTCCGGCTGCTGCGGCTGCGCCAAATGATCCGCAGGTCGCCGTACGGATCCAGGAAAGGGGCCTGCGGATACCGAAGCTCAAACGACAAATAAGTTCCACTCCTGATACCAGTGCAGTGATCAGTCGCTTCCCATCCACACCGCCGACAGATTCGGCCGTAGCTAAGGCGGCAGGGAGGACACTGACGAATGTGTGGAGGGCCGAAGCGTCCAGGGTGTCATCAAAGTCCAGGGCATGCATCATGGTGCTGTTGGCAAGGGCCGCAAGGGGCGGTGCTGTCCTGTTCCCATGGATCAGGATCTTCGAACCGGAAGTTCCGCCCCAGGTCTTTGTCAGATCCGCCACCGCTTGACATCCGGGGGCCTGGCTCCCGGGAAAGGTGACGCCTAAGGAATCGATGATAAAAAGTTTACAATACGAAATTACCGCTTCTGGCAGGTCTTCATATTGAATGCCTGATACATGGTCAAGCAACAAGCTTTCAAGATTTTTTGTCTCAGTATCTTTGTCTGACATGGTCTATGATTCCTTCCTTTCTACTAATGGGACAACCGCCTCCCAGAAAGAGGAGGTCTCTCAGGTGGAAAGGCAACTTCCCGCCCATGAAATTCTGTGCGGGACAGACTAAAGCCAGCACGCCAAAACACCATTCACTCATCTACCTCCTCTCTTTATAAATTTTCTTTTTCTTCCGTCATTACCCGTACAGCCCCGCCCTCTTTGAACTCCTCCTTTTTCAACCTCCTGTAGTAAGACTTATGCAGGTTCAAGGCGGCCAGCGGGTTATGACCCGTGACCCTGTCCTTTGTTACCAATACCGTACACAATGCCTCGGAATATCGCATAAAAAGGGAGTCATGCCCGACACATAATCCAAACACGATATTAAACTCAGTCTTCACCGCATTCAGGATTTTTGCCTGTGTAATCGGGCTGCACATGGGCTCAAATTTACCCACATGTACCTTTTGGTTCTCTTGTATGCCGAGGAACTCCTTGGGCGTTCTTCCGACCATGCAAATAACCGATGCTACTTCAAATTTTTGCTCTTTCAGTACTTCTGCCAATATTCTGGCCTCTTCCCGGAGTCCTCCGCAAAAAGCGATCCCCAGTCTTCTGAAGCCCATCTTGTTAGCAAATTCGATCGTTTCCTGGAGTCTGGTCTTTACTGGATGGAGAACATACGGGTCATGGAGGCCCCTGTTGGCATAACACTCGCCTTCCTGAATCGTGGCATAACGCGCAAATTCTCTTATGGCAGGGCTTTGGTATTCGGAAAGCGACTCCTTGATCACGCCCTCGAAATTAATGGTCGGGCAGGCATCGGGCCCATGACCATCCTCTCGAGAACATATCTTGTCCTTGATGTTGCACAGGGCGCACTGGGGGAGTTTGTCAAGCCTGTTTTCCATGTTCTTTTCCTTTGCAGTAAATCTGACAAAGAGGTCTCTTAAAACGCAGCAAAACGCCTTATCCGCCTGTCAGTAAATTCGTCAACAATATCGGGCAGGATTTTCGTATAGCTGTAGTAGGTTTCTATAAGATGATTCCGGGTTCTTAGAAATGCCTCTTCCGGTTTTTTTTCAACGATTGCTTCCAGAATCGACCTGTGATCTGAAATGAGCTTCGCGATCTCCTTTTTGTCCAGTTTGGTATGGGTCATCTTGATAATCATGGCAGAATGGACCTGGGTAATAGACTCACAGAGAAAGATGATGAGGGCGTTGCGCGTGATTTTTGCGACTTCAAAGTGAAACCCAACGTTGATAAGGCGGGCTTTTTTTCGGGAGATATTCAGGGCTTTATCGGCGCGATCAAGGAGATCGGTCAGGGCGTCCACATCTTCCGAAGTTCGGAACAGGGCAGCAGTCCTTGCCACATCCGGTTCAATATAGAGTCGAAGTTCAATAAGATGGGCAAAATTGACTTTCTTCATCTGGATCAGATTCTGGATACTTTGGGTGATAGGCTGGGGGCTCGGCTCGGACACATATGCGCCCGCGTTCACCCCTCGTTTGACGTTGATAAGGCCAAGGTTCCGAAGATTTCTCAGGGCGTCTCGAACCGTTACCCTGCTGACCTGGAATTGATCCACCAGTTCCCGTTCAGCAGGCAGCTTGTCACTGGGTTTATAGACCCCGGTGTTAATCGCCTCTCTCAGCTTGTCTTCCACCTCTTTGGAAAGCGGGGGTTTCTTCAGAGAAGTGAATTGTGCCATTTTCTATCCCTGGTCCAATCGTTGCCTGGGTGTTCGATTGTCTGATGTCTATTGTCGGACAATAGGATAGTGCAAAGACGATGTCAACCCTTTTATTTACCCTGTGGAAAAGTCTGGGATATCCTGCCTATCTTGGCGGGATTTCGCAAGCTCAACCTGCATCTCCGGAGCCTGTCTGTCCCCGGAAGATTGTCGAGGGTTTGACAGCCCCGTCAGGCGGGGCGCTTCACCCCGGACGCTTAAGAACTCCACAAGATCGAGATCTTAGGTGCGGCATCCCCGACTTTATCAGCGTTGGGGTAGACCTGATTCACACGACCCGGTCCGCACCCCATATATGTCTTTCATCCCCTCATACTCCATTTCATCGCATCTCTATTGAGTCTTATTCTTCCTGTGATTATGCTTTTGGAAAAACTCAAAGGAGGACTTTGATCATGGAAAAGATAAAGAAGATATTCTTTGCCGTAGGAATCTGGCCCAGTATTGCCATCTTCTGGAGTCTTACACGCGGTGCTGGTCTTGCCTCATCTGGGGGAATACTTGGCCAGGGAGGTGGCAATGCTTCTTGGTCGTATGGCATCCCTTTACAATCCTGCCAAGGCCGGTGATTGTGAAGGGATATACCAATTTGATATTACTGGAAATGAAAACGGGAAATATTACGCACAGATCAAAGATCACCAATGCACCTTCCATGAGGGTGAAGCCGTGAGCCCCGGTGTTGTGATTCACACACCGTTGGATGTCTGGTTGGCCATCAGTAATGGAGAGCTATCCGGCCAGGAGGCCCTTATGAAGGGGATGTATCAGGTGGAGGGGGATCTGGGACTTATGTTGAAGATTGAAAAGATCTTTTCGGGTTGAAAGGAAATGATTGAACTAAATCGGAAAAATTCTGCAGGCTGGCAGAGGGTTTGTAAAAACGAACTTTGGATCATTTTACGGGGGTGGCGTCATGACAGTCAAAATCGTGATTTTTTCAATGTTAGCGCTTCTGATCTTTATTATATTCAGAAAGGGGCTTGGGTCATTGAACACCCATGGTTTTTATATGTTTTTCGCATTTGAATCTCTTCTGGCGCTTCTCTTCTTGAATATCGGTTTCTGGTTCCACAGTGGTTTTTCGTGGTATCAGATGCTATCATGGATACTTCTGGCTGCTTCACTCCTATTTGCGCTGAGCGGTTTTTACGGCTTGAGGCAATATGGAAAGCCCATAGACGATTGGGAGAATACCACTTATTTGATAACCGAAGGGGTTTTTCATTATATTCGCCATCCACTCTACTCGAGCTTGATTCTTCTGAATCTTGGTATTTTCCTAAAGAATATCAACTTACTAGCTACGATTGCTATCTTGTATCCACGGGCTTTTTAGTCGCAGCGTCCAAGGTGGAAGAGAAAGAAAACCATGCAAAATTCGGTAGCGCATATGAGGGGTATGTGATGAAAACAAAGCACTATTTCCCTTTCATTCTTTAGGCTTTTACTCTATTATCGGAAGCATCCCTTCTCGCCATCGGCCAAAATTAACATCTGGTATTCTATGGCTATGGAAATAAAATCCGACCACATAAATCTTAAGAGGTTTATCAGCTCCCTGGCCCTTACAGCGGTATTTAACACCATTATCGCTATTTTTTTGACTATCCTGGAATTCGGGGAAGGATTTGTCCTGAACCTCATCTTCTCCCAGTGTATTGGGCTCACGATCTGTTCATTTGTCCTGGCCGCTCATAAACTCTTTTTCACAGACAACATTGCCATCCGGATGATTATTTTTATCACGGCCATGACAGCGGGATCCGTCGCCGGGACCCTGTTAGGCGCAGCGATAACAGGGGTAACCCGTTCGATTTTTTTCGAGAAGAATATTAGTTTCATCCATGTGGTATTCATCGGTATTCTCTTCGGATCCATCATCAGTTATTTCTTTTTCTCAAGGGAAAAGATTTCCCAGATCCAGGGTCAGGCTAAAGAAGAAAAGATAAAGAGGCTTTCCAGCGAAAAGAGGGTTCTTGAAGCCAATCTCAAGCTTCTCCAGGCCCAGATCGAGCCACACTTTCTGTTCAACACGCTATCCAACATCCTGAGCCTGATGGACTCTGATCTGGATAAAGGCAGATCCATGCTGGCGGATCTCATCCATTACCTGCGAACGTCCCTTTCCAGATCGAGAGGCGATTTAGTCACTATGGCCCAGGAGATGGAGATGGTCCGGGCCTATCTCAATATCTTCAAAATCCGGATGGGCGATAGGTTGCACTACACCATCCAAATCCCGGATCGTATGAAGGATCACCCCTTTCCGCCCATGCTGGTCCAACCCCTTGTAGAAAATGCCATCAAACACGGTCTTGAGCCGGGAATTGAGGGAGGAGATGTGCTCATACGGGTAATTGAAAAGGGAGATTTCCTTGAGTTGGAGGTGACTGATACGGGTTTGGGATTGCTTGAAAAACGAGAATTTGGTATAGGCCTTTCAAACATAAAAGAACGGTTGAAGTCTTTATATGGCGATAAGGGCCGGTTGGTGCTGGAAGAGAACAGACCCACAGGTCTTAAAGCGATAATAGAGGTTCCCCTTGATACAGATAAAGGCAATCATCGCCGATGATGAAGAACCATTAAGAACCTATCTGAGATCCCTTCTGTCCGATGTCTGGCCGGATCTCATCATATGCGGCGAGGCAAGAAACGGGAGAGAGGCCCTGGAGCTGGTGGAGAAGCATAAACCCCACATCGCTTTTCTTGATATCAAGATGCCGGGCCTTTCAGGTATGGAGGTAGCCAAAAAGATCGGCAAAGCCTGCCGCGTCGTATTTGTTACCGCTTATGACCGGTACGCTGTGGAGGCCTTTGAAAACGAGGCCATTGATTATCTTCTCAAGCCGGTCACCCGGGTGAGGCTGGAGCGTGCCGTCAAACGACTCCGGAAACAGATAGATGCACCCCATGAGCAGCCTCAATCGGATATAACTGAGGTAACCGAGCGGATATTAGCTGAACTGAAGGAGAGGGAAGCGAGGGAGTACCTGCAATGGATAAAGGTGCAGCGCTTAGATGGCATCCTCCTTGTCCCTGTCGAAGAGGTATGCTACTTTAAGGCCAGTGATAAATATACGATGGTTATGACAGAGGAAGGTGAATCACTCATAAAGAAAACTATCAGGGAACTTTCCGACGACCTTGATCCTAATCAGTTCTGGCGTATTCACCGGGGAACCATTGTTAATCTATCCCGGATTGCCAAAGTGAGCCGCTCATTGACCGGGCGCGGTGCCATGAGATTGAAAGACAGACCGGAAATCCTCACCGTAAGCCGCAGTTATATGCATCTATTCAGGCAAATGTGAGAAAAGGCAATTTCTCGGCCTTGCGATTTTCAAGAGAGTATGGTGACATGGGGCAGAGAGCCTGGCGCTAATGATCTGTTTTTTTTCTTCTTCT
>Ga0075121_1001821_pt1 | contig 12756 bp, 9 predicted proteins | sample AntAceMetag02UKG_FD_69793 | JGI IMG/M metagenome (GOLD analysis project Ga0075121, IMG submission 69793) | Saline lake microbial communities from Ace Lake, Antarctica - Antarctic Ace Lake Metagenome 02UKG | ecosystem: Environmental > Aquatic > Non-marine Saline and Alkaline > Saline | place... | reverse complement strand
AATTAGCACAATAATTTCAACATATTGTCAAAGGTCATCATTTCACCCAATGGGTGAAAATCGCATTACTGGTAAACTCCTAAAATATAGGAGCTAACCGCTGCTAAGAGCCAATCGCTCATCTTAAATTAAATACGGTTGATATATTCATGACTCCTTGTACTATACGTCAATTCTGGGAAAGCATCCATATTACATTGCTGCAAACACGTCTGAATGCGACCGGAAATATATAATTATTACCGTTGAAATGGAGGAAATAAATGGGAGAAGATCGAATTTTTAATTTTAATGCCGGGCCGGCGGCTTTGCCGCTTCCCGTTCTGGAGGAAATTCAGGGATCGTTTTTGAATTTTGCCGGGTCCGGCATGTCCATAACCGAAGTCAGCCACCGTTCCAAATGGTTTGATGAGGTGATTGAAGATGCCATTGCCCGTACCAGACGGCTTTTGAAACTGGACGATAACTATCAGGTTCTGTTTTTGCAGGGCGGCGCCAGCCTGCAGTTCTGCATGGTGCCCATGAATTTTTTGCCCGATGATAAAATCGCCGATTATGTGGACACCGGCACATGGTCAAGCAAAGCGGTGAAAGAGGCTCGGATTTTGGGTAAAAAAATAACTATAGCCGCTTCATCCAAAGACCGGGATTACGCCTGCATCCCGAAAAATATAAATTTTACCGCTGATGCATCCTATGTTCACCTCACATCCAACAACACCATCAAGGGTACTCAGTGGCGCAGCTTTCCCGATACCGGCAATGTACCTGTAATCGCGGACATGTCTTCGGATATCATGAGCCGGCCGTTTGATCCCCGGCCCTTCGGCATGATATATGCCGGAGCACAGAAAAATATCGGACCGGCCGGGGTCTGCATGGTGATTGTCCGCCGTGACATGCTTGCAAAAATACCGGACGGTCTGCCGAACATGTTGAATTACAACATTTTTGCTGATAAGAATTCCATGTTCAATACGCCGCCGTGCTTTGCCGTTTATACCCTGCAGCTTGTCCTGAAGTGGCTGGAAGAAACCATCGGCGGACTGGAAAAAATGGAAATAATAAATCGTAAAAAGGCCGGATTGATATACGATCTGCTTGATTCCGGTGAGTTTTATCGGGGTACGGCGGATAAAGACAGTCGTTCCCTGATGAATGTCACTTTCCGCCTTCCCGGCGAAGAGCTGGAGCAGGCATTTGTCAAAAAAGCATTGTCACAGGGCTTTGGCGGACTCAAAGGGCATCGCTCCGTGGGCGGATGCCGAGCATCCATTTATAATGCCACTACCCTGGAAGCTATCGAAAGCCTGGTGGATTTTATGAAGACTTTTGAACGGGATAACGGATAGCACCGGGAATTCTTGAAACTTGATACTTGAAAAAGACAGAATACCTTTTAACCCCCGAGCCGTATAGATGTGTATTTTTATACGTTATTTGGCAAAATGGTTATCCGGCAGTCTTTAAATGATTCCAGCCGATTGGTGGGCAGAGCCCACTCTACGATCTGAATCCGTGAACGGTTACAAAAACGAAAACGGCCCCACTCAAGAGGCCGTTTTCGTTTTTTTTTATACAAATTTGATATGCCCGGCCGGCTATTCGCAGAGCTCAAACAGAGCTGCCGCACCCATGCCGCCGCCGATGCACATGGATTCCACGCCGTATTTGACGCCGAGGTCCTGCATGTTGGTCAGGATCTGGGAGCAGAGTTTGGCCCCGGTGCATCCCAGGGGGTGGCCCAGGGCAATGGCCCCGCCGTGGATGTTGATGCGGTCCATGTACTTTTCAAGCCCCAGTTCGCGGATGCAGTACAGGGCCTGGGAAGCAAAAGCCTCATTGATTTCCCAGACGCCGATGTCGTCGATGGAAAGCCCTGCCAGTTTCAGCAGTTTGGGAATGGCATAACGCGGGCCCACACCCATTTCATCGGCCCGGCAGCCCACGGTGGTGTAGTATTTCAGCTTGGCCACGGGTTTCAGGCCCAGTTCCTTGACCTTGTCTTCACACATGATGATGCTGCAGGCGGCACCGTCGGTTGTCTGGGATGAATTCCCTGCGGTTACAGACCCTCCGGCGGCAAAAACGGCCCGAAGTTTGCCCAGCCCTTCAAGGGTGGTGGATTCTCGGATACCGTCGTCAAAATCCTGCAAGAAAGTTTCGGATGTAAACGTGCCGGTATCCTGTTTTACAAAACGGGTGGCCGGAGTTGGAACGATTTCCTTGTACAGCTTGTCGGCTTTGGCCTTTGCTGCCTTCATCTGGGAGTTATAGGCAAATTCATCCTGGGCCTCCCTGGTGATGTTGTAGCGATTGGCAACGTTTTCGGCGGTAATTCCCATGGATGTATAAAGGTCGGGTCGTGCTACGGTATATCCGGGATGAGGTCTGGGCATGTTGCCGCCCATGGCCACCATGGTCATGGATTCCACTCCGCCGCCGATGGTGACATCGGACCATCCGGCCATGACCCGCATGGAGGACTGAGCAATGGCTTCAAGACCGGAAGCACAGAACCGGTTGATTGTGGCGCCGGACACTTCATCCGGGAATCCGGCGATCTGGGCGCCGATGCGGCCGATGTTCATGCCCTGTTCCGCTTCGGGAAAGGAGCAGCCGACCATGATGTCATCCACCTCTTTTTTTTCAAGGTTCGGCGTTTTTTTCACGGCCGCATCCAGAATAAAAGACAAAAGATCTTCGGGCCGGGTATCGCGAAAGGCCCCCTTGTTGCGTCTGCAGCCGGGTGTTCTAACCGAAGTGACAATATATGCATCTCTCATAATGCTTTCCTCCTTGGTTCCAAATAGTATATTGACCGGTGTCCATCCGGAAATGAGGATTTTTGTTCAAAATCAAGGCGTGCGAAAAAATAACCACAGGCATATAGTTGATATTTCGAGGAATATTTTTTTCGCATAACGATGAGATTGGGCAAAAAGACCATTTACGGACGGACACTGACTAGTTTCTCAGGGGCTTGCCGGTTCTCAGCATATGTTCTACCCTGGCAATGGTCTTTTCCTGCTTCCAGAAATCCACAAATGCCTCTCGTTCAAGTTGCAGGATAAGCTCTTCGTCCACCAGGCTGTTGGCTCTCACGTCACCCCCGCTGATGACAAAGGCAATGCGTTTGGCCAGGAACACATCATGTTCACTGACATATTTGGCGCTCTGCATATTGAACAATTCTGCGTGCACCATGCCCTGGGCTGCATTGCCGGCCACCTTGAGTTGACGCTTCATCGGCGGTGCATACCCCTCGTCAAGCATTTTGAGAACTTCTTTTTTGGCTTCGCCGATCTGGTAATCACGGTTGAACACGATCCTGTCTTTGGGTCCGAGAAATCCGTTTGACCGTGCTTCGGCCGCTGACATGGATACCTTGGCCATGGCAATGGACATGAATGCCGGGAGAAAAAATTTCGTCAGGTCCAGGTCGGTGACGGCATCGGGAATGCCGGCGGTGAGCTTTTTGTAAAGATTCAGGCACCCGCCGCCGCCGGGAAGCAGGCCCACTCCGATCTCCACAAGCCCCATGAAAAGTTCGGCATGGGCCACGATGCGATCGGCCCCCAGGCAGATTTCGCATCCCCCGCCCAGAGTCATGCCATAGGGCGCAGCCACCACTGGAAAGGATGAATATCGAGCCCGCTGCATACCGGCCTGGCCGCTAGCCAGAAAGGCGTCCATCTGGGCATATTTTTTTTCTTTGGCAAGGTTTGCCATAAATTTAAGGTCGGCCCCGGCGGAAAACGCACCGGGCATGCCGCCGGCCTGATTCCCGATAATCAGTCCTGCACCGTTGTCATCCACATAATCCAGGGCTTCGTGCATGAATTCAATGATTTCGCCGTTTAAGGCATTCATCTTGGTGTGGAATTCAAAGTTAAAAACGCCGTCGCCAAGGTCGATCAAAGACGCGCTCGGACAGGTTTTGATCAGCTTGTCCGCCCCTTTCAGGACCTTGAGGGAAACAATGGTCTTGCTCACGGCGACCTCTTTGTAGGTTTCGGCAGCAAAGTCATAAAACAGGGCCTTGCCGTTTTCAGTTCTATAAAAGGTAGGGTTCCCGGCAGCCAGCATTTTTTTGACTTTTTCCGGGACGGTCAGGTTGTTCTGTTCCATTTTGGCCACAGCCTCGGCAACACCTATGGCGTCCCATGTTTCAAAGGGACCCATTTCAAAGTTAAAGCCCCACTTCATGGAGTTGTCGATTTCAACAATGGTATCGGAAATTTCCGGGATACGGTTGGCCGAATAGATCAGTTGACTGGCCACAGCTTTCCAGGCATAGGCACTGCCCCTGTCATCGCCGTACACGATGGCCTTCATTTTTTCGGGCAGGGTTTTGGCTTTTTTGGCAGCGGCCAGGCAAGGGAAGTCGGGTTTGCTATATTCTTCATATTCAAAGGTCTCAGGATTGATCACTTTGCGGATAATTTTCCACTCGGGGGTCAGTTCGGTTTTGTAAAAACCGCTTTTCACTTTTTTACCCAGGAGGTTTTTTTCGATCATCTTGTCGACAAATTCCGGAATGACAAAACTGTCACGTTCCTCGTCTTCGGTTACCAGGTCATATGTGTTTTTGGCGACATGGCCCATGGTGTCCAGGCCCACCAGGTCAGTGGTCTTGAACATGGCTGTTTTGGGACGACCCATGGCCTGGCCGAAGAGGGCGTCGACTTCCGTGATGGTCAATCCTTCTTGCACCATGAGCTGCATGGCCTTCACCATACCCTGGACCCCGATCCGGTTGCCCACGAAGTTGGGGGTGTCCTTTGCCCAGACAATTCCCTTGCCCAGAAGGCGTTCGCCGAAATCACCCATGAACGACAGAATCTCGGGAAGGGTTTCTTTGCCTTTGATAATCTCCAGCAGGTGCATGTAACGGACCGGATTAAAAAAATGGGTCCCGAGAAAATGCTGTTTGAATTCAAGGCTTAATCCTTCGGACATGGATTTCAACGGAATTCCTGATGTGTTGGAAGAAACAATGCTTCCGGCCTTACGAACCGGCTCTATGCGTTTAAAAAGGTCCTGCTTGATTTTAAGGTTTTCCACAACCACTTCAATGATCCAGTCACAATCGGCAAGTTTATTAAAATCATCTTCAAGGTTGCCGATTGAGATAAGAGATGCATCTTTTTTCTGCATCAGCAGTGACGGCTTTGACGTAAGGATTGTGTCGAATCCGGCTTTTGCAATGCGGTTCCTGGCCACAGGGTCCTTTTTATCTTCGTCCGTCAGGTCAAAGGGGACGATATCCAGCAATAGTGTTTTGATGCCGGCACTGGCGAGAAGCGCTGCAATGCCGCCGCCCATCACGCCTGAACCAATAACTGCAGCCTGCTTGATTTTTCTGCTCATAATTACCTCCTGAATAATAGATTTGGTAACGTCAAAAAACGATAAATCGGTGTATCTCGGGATTTTTAACTCTATATGAATGAATACTCATTCACTTATCAAAGCATGCGTTACCGTGTCAAGAAAAAATACCCCTTTTCTGAATATTTCATGCGAATAATTAACAAATTGAAATAAAAGATAAAATATAGAAATAACCAAAAATGAATATTGGGAAACCATGGGCCCGGGATGGTGTTGATTTCAATAAGTGAGAATGAATAAATATTCACTTTTTACTATTGATGATCTCGTAAGAAGGCAAAAACTCACTTTTTACGAGACGTTTTAAGTTTTAAGCCTCTGTTAAAACAGATAATATCATTAACCTAAAACCTAAAACCTACCACCTAAAACTTGATGAATTCGATTTTTTACGAATTCATCACTATCCATTGTTTTCATTTTTAGCCAGTTGTTTCAGATGGGTCAGGGTCTGCCAGGAGAAAGTGTCCTGCCGGCAGGGGAAAATGGCGTTATTGGTGAAAATCGGGTCTGACTCAAGGTCATAGCGGGATGCGCCTATTGCCTGATGCCAGAGTGGTGTATGGGGTATAGGAGTATAATGGGCCAAAATCGGAGTTATTCCGGCCTGCCTGACCACCCGGATCGAGGCTTCAATGGCCTCAAGGCTTTGATCGGGCAATCCGATGAGCAGGTAGGCTCCGATTTGGTTTCGGTTGAAACCCGCATGCTTGAGACAGGTGACGGCCCGGTCAAATTCATGGGCGGTTACCTTGTGATCCAGGTCATTGCGTTTATTAAAAGCCGTGGTTTCAAGCCCTAAGCGGATGGTTTCAAACCCGGCGGCAAACATCAGTCCGGCGGTTAGTTGTGTAATTTCACGGATATGAACCGCATTGGGGGTATGAAAGCGCACCTTCAGGTCCCGCCCGATTAAATCTTCCAGTATGGGGATGATATGGTCGTCGGCATTGACCAGCAGCGCATCATCATAAAAAGCAAAATCGACCACACCATAGCCCTTATGCCAGTGCAGGATTTCCGCCACCACTGAAGCGGGGCTGCGCAGCATCCTTTTGGGATCCAGGATATGGGAGGCGCAGTAGGCACAGGCAAAGGGGCACCCCCGGGATGTGAGCAACGGTGCATAGTTGATTTTGTGCTGCAGATCAAGGGCAGGGTAAGGCACTGTATCGAGGTTTTCAGGATCATATTCCGGCAAAGGGGAATACCCGGTATAGGTTCCTGCCAGGTCAAGAATAGATTCGATGCCGGTTCCGGCAATGACCCGGTCGGCCCCGGAATGGCAATCGGCGTGATCGTGGCACAGGGTTGCATAGATACCGCCCAGGATAACGGGCACAGTCGGGAATACCTTTTTTATGGCTTTAATGGTTTCCTGAACACCGGGATACCAGTATGTCATCAGCGACGTAACCAGGATAAGGTCGGGGGTACAAAGTGCTTTCAGATCCTCATGAAACCATTGATGGGGAATGCCGTATCTTGAAAAAGTGCGCTGGATATCCTCAAGCCCGGGTGGTTTGGAGATTTCCGTTTTCAGATAAGGCCCCCGTCCCTGACGGGCATGCAGGGCGGTAGATTTTGCATTGGGATGAAATCTGTCCAGACAGTCGATATAGGAAATTTGGAAGCCGTGCTGCCGCAGGATTCCGGCCAGGGTTAAAAGCCCCAAAGGCTTGGCCCAGAAATCATAGGCGGCAAAATCGTGGATCCAGGGATTGACCAGGAGAATGTGAGGGGTGGCTTTCATTGTTGGATGATGAAGTTTAAATGATGAGTGGTGAATCGATGAGCCCTTGTTTTTATCATCATTTGTGTCATTTTTTAGACGTTTATAGCCGGTGTCCCAGCAGGATTTTCCGGAAAGTATTTCATGGAGGTTTTTTTCAATTCCCGGCGGCTGAAAAGGAGGGTGTAAGTCTCAACCCCTACATCCGAGGCCATGGCCGTGGCCATAGTCTGGCAGGCTGTTTCATCAGCGGCATGGATCATGGTGTACAAATTATAGGGCCATTTTCCCGATGGATTGCGACGGTAACAGTGGGTGACCTGCGCCAGCCCGGCAAGTTTTTGGCCGACCCGCTCCACCTTGTCTTCTTCAACCTGCCACGCCACCATGGCATTGGCTTCAAAACCGGATTTCTGGTGCCGGATGGTGGCTCCGAAACGTCGGATAATACCGCGCCCCACAAGGTCTTTAATGGAGGATAGAAGTTGGGCCTCGGAAACACCTATTTGTTGCGCAATCTTAAGGTAGGGCCGTTGGCAGATGTCCATATCTTCCTGAATGGAAGCGATGATTTTTTTTTCAAGGTCTGTAATCATAAGAAGCCATAAAAAGTAAAATAAGATTAAAAGTCAATAATTTTCCGGAAAAAGTCGTTTAATATCGCTCTGTGTGGCCCGGCAGATACCCCGTTCGGTGATAAAACCGGTGATCAGGCGGGCAGGTGTCACATCAAAGGCAAAGTTGGCTGCAGGGCTGGTCTTTGGCGGCACCAGAACGCTCAGGATAGATTCGTTGTGCAGTCCCTGAACAAACCGGACCTCATCGGGATCACGCTCTTCTATGGGAATCTCCTTTACACCATCCTTGATCCGCCAGTCAAAAGTACTGGAGGGCAGGGCCACATAAAAAGGAATGTCATTGTCCCGGGCCGCCAGGGCCTTTAAATAGGTCCCGATTTTGTTGGCCACATCGCCGGTGCAGCTTGTCCGGTCGGTGCCCACGATGACCAGATCCACCATGCCGTGCTGCATCAGGTGACCGCCGGCATTGTCGGTGATTACCGTGTGCTTTATTCCGCGTTTGCCGAGCTCCCAGGCGGTCAGACGAGACCCCTGGTTCAGGGGTCGGGTCTCATCCACCCACACATGGATGTCAATTCCTTTTTCAAAGGCCGCATACATGGGAGCCGTGGCCGTGCCGTATTCAATGCAGGCAAGCCAGCCGGCATTGCAGTGGGTCAGCAGGTTGACTGTCCGCCCATTGTTTTTGCGTCTGATATTTTCGATCAGGTCCAGACCATGTCTGCCGATATTTCGACAATTTTCAGCCTCATAGTCCGCCAGTTGACCGGCGGTTCGACGGGCGATTTTGATCTTTTCCTCTTTTCCGTCAACGGTCAGAATTTTATTCAACACGCGGTCGACGGCCCAGCCGAGGTTCACGGCAGTGGGCCGGGCCGCTTTCAGTCGACGGCATTCCTCCCTAATATATTCGTCCGGCAAAAGGTTCCCGGAACAGTTCAGAGCAGCCAGAAATACACCATAGGCTGCGGTGACGCCGATAAGAGGCGCCCCTCTGACATACATATCCTTGATGGCCATGACGGCATCGTCCGCAGTTTTCAGATCGACGGTAATGAACTCATGGGGCAGCCGGCGCTGGTCGATAATTTTAACGGTTTTTAAATCATCATCCAGCCGGATGGGCCGAACGATTTCAGTGTCGATTTCCATGGATTTCTCCTTTTTAGACGCCTTTTACGATTTCGGCGATGGAACAAACCTCCCGCATTATTTTTTCGGCATCGAGTTTTAGCAGGTTATGATCACGGACAAGGGGCTCTCCGGCTACAAAAACGTCGCGCACATCCGATCCTTTTACGGCATAAACCAGATGGGAAACCGGATTATACATCGGCGTCAGGTGGGGACTGGACAGGTCAATGACAATCAGATCCGCCTGCTTGCCAGGCTCCAGAGATCCGATCTGATGGTCCAGGCCAATGGCCCTGGCCCCGCCGATAGTCGCCATCTCCAGAACGGTTCGTGCATTCATGACCACAGGGTCAAGGCTGTTGACCTTGTGAAGCCTGGCTGCCGAACCCATCTCCCGGAACATATCCAGGTCATTGTTACTGGCGCAGCCGTCCGTTCCCAGGCCGGTTTTTATTCCGCATTCCAGGAAAGATACCACCGGTGCGATGCCCGAGGCAAGTTTCATATTGCTCTCGGGATTGTGGGCCACGGCCGCATTCCGTCCGGAAATGGTCTCAATGTCCACGGCATCTAACCAGATACAATGCGCCATAAGGGTGGTCGGCGTCAGTATGCCGAGTCCGTCAAGATGCCGGATCGGTGTGATGCCGTATTTGTCCCGGCATTGCTTTTTTTCAGCCATTGTTTCCGCAACATGGATCTGAAACAGGACCCCTTTTTCCAAAGCCGCCCTGTTTGCTTTTTTCAGGGTTTCAGGGCCGCAGGTATAGAGAGAATGACAGAACAGAGAGGGGGTGATGCGTGGGGTTTTGTCTCTCCATTTGTCGATAAAATCAATTGCTGCGGCAATGTTTTGTGCAGGATCAGGCACGCCCGGAGCCGGAAAATCAATGACTCCCTGGCCGAGGACCGCCCGCATGCCGGTTTCAAGGACCGCTCCGGCCACATGATCTTCCAGAAAATATCCGTCACAACAGGTGGTTGTCCCCGAAAGCAGCATCTCCATGCAACCCAGCAATGTGCCGTATCTCACCGTTTCGGGATTAATGAATCTGCCCTCGGCCGGAAAGATATGGTCATTGAGCCATGTGTGCAGGGGAAGATCGTCTGCCAGCCCTCTGAAGAGGGTCATAGGCAGGTGGGTATGGGTGTTGACAAGACCCGGTAAAACAATTGCTCCCCGTGCATTGATTGTTTCCCGGGCAGGGGGAAGTTCGGCCTTAGGCACGGGGTCCACACGGGCGATTCTGCCGTTGGCAATAGCCAAAAGGCCATCGGGTATGATGGTAAAGTCGGAATCAACGGTAACAATCGTTGCGTTGTAAATCAGGGTGTCAAAAATCATAACACGAATTCCAATGAGTAACGGTTCTCAGTTGCCGGTTCACAGCTCATTTAAACGCTATAGTTTTTAACCATGAACCGGTAACCGTAAACCGTTAACGGTTATTTTTTATCTCCCTTGCAACTTCCGATGCTCTGTCCATAACCGCAGCAATGTCCAGAGACTGCAGCTTTCCCTTTTCCAGAACCACCCGGCCGTTAATGATGGAATCGCTGACATCGCTGCCCTGGACGGCATAAACAAGGTGTGAAATCGGGTTATACATGGGCGTTAAATGCGGTTTACGGGTATTGATGACGATAATATCGGCTTTTTTGCCCGGTTCCAGAGAGCCGGTTATTTTTTCCAGACCAAGTGCCCTCGCACCCTGGTGCGTGGCCATCTTCAGAATTGTCAGGGCATCGGTGACCGTGGGATCCAGCGTGTTGACTTTGTGAAGTTTTGCGGCCGTGTCCATCTCCAGAAAAAGATCCAGGTCATTGTTACTGGCACACCCGTCCGTGCCAAGTCCGACACATATGCCGGCCTGCAGAAGTTCCGGAATCGGTGCGATTCCGGATGCCAGTTTCATGTTGCTTTCCGGGTTGTGGGAAACCTTGACGTCGAATTTTTCAAGCAGGGCAATATCTTCTCCGGATAGAACAGTGCAGTGGCAGGCAAGCAGCCTAGGGGACAGGACCCCGATATGGGCGAGGTGGCCCACAGGGGTGCGGCCGTATTCTTTCTGAATCCGGGCCACTTCACTTAAGGTTTCGGAGACATGGATAACCAGGGGCGCTCCATGGTCTTTGGAGATGGCCGCGGCCCGGCAGAGAAGATCCGGAGCACATAGATAGGGAGAATGCGGTTCCACAGCCACGGTAATCAAAGGATCGTCACGAAACTTGTCCATAAGATTTTCAGTATAGGCAAATCCCTGCTCAATGGGTCCGTAATTGGGTGAGGGAAAATCGTAAAGGACCTCTCCCACAACAGCCCGCATGCCTGCATGGCTTGCCGCATCTGCTGCGGCCTCTTCAAAAAGATACATGTCACAGAAACAGGTAGTGCCGGACAGGATCATCTCCGCACATGCCAGAAGAGACCCGGCGTACACTTTTTCATGATTCAGTCCGGCTTCGGCCGGGAAAATATGATCGTTGAGCCAGTCGTCAAGGGGAAGATCATCAGCCAGCCCCCGGAAAAGAGCCATGGCTGCATGGGTATGGGTATTGATAAGGCCGGGCATGATAATACCCCTGTTTGCATCGATTTTTCTGGAAATCCGCCACCCAGAGAAATTATCAGCAGGTGCGACGGCGACGATCGTATCGTTTTTTACGGCAACGGCCCCGTTTTCAATCAGAATGTTGCCGTCGTTCATGGTCAGGACGGTTCCATTGGATATCAGCAGGTCGGCAATCGGTTCGGGATTAAGACCGGTCATCAATATTCTCCACAACATATTTGATAAGTGTTTCAAGTGTAGGCGCGGCTTTCCGGGCAATCTCTATTATATCCTTCAGGACTGCAGGGCAGGGATTGTCGGGGTCATTAATGTTGGTCAGGATCGACAGGCCCAGAACGTGCATACCGCCATGGACCGCGACGATGACCTCCTGAATGGTCGAGAGGCCCACTGCATCGGCGCCAATGGTTTTGAGAAACCTGATTTCAGCCGGTGTTTCCAGAGAAGGCCCGAGCAGTCCTGCGTAAACGCCCTGCTGCAGATGAATACCGGATGCTTTGGCTGCCTGCCGGGCCAGGTCGGACAGGTGCACATCATAGGTTCGATTCATATCCGGAAAGCGGACTCCCCAGTCGTCATTATTGGGGCCGGTCAGAGGATTGGCTCCGCTGAGGTTTATGTGGTCGGTAATCAACATGAGGTTCCCGGCTGAAAAGTCGGGGTTTAAGCCTCCGGCAGCATTGGTGACGATAAGAATCCGGACGCCGAGGGCCTGTAGTACCCGTACGGGAAAGGTCACTTCAAGGGGAGAATATCCTTCGTAAAGATGAAATCTTCCCTGCAGGACGGCGACATTGTGATGGGCCAGAGTGCCGCAAAGCAAGCGGCCGTAATGGCCTTCAACGGTTGAAGCAGGGAAATGGGGCAGGTCACGGTAGTTGAATACTTTCGACATATTCAGCGCTCCAACGCTTTCCCCTAGGCCGGTTCCGGTCATGATCCCGATGGACGGCTGCCGATCAATGCGTTTTCTAAGAAAGGCGGCGGCTTCTTTGACTTTGGCCTTGTACTCTTGCATAATTTTATCTCTTGCTGATTTTCGGTTACAGGCGGCGGTTTGCATTTAAAAAAAGGTGACCATTCACGGGTTCGGAATATAGAGAGGAACCTTTGAATGTTTACAGAAAAAAATTTTAGAAAGTCAATATCAATCGGGAGGAGATATTAATTCAGTGCTTGAATTCAGTCAAGAGCGTATGTCGTAAAACATGGACTGCGGCATATAACTTACATTTCGCACCTTTCGAATACGATTTTGTGAATTACGTTGAATCAATAATTTTGGGTAAAATTGTATTTTGAAAAAGCCACCATTGATCCTTTATAGTTGTATATGCAG
>Ga0075121_1001817_pt1 | contig 12783 bp, 16 predicted proteins | sample AntAceMetag02UKG_FD_69793 | JGI IMG/M metagenome (GOLD analysis project Ga0075121, IMG submission 69793) | Saline lake microbial communities from Ace Lake, Antarctica - Antarctic Ace Lake Metagenome 02UKG | ecosystem: Environmental > Aquatic > Non-marine Saline and Alkaline > Saline | place... | reverse complement strand
TCTACTCAAGGCTACTGTTATCTCTCTAATAATATTTTGAGAGATAATGATGGCTACCCCGCCTGGACTCGAACCAAGAACAATTGAACCAGAATCAATCGTGTTACCATTACACCACGGGGTAATATTATTTTAGAAAGACATATTATAAGAAATTTTCAATTCGGGCAAGAACTTCTTCACGCCCTAAAATCTCCATAAGTTCAAATAGAGGCGGAGATATCTCATTACCTGTTAAGATAACTCTTAAAGGATGGATTACCTCTTTTGCTTCTAGTTTAAATTTACTAGCCGTAGCACGTATGACTTCTTCAATCTCTTTAAATGAGAACTCGTCTAGACTCTTAAGACCTAAAGCCATATCTTTAAAGATCTCTTTAGACTTATCACTTTTTAGATCGTACTTTTCAATGGAGGCTTCATCTATCACATAGCCTCTAGACAATATATACCTTAATTGTTGTGCATATTCAGCATAGGTTGAGGAGCGAGGTTTAAGGAGTTTAAAGAGCATCTCTCTTTTAGGCTCATCTATGCTATTATATTGATCCAATAAATTTTCTTTTTGAATAAATTTAATCAGTGTATCACGATAATCGCTATCTTTAACCTGCTTAAGATATTTCTTATTCATCCATTTAAGCTTCCCAACATCAAATGCAGCATTAGATTTATTTATTCTATCAAAACTAAATAAATTGATAAGTTCTTTCTTAGACAATATCTCTCTATTATCCCCAGGCGACCAGCCAAGGAGAGCTAAAAAGTTAAAGAGAGCTTGAGGCAGAAAACCTTCCTCTCTATAGGCTGTTACACTCACAGCCCCATGCCTCTTAGAGAGCCTTGTCCTATCTTCACCGAGGATAAGAGGAAGATGAATAAACTCAGGAACTTTAAAACCAAGGAGCTGATAGAGCAGCACCTGTTTAGGTGTATTTGAGATATGGTCTTCGCCTCTTACTATATGAGTCATGCCAAGTGTTGCATCGTCAACAACGCAGGCAAAGTTATAAGTAGGTGAACCATCTGACTTCATAAGAACAATATCACTAAAACCTTCTTTAAACTCTATCTCACCTCTTAATAAATCATTAAACTTAACAGAGTCTGCATTGCTCTTATATCTTAAGGCTAAGCCTCGCTCTGTCTTCTCTTCATAAGCCAGGCCATCCCTAAGAAGCTTATCTGCATAGTTACGGTAGATATCAAACCTTTGACTTTGATGTATCACCTCACCATCCCAGTCAATACCAAGCCACTTTAGAGACTCCAAGATATCATCTAAGAAGCTATCCTCTGAACGCTCTAAGTCAGTATCTTCTATTCTTAAGATAAATTTACCCTTATTATGACGGGCAAAGAGGAAGTTAAATAGAGCTGTTCTAGCTCCTCCAACATGGAGATATCCTGTAGGAGAGGGTGCAAACCTCAAGACTATCTCACTCATCACTAAAACCTTTTTCTAATGCTCTCTTATCGAGCTCTAAGATATCTTTATTCTTTATAAATTTATCCAGTACGCCTATTGCTGTCTCAAGCTTTATGAGAGCACTCTCTCTTATAAACTTACCCAGCATCACCATATTAGCACATTTTAGATTGCCTAATCTATTCGCTGCCTCAGTCGCATCTGCTGCTATATTAGACAACTCTTCATTTAAAGTATTACTGGCTATGAGCGAACTATTATAAAATACTGCAGCATCTTTTTTAAGAAGAGGGGTATATTTCTTATAAGAAGGCTGATTCATTATAATAAGGCAATCCGGGCTGGCTATGCAGGGAGATGATACCTCATTATCAGATCCAACAACCATACACTTACAGGTCCCGCCTCTTACCTCAGCTCCATAAGAAGGAAGCCAGGAGACATTCTTATCTTCCTCCAGTAAGCTCTGAGCTAATATCTTACCCAGCAGCAGAATACCCTGACCACCTGAACCTGCAATGATGATCTTTACTTCACTCTGCCCAAGGGATATGTCTTTACTATCTCTTCTTTTATCCATTTTAAATTATCTACTGGTGTCATCTTGGCATGCGTAGGGCATGGCGAAAGTATCTCAACCATTGAGAAACCTCTCTCTTCTATCTGATTCTTAAAAGCCTCTCTCAGTGCATCCTTTGTTTTATTAATCTCTTGAGGTGAGATCAGAGACCTCCTCTCCAGATAGCATACACCATCTAAAACTTTAAGCATCTCAAGAAGCGGTAAAGGATGTCCATGGATATTAGACTCTCTACCTAAAGTTGAAGTAGTGGTCTTCTGGCTCAAGATCGTTGTTGGGGCCATCTGTCCACCTGTCATACCATAGACACCGTTATTTACAAATACCACTGTTAGATTCTCCCCTCGACAGGCTGCATGTATTGTCTCATTTGTACCTATTGCAGCAAGGTCGCCGTCGCCCTGATAGGTAAAGACAAAATTATCTGGCTGAACCCTCTTAATAGCGGTTGCAACAGCAAGAGGCCGTCCGTGCGCAGCCTCTGTAGTATCAAAGTTCCAGTAATCATAGGCCAATACTGCACAACCTACAGGAGCAATAGCAATGGTCTTCTCTCTTAAATCAAGTTCATCTATAAGCTCAGCAATCAGCCTGTGAATAGTCCCATGACCGCAGCCAGAACAGTAGTGAGTATGTACCTCACGTAAAGACTCTGGCCTAGTATAGATTATCTTTTTCATTTTAATATACTCTTTATCTTATCTATTATCTCTTCTTCAGTTGGTATCACTCCGCCCATTCTGCATAGAGTATCTACTTTAGCATTATTGGAGCAGACAGAGAGCATTACATCTTCAAACATCTGAGGCGAGCTCATCTCAAGCACCAAGAAATTCTTTATCTTCTTTGATATCTCTCCTAACTCTTTATGCGGATAGGGCCATAGCATTATTGGTCTAAATAATCCTATATCCAAACCCTCTCTCTTTAGTCTCCTTATAACGCCAGCTGCAATCCTGGCCATTGAGCCATAGGCAACTACAACCAGCTCATCTTCTAGAGATATATTGCTCTCAAAGCTTAACTCTTCTCTCCCTATCTCTTGATATCTGCCCCAAAGCCTTAGATTCAACTCTTCTAATGCCTCAGGTGCAAGATAGAGCGATTTTATTAACTGCGGCTCTCTATCTTTGCATCCTCTAAGAGCCCAGGGTTTAGGATATTCTTTTACTTCTATATCAAACAGACTCTTATCTACCGGCTCCATCATCTGTCCCAGCATACCATCCCCTAAAACAATAACAGGGGTTCTATATTTATCTGCAATATCAAATGCTCTAGGCATGATCTTAAATATTTCAGCTACTGAAGATGGTGCTAAGACAGGGGTCCTATAATCTCCATGGCCTCCTCCACGGGTTGACTGAAAATAGTCAGCCTGAGATGGAGCAATATTACCTAAGCCCGGACCGCCGCGCATCACATTTACAATAACAGCCGGAAGCTCACAGCCTGCAAGATAAGATATTCCCTCCTGCATCAGGCTTATTCCAGGTGATGACGATGATGTCATAGAGCGCACCCCGGATAGAGACGCGCCAAAGACCATATTGATAGATGCAAGTTCACTCTCCGCCTGAATGAATATCTTATTCTCCTCTAGCATCCTTCTAGACATATACTGGATAAGTTCATTCTGAGGTGTTATAGGATAACCAGCATAGAACTCACAGCCAGAAAGTATAGCAGCCTCACCAAAAGCCTCATTACCGGAAATTAAAACTCTATTATTTGCCATCTTCTTCATAGATCTCAATGCAGGCCTCAGGACAGACTGCGGTACAGCAGAAGCACTTTATACACTTACTCTCATCAATCACTTTTACAGGTAAGCACCCTAAAGCATTTAATTCATCATCCATTACCAAGATTCCTTTGGGACAGACATTGACACAGAACCCGCAGGATTTACAAAAATCTTTTTTAATTATTATCTTTAACATTTTTTCTTAATTTTACTATTTTACTCAAAATAGACTTTTCATCAAGCCCAATTATATTAAGCAATATATCTCTAGCTCCATAAGTTACAAAGTTATCAGCTATGCCAACACTCTTAACTATTACATCTATATTGGAAGCTGTTGTAATAGCTGCTATAGACTCAGCTACTCCCCCTAAAGAAGAGCCCTCTTCAAGAACAAAGATATAATCGACTCTCTTTGCAATATCTATAATCATCTCATAGTCTAGAGGCTTAGCAAACCTTAAATTAACCAAGTAGGGATTTAAACCTTCCTCCTGTAATCTCTTGGAGACATTATAGGCTGTAGCCACAGTACTGCCATATCCAAATAATGCTATATCTTGACCTTCTATCAAGAGTTCAGATTTAGCCAGCTGAATATCTCTATATCCTAAAGACGATAGGTCCGGAACAGCTGCCTTTGGATATCTTATAACAGAGGGGCACTCTAGATCTTTCATCCATTCCAGCATCATGGTAAACTCCCAGCCATCCTTGGGAGCCATGAGAACCATATTAGGGAGATGCTTCATAAAAGCGATATCAAATACACCGTGATGAGTAGGGCCATCCTCTCCTGCAAGGCCAGCTCTATCCAAGCAAAACTTAACAGGAAGATTCTGGAGGGCCACATCGTGCATTATCTGATCATAGGCTCTCTGAATAAATGTTGAATAGATTGCAACAAAAGGCTTAAAGCCTGACTTTGCAAGAGCAGCTGCAAAAGTTACTGCATTCTGCTCTGCCATCCCGACATCAAAGAACCTCTCGGGAAATCTGGATTTAAACTCAGACAACCCCGTACCGTAAGGCATAGCGGCAGTTACCGCAACAACCTTAGGGTCCACTATAGCCATATCAACAAGAGCCTTGGATAATATTCCGGTATAGGAGGGCTTATCTTTTTTTAAAAAGTCACCGCTTGGTAAATCGAACTTAGAGGCGCTATGGAAGAGTTCAGGCTCTTTTTCGCTGTAGGAATACCCTCTGCCCTTCTTTGTTAAAACATGGACCAAGACCGGCTTATTAAAACTTTTTATATTTTTAAATGTCGATATCAGCTCATTAAAATCATGGCCATCTATGGGGCCGATATATTTAATGCCCATCTCTTCAAATATTATTCCCGGAACCAGAAGGTTTTTAAGAGACTCCTCAAGCTTCTTGGCCGCTCTTAATGCAAGATCACCCTTAGGAAGTTTTAAGAGCAGCTTCTCGATCTCGTTGCTCACTTTATTATAGAGCGGATCTGTTATAATCCTGTTTAAATGTTTACTCAACGCACCTATCGTTCTGGATATTGCCCACTCATTATCATTAAGCACTATCAGTAAATCTTTTTGAATATGACCCAGATAGTTAAGCGCCTCAAAAGCCATACCGCCTACAAGCGAGGCATCACCGACAATAGCTATTACCTCTCCTTTTTCACCAGCTATATCTCTTGAACAGGCAAAACCTAAAGCAACTGATATTGCTGTTGAACCATGACCAGATACAAAATGATCATGCTTAGATTCAACTGGACTAGGGAAGCCGCTTATACCTTCAAACTGTCTAAGACTAGAGAACCTATCCTTTCTGCCTGTAATAATCTTATGGGTATAGCATTGATGACCAACATCCCAGACAATCTTATCTTTTGGTGAATCAAAGACATAATGCAAGGCCAGAGTAAGTTCGACTGCTCCCAGATTACTTGAGAGATGGCCTCCGTTTTTAGATACAACGGAGATAATAAGATCTCTTATCTCTCTTGCTATAGAGCCGAGCTCCTCCTGGGTTAGATTTTTTAAATCTTCCGGAGAGTTTACCTTACCAAGAACCTTCTCTTTTTCAGTTTTATTCACCTAGAGAATCCTCATCTAATAACTCATCTTCAGAGACCACCCTCTTCTTCGCTTCAACTGAACCATCCTCTGTAATAAGTTCAATCTTCTTCTCTATTTCAGAGAGCTTCTTTCTGCAAGACTTGACAAGCTTAACCCCTTCTTCATAGAGCTTCAACGCATCCTCAACAGAGATGTTCTCTTCTTCTAAGTTGGTAACTATCTCTTCTAACCTTTCTAATGACTGATCGAATTTCATAAAGAATCTCCTTATTTAAAAACTAAACTTAACTATATCAACTGGGACTCTTTTTTTCAACCCGCGATATAATGCTTCCTTTATATAATCTGGTCTTAAGTAATACTCCCTCTTTAATATTCTTTAAGTCTTTAATAACTTCACCTGTTTTAAGATCTTCTGTAACGCTGTAACCGCGAGATAGAATGGTCAAAGGATTTAAATTCTCAAGATGCTTTATGATATACCCAAGCTTATCTTTATTAGTATTTAAAATGCTTTCACTAGATCTCTTCATCCTTAAACTCAGCTCATCAAGACGCTGCATCTTAAGAGGAACAATATCTTTTATTCTAAACAACCCATATCTTCCCTGAATATGCTTTAAGATATCTCTCTTTCTATTAAGGTTCTCTTTAAGTAATCTCTTTAAATCTCTAAGATCTTTATCAAGTCTATCTTGGAGCTCATCTTTTACTCTAACTGCAAGCTCTGCAGCAGCAGATGGGGTCGGAGCTCTTAAATCAGCCACCCAGTCTGATATAGTCCAATCCCGCTCATGACCTACAGCAGATATAACTGGAATCTTAGATTTAAATATCTCTCTGGCTAGCTCTTCATTATTAAAAGCCCAGAGGTCTTCAATGCTGCCTCCGCCTCTACCGATTATTAAAAGATCGACTCTCTCTTCCATCTCATTGAAAAACTTTATTCCAGAAATAATCTCAGCCGGAGCATACTCACCCTGAACCCTAGCAGAGTAAATCATAATATGAATATTATCAAATCTTCTTCTTAGGACTTTAATCATATCTCTTATTGCAGCCCCGCTAAATGAAGTTACAATACCGATTTTACCAGGTAAGAACGGAAGTCTCCTCTTATGTTCTTCCTCAAAAAGCCCTTCCCTGGCAAGCTTCTCTTTAAGTTGTATCAAAGCAAGCATTAGAGCGCCTAGACCTTTCGGTTCCAGATATTCAGCTCTTAACTGGTACTTTCCTTGAGGAGCATAGGAAGTAATCTTCCCATATGCTATTACATGAAGCCCATTTTCAAGATCGAATTTTACCTTTTGAGAAAATCCCTTAAAGAGCGCAACAGGAATAGATGCAGATTTATCTTTTAAATCAAAGTAGACGTGACCTGAACCAGGGAGGCTAAGATTGGATACCTCGCCCTCAACCCAAACATACCCCAGGCTATCTTCTAAGATATGCTTTATACTCTTTGAGATGTCAGAGACGGTATAAACTTTTCTTTTATTCTCCATAGACTAAATACAAAGAATGCGGATTAGTTAAATTGAGAGATCTTCCTTATACTCAAAACGTTTTATAAAACTGGCTTTAGCACTGGAATCATCCACCTCAACAATAACACCCTGTATCCTTAAATCATCCTCTGCAACATCCATCCTTACAGGAGTTGAGGTTAAGAACCTCTGCAAGACAGAGTCTATAGTTCTTCCCAAAACAGATTCAAAAGGACCCGTCATGCCAACATCTGTTATGTAGGCTGTGCCCTGCGGCAATACTCTCTGATCGGCAGTCTGAGTATGAGTATGAGTACCTAAGACAGCTGAGACCTTACCGTCTAACCAGTGTCCCAAAGCCTGTTTTTCAGAAGTCGCCTCTGCATGGATATCGACGATGATAATGTCGGTCTCTTGCTTAATTCTCTCAATCTCAAATGAAGCCACTCTAAACGGACATTCAATAGGATTCATAAAGACCCGGCCCTGAAGGTTTAAAACCCCTACTTTTATTCCATTTTTAGTTGATAGAACAGTAGAACCTACACCCCTGACTCCAGAAGGATAGTTTGCAGGCCTTAAGAGCCTTGGCTCTATGTCAATTACTTTTAAGATATCTTTCTTGGACCAGATATGGTCTCCTGAAGTGAGGCAGTCAATATTAAACGAAAGCAGCTCCTCTACAACTCTGACTGTAAGGCCTGAACCACCGGCTGCATTCTCTGCATTGGCTATAACAAAATCTATGCCCTCTCTCTCTCTTATCTTGAGCAAACCCTCTTTTATTACTCTACGGCCGGCGCTTCCTACAATATCACCTATAAATAGTATCTTCATATTTTATTTTAAAGAGTTCCTAGGCTGGCTACTTAAAATAAGCCAGCCTAATAACTAAATATTCTGGTTATTTAGCGTAATCAACCGCTCTTGTTTCACGAACAACAACTACCTTTATCTGCCCTGGATATTCAAGCTCCTCTTCAATCTTTACTTTTATATCTTTAGCCAAGACGTAAGAGTTGCCATCATCAACTTTATCCGGATAGACCACGACTCTTATCTCGCGCCCAGCCTGAATAGCAAATGACTTATCAACCCCTCTAAATGAGTTAGCAATACCTTCAAGCTTCTCCAGCCTCTTAATGTAACTCTCTAGAGTCTCGCGTCTTGCCCCAGGTCTTGCTCCGCTTATAGCATCGGCAGCTTGGACAAGTACAGCATATATACTCTGCTGCTCCACATCTTCATGATGGGCAGCAATAGAGTTAATAATCATCTCGTTCTCTCCATACTTCTTAGCCAGGTCAGCACCAATCTGTGTATGAGTACCTTCTTGATCCTGATCTATCGCCTTACCTATATCATGAAGCAGCCCGACACGTCTTGCCAGGGTAAAGTTCAGGCCCAATTCATTTGCCATGACGCCCATAAGATAGGCAGCCTCTTTAGAATGCTGAAGTACATTCTGGCCGTAACTTGTCCTATATTTAAGTTTTCCCAAAAGTCTTATTATCTCAGGATTAAGATTGTGAACACCTAGATCTAAAGCCACAGCCTCTCCCTCTTCTCTTGTCTTCTTCTCCATCTCTTTCTTTATCTTTTCTATCACCTCTTCAATCCTGGCCGGATGAATCCTTCCATCTTCAACGAGTTTACTCATAGCAACTCTAGCAATCTCACGCCTGTAAGGATCAAAGCAGGATAGAGATACCGCTTCAGGTGTATCATCTATTATTACATCTACCCCTGTTACCATCTCAAAAGAACGGATATTCCTTCCTTCCCGGCCTATAATCCTTCCTTTCATCTCATCATTGGGAAGGTTTACAACTGCAACAGTAGACTCTGTGGTATGCTCTATAGCACATCTCTGAACAGCTTGAGATATTATCTCTCTTGCTTTCTCGTCGGCTTTAGAGCGTGTATCCTCTTCTATCTGCTTTAGAAGCAGGTTGGCTTCATTCTGAATCTCTGTCTCCATACGTTTAAGCAGCTGCTGCTTTGCTTCTTCAGGCGACATACCTGATATCTGCTGCAATCTAAACTTCTCCTCCATAATAAGATCACTTATCTCATTCTCGCGTTTTTTAAAATATTCTTTTGTCTTGTTGATATCTTCATACTGCCCGGTTATATCTTTTTCTTTCTGATCCAGTAGATCGAACTTACGCTCTATATTCTCCTCTTTTTGAAGCAGTCTGCGCTCAAACTCAGTGAGCTCCTGACGCCTATCTTTCGTCTCTTTCTCAAAATCAGAACGTAACTTATAGAGCATCTCTTTAGACTCTATATCTGCTTTCTTCTTATTATCTTCAACCGACTCCTGAGCCTTACTGATTATATCTTTGGCCTGGAATTCAGCTGTCTTTACGTTCTTCTTAGCAAAAAACACCCTTAAGAGATACCCAAGGATTCCAGCTGCAACAAGAAGTGTTACATATCCTATTAATTGTAGAACTATCTTCATCTGACTCACCCCTTTTTATGATCTATTAGCTAAGCATAAATCAGGGATGACACTGGACGGTCAAACTCGGAGATAGGTAGACAATCTATGACCTGAAATTCATAGCTCAATCCCAAGCTGTAGGTATAAGGGGTTTTCTTTAAAAACCTGTCGTAATACCCCTCACCATGCCCCAGACGGTTACCTGCTTTATCAAAAGCAAGACCCGGAACAAGCAGAAGATCGAGCCGGCTCAAATCAACTCTTCTTATATTATCAGGATGCGGCTGATAGATCTCATAAGGCCCCCTAACAAGCTCCTTGCAATCCAGGACCAAAGAAGGAAACATCAACTTCTCACCCTTTAATACATATGGTACGGCTATTTTTTTACCCATCTCCAAAGACTTTTCAATTATCGTCCAAGTATCAACCTCATATGATTTAGATACATAGCTCATTATTATATTTGCTTTTTGAAACTTAGGATTTAAAAAGAGTCTCTCTCTTATCCTTAAACTCCTCCTTTCTTTTTCTTTTTTATCCATGCCCTCTAATTGAGAGAGCATCTTATCTCTTATCTTATCTTTTCTATCCACTTTTAGCACCATCTTAAAATTATACCCTTAAGCTAAAAATCGTTCAATATTTAAATTAAAGCCCGCTCTTATTGTTTAGCTATCTAGTTGATTTTAATTGTTTTACAACTTAAATAAAACTAAAAATGATAAATAGAAAGATCTAAGGCAGCAGTTTTTAGCTACTCTTCCCTAGATCTACTACGGCAGGTTTGTTCCCATCTATCTCATCATCGGAGAGCAAACAGTAAGAGAGTATGCAGATCTCATCCCCAATCTCACCGCATCTTGCAGCTGGCCCGTAGAGAACGATCTTGCCCGACCCAGCCTCTTCTTCAATCACATAGGTCTGGAGACGCATACCATTATTGTAGTTTAAAACATCTACTTTTTCGTTTCCCAAAATTCCGGCCTTCTTTAAAATGTCTGAATCTATCCCTATGCTGCCTAAATATTTTAATCTCTTCTCAGTTATAACGGCTCGATTAATCTTGGATTTTAAAAACTCTCTTAATTTCATTTTGACTCCTCTTAAATCTAATGGTCTGTTGAAGCACCGCCTTCAACAAAATGGCCAGCTTTATAGCCGTCAGCATCTGTTCGATAGTAGGTCCACCAACGCCTACCAACTGCGCTTCCTGCAGAACCATGCAGGCAATAGAATATCACCGTATTTCCTGTATCATTGTAACGCCATTTATCAGCCGCAAAACTAGTCGTTATCTCCATGTTCGGTACCTGAGCATCTACCTCACTCCCGGTAGGCCAAGCAGGTGTACCGTCAGCCTGACTTTTAAGATAGAGAAGCGAAGCGGCGGCATTAAGTTTTCTTATAGTATATTCATCTGCAGTATTCTTAGCATTGTTGTTGATACCTATAAACTTCGGCACAGCTATAGCTGCAAGAATAACTATAATGACAATCACCATTACAAGCTCTATTAAGGTGAAGCCTTTTTTGTTAAATCTAATCATATCTCTTTTTATTAACCATTTGTAACTAGAATAAATTTTAGCATAAAAAATAGGATTGACAATAAAAAACAACGACATTAGTATTTAGATATATGGAACTTACTCCAAAGAAGCTTACCATTGCAGGGTTCGTGCTCTTGTTATCTCTATCTATAGCAATGCTCGTATTCTCGAACCTTACAGAAGATGTATCTAATATGCTTACAGCGCTAGAGCAAGGAAAATCACAGTCTAAAGAACTGAATCCTAACTTTGATGATTCAGATACACCTCCCTATCTTCCTGATAACCCTGAAGCTGTAATAACTTTTTGGGAAATAGACACAGAGAACTTTAAAAAGGGCGAGTATATAGGTATAGCAGTCATAAAAGAAGGCGAGATCTATGTCAACGTGAAATATTCTAATTTAAAAGCAATACTGAAGAACAATTACAGGCCTATTGAAATAACCATAGAGGGAGCAGAGCTGCCCTATCAGCCCGGGACAACCGCACACTTAAAAGCAATAGCAAAAGAGTCCTGGCGCTGGCAATATGCAGCTGAATATACAGATCGGTAATAACCTTCCTTAAGCCTGAATTAACCCAACCTCACTTAAACTCTCTATTTCTTATCTTCACTGCTAGTAGAACAAGGTGGACCATCACAGCTCCCATCCTTGTCGCAGCACTTCTTTGGCTCGGGCTTCCTATGATCTGTTGCATAAAAACCGCTGCCTTTAAATATAATACCTGCACCTTTACCTATCAATCTCTTTACTTCTCCTCCACACTCTGGACATTCAGAGAGCAGTTTATCGCTCATATTTTGAAATTTATCAAACTTAATACCGCATTTCCTGCACTCATATTCATAAGTGGGCATTTTAATTACCTCCTGTAATCTGTTATAAGCCTGCCCCTAAGATGGTCAACTTCATGCTGTAAGACGCGGGCGAAGATCCCTTTTACTTTTAACTTCAATGCTTTGTTGTTCTCGTCAACACCTTCAACAACAATCCTATAATTACGCCTAACCTCTACTATCTGATCTGGGATGCTGAGGCACCTCTCAGCCGCAGTATCAGACCCCCAGGATTTAACTATAACAGGATTGGCAATCTTAAAAACCCTGCCTCTCTCATTGAAAGCAACAATCATCCTCTTCTCTATTCCTACCTGAGAAGCAGCAAGTCCAATACCGCCTGATTCAAACATTGTATATTCCATATTCTCAAAAAGTTCCTTATCAGAGGAAGTCACTCTGTCCAACGAATAGCACTCTACCCTTAAAATAGGGTCCGGAACCTTATGAACATCAAGCATTACCATTCTATAAACTCCCATCTAATACCTTGATTACTTTAAATCTAAAACACCTTAAACTAAAGCTCTCCTAAAATCTGTAATCTCTTATTGAGGGAATTTTTAATCATGACATATCAGAATAATACTGTCAACACTTTAACAGGATATAACAGTATTTGATAATACTCCTATGCCGTCTATCT
>Ga0075121_1001810_pt1 | contig 12819 bp, 18 predicted proteins | sample AntAceMetag02UKG_FD_69793 | JGI IMG/M metagenome (GOLD analysis project Ga0075121, IMG submission 69793) | Saline lake microbial communities from Ace Lake, Antarctica - Antarctic Ace Lake Metagenome 02UKG | ecosystem: Environmental > Aquatic > Non-marine Saline and Alkaline > Saline | place... | reverse complement strand
AGAACTGCGGATAAAAATCCAAAACGAACTCCGAATCGCGGAAGCGTCGTCAGATCCTCAGATTTTAAAAGAACAGGAACAGCAGCGCTTACATGCAAAAACCTAACCGGACACTACTGAGTATGACAAAGAAAAAAATATAACACACATTCCAATCGCCAGCCTTAATGAAATTGATAATTTCGGCACACCTGCGCTACTTGTTTGCACATTTCGTTTTAAGTTTGGCCACCCCGGTGAAGCAAAAAACAAAACGGTTTCACTGGACAGGCAGATCTTCGCAGATACACGCGGATAAAGATCAAGCGGTTTTAGATCAGCGATAGCTGACAAGAATGCCCTTATCCGCGTTCATCCGTGCCTGCCCTGTAGGTCCGGAAGATCGTACCGGGGTCAATCCGTGGCTAAAAAGTAAACCTCTAAAAATCACTTGTAACAAAAAATGTGCTATGATATTATTCTTTTATGCCTACGGTCATGAAAATAGGTTCCTTCAGGTTCCATTTCTATTCAGATGAAGGAAACGAACCACCACATATTCATGTCGCAACTCCTGATGGTGAATGTAAATTTTGGCTTCAACCAATTAGATTAGCAAGAAATAAAGGTGTATCACCATTAACCATCAGAAAAATAGAAAAAACTGTATTTGAAAATCAACTTCTTTTAATGAGGGAATATAATGAGTCCCGAGATAAATAAAATGGAAATTGTAGAGCCTGCCGCAATTAAGGCCTGGACGGAAGGCAGAACGATTTACATCGAATTAACAGATAGTCGGATCATTGGATTTCCGGCAGATCGCTTTAAGCTTCTATCAAAAGCTACAGATGGTCAGCTCAAAGAAGTCGAAATAAGGTTGAATGGATTTGCATTGCGCTGGGAATCACTTGATGAAGATATTACAGTGCCGGGGATTATTGCAGGCAATTTTCAATTACCCCTTCAATTGGTATAATAAATTTATGGCCCAATTCAGCCTATCCTTTCAGCCCGCCTGATAATCGCAGCTTGCCATGTTAAACTCATGCTAATCAACAACATCCCGCACTTTTCGCCAAAAATATTTTCCGCAAGCATATTATCGCATCAATATCTTTCCGGCCCGCATCAATGAAAATATCAGTGTCAAGAACAATCATTGAAAAGATAATGCCCTACGCTGAGCAATTAGCGGTTAGCCATTAGCGCTCAGCTTCATGGTAAAAAAACAGCTGTTGCAGCTATTGCTGATTTAAAACCACTTGATCTTTATCCGCATGCATCTGTGAAAATCTGTGTCCTATTTTATCTTTTACCTCCCGCCCTGCTCTGTTGGATGTAAAACCAGTTCATCCGGTGTTAAAAAAATAGTTATGCAATCAGTAAAACATTTTGACAATTTGCATAAAATAAAGTAGGATCGATTATGATCTTACGAGATGCCGAAAAAACAATTCACCGCCTTCTGCGCGGATTTCCAGTGGTTACCATCACCGGCCCAAGACAATCCGGTAAAACCACCCTTGCCAGGGCCGTATTTGCAGAGAAACCTTACGTCTCGCTGGAAGAACCGGATACCCGTCTCTTTGCCAGGGAGGATCCGCGGTCATTTCTGGAACGTTTTCCCCATGGTGCGGTCCTTGACGAAGTTCAACGCTGTCCTGAGATTCTCTCTTACCTCCAATCGATTATTGATGCGGATGGACGAATGGGGCGTTATATTCTGACCGGCTCGCAACAGTTTGGACTTTTATCCGGAATAAGCCAGTCCCTGGCCGGCAGAACCGCCTTTATGGAACTCTTGCCGTTTTCAATACCGGAACTTAAAAGGGCTGAACTTTTACCCATTCATGCCGACACCATCCTGCACAAAGGGTTTTACCCCCCTCTCTATGATCGTGATCTTTTACCGCATACCTGGCTCAGTGCCTATACAACGGCTTATGTGGAACGAGACGTACGCCAAATCCTGAAAATTCAGGATCTTGAAACATTTCAACGATTCATTCGTCTCTGTGCCGGCAGAACAGGGCAATTGTTGAACTACTCTTCCCTGGCCACTGAATGCGGCATCACCCATAACACGGTAAAGGCATGGATATCCGTGCTGGAAGCAAGTTATATTATCTTTCTGCTTCGCGCGCATCACGCGAATTTCAAAAAACGACTGGTCAAGATGCCCAAGCTCTATTTTTACGATGTGGGTCTTGCCTCATGGCTTCTCGGCATCAGAACCACAGCGCAAATAATGACCCACCCCCTGCGGGGCGCCCTTTTTGAAACGTTTATCATCGCCGAATTGATAAAATCCCGTTTTAACCGGGGTGAACAATCAGACCTCTTTTTTTGGCGGGACAGTAACGGGAATGAAGTGGATGTCATTGCTGAACAGGGGGGAAAGCTCATGCCCCTGGAAATAAAATCCGGCAAAACCCTGACCAATGAGTCCACTGCCGGCCTGAAAAAATGGCTTTCTCTGGCCGGGGACGCAAGTACGGCCCCCACACTCATCTATGGTGGGGAAAAAAGTTACCGGTATAAGGATATACAAGTTGCCGGATGGCAGGAAAGTGGATCTGTATTTTAACGGGTCTATTTTATCTTTTTAGACACGGAGAGTAGATAATTTTGAATGATTAATTTTGAATTTTGAATTGATAGGGCATTTTTTGTCAGCTCAATGTCATTAACTTTAGAAACAGCCGCATGGATCACCCTGAAGGACATGAAGAATATGAAACAAAATCAATGAATGATTAGAGGGTATCGCTTCGCTCTATCTTTTTTATTAAAATCGATAGCATTCCGCCATTATTCAAGCCTTCACTATTCAATATTCAATTATAAGGGTTACCCTTCATGTCCTTCAGTAACTTCATGGTAAAAAAACAGCTGTTGCAGCTATTGCTGATTTAAGACCACTTGATCTTTATCCGCGTGCATCTGTGAAAATCTGCGTCCAAGATAAAGAAAGCCCACTCAAATGAGCAGGAGCCTTTTCTCTTTCCCTGGTTTATAAAAACTTGACATAAAATTACATTACAACTATATTACTGTAAAAAAGTAAGGGGGTAAAGATATGAAAATCAGTAGTAAACGACAAGTTTCGATCCCAAAACATATTATGGACTCTCTGAAACTAAGTCCTGGAGATGAAATCGACTTTAAAATTAAAGGCAATACCGCTTTTCTTGTTCCGATTAAAACGATTAAAATACCTCGAGATCAAGCGTGGTACTGGACATCCGAATGGCAGGAGAAAGAAAAGGAAGTTGACCAGGACATCTCTGCTGAAGATTATAAAGATTTTGATAACCTGGCGGATCTGTTAAAGGATCTTCAAAAGTGAAAATTAGAAGAACCCACTCTTTTCTAAAAGACTATAAAAAACTGCCTGAAGAAATAAAATCAAGGGTTAATAAAAACCTGACGCTGCTTTTTGAAAATCCCAGACACCCGTCCCTCAGACTTAAAAAGTTAAAGGGCACGGATAAATTTGAAATACGAATAAGCAAGGGGTATCGATTGACGCTTAAATTCGAGGATCAGGTACTTGAACTTCGGCGGGTAGGCACACATGATTTACTTAAAAAGGAAGGCTGACACGGATCACTAAATAAACAAAATAATAGGACACGGATTTTCGCGGATGCACGCGGATAAAGATTATCATGTTTTCAAACCAACAATAGCTGCAGCATCTGTTTTTTTAACATGAAATTACCCACTTAAATTGAGCGGTTAGGTTTTAGCAGTTAGCTATTAGTTTAATAATTACAGGCTGTTTACTATTTCAAAAAGTTTACCCGTTGGGTGCTATTCATTAACGAAAAGCCCTGGATTTTTTAAGCTGAGCGCTAATGGCTAACCGCTAATCGCTCAACGTAGGTGACATTGAATCAGCGAAGCCGAAAGAAATGCCCTTATCCGTGAAAATCCGCGTTAATCCGTGTCCCAAAAAATAAATTTGGCCACAGATCTTCACAGATGCACGAGGATAAAAATTGTCATATTTTTAAATCAGCGATAGCTGAAAAAACTGTCCTATCTGTGCCCGCCCCGTAGGTCCGGAAGATCGTACTGGTGTAAATCCGCGATAGCGGACAAATAAATGTCCTATCCGCGTTCATCTGTGTAAATCCGCCCGCCTTGTTAAATTCCGTAGGACAGCGTAGCGCATTTAGCCGGGGTGTCCCAAAATATAAAATAGGACGCAGATTTTCGCCTATCTCGCTTCCTTCAAAAATCCACTAGCATATTTGTGAAGCACACTTCCAATGAGGGTTTGATAGGGAATGCCTTCCCGTGCAGCCCTTTTTTGTAAGGCAGAAAGCACATTTTCTGAAAGTCTTATGTTTACCTTACGATTCTTTTTCATTGTATTTTTCGCTATGGTTTGATAATCGATCTGCGATTCCGACGGCTTTAGCGATCCGTTTTCGTATGCCTCCAGAATTTCTTTCTCATATTCATCAAGGACTATTTTTTTTTCTTTTTTATCCATTTTCACCTCCAAGATATTTCTTGGTTGCTTTCCTGCTGGGTATAATCGTTTTAAGAAAATACTCATCTCCAGCTATTACACATGGCACGAGATAGGCATATCCCTCCACATCAATGATTAGTATTTTTTGATGCGGATATTTTTCTTTGTTTGGATGGTCTGTTTCAACAATTTTTGCCCCCGCTTCAATTTTTTGGACTACCTCTTCAAAGGTAATCCCCCTACCCTGGCAAGGACTTCATTTTTTTCCACATTCCATCTAAATATTTTCATAATTTTAATTTAAGGCATTGTAGGTACAATGTCAATTATTCTGTGGGCATCAGAAATCTGCAAGTTATGTAGCTTCCAGTTCCAATAAATTTAATGTGCATCCGGCAACTTTTATTTAAATTTGGCCACAGATCTTTACAGATACACGCAGATAAAAATCAATTCCTTTTAGGTCAGCGAAGCTACAAATAACTACCTATCTGTGCCTGCCCCGTAGGTCCGGAAGATCGTACTATGGTAAATCAGCGATAGCTGACAAAGAATTGCCCTTATCCGTGCAAATCCGCGTCAATCCGTGTCCCATAAAAACAATTGTCTTTCAATTTGACATTTTTAAAAAATATGGGTATTCTATATTTATATTACTGAAAAGGAGGCCTTTTTATGAATACTCAAAAAGTGGCAATTACAGTGCCTAAAAACATTCTTATTATGATCGATAGCATTAGCAAGTCCAAGGGATTATCCAGAAGTAAATATATTTCAACCGTGCTTAAAAAGAATATACTGGATGAAAGGGCTCAACATTTAAAAGATGTATATGACAAAGTATTTTCTGATGATTCAATTCAGGTTGAGCAATTGTCCACAGCTCAATGGTTCGAAGAAGCTGGAAAGAAAGGATGGCAAGAATGGTAATTCGTAAAGGCAGCACCTACTGGGTTGATTTTTCGCCCGGCAAAGGCTCTGAACCTACAGGCCGACGCCCAGGACTGGTCATCCAAAACAACGCATTGAATGACAGCATGATCAATACTGTTATCATGCTTGCCATAACATCAAACTTAAGGTTCAGTGAATTACCAGGCAATGTCACTCTCCGTAAGGGAGAGGCAAATATGCCTAAATCATGCGTCATCAATGTCACTCAAATAAAGTCGGTAGATAAAAATAGCATCAAAGAGAATATTGGAGCTCTCTCTAATATCAAAATGCGAGAAGTAGAGGATGGATTAAAGCTCGTGATGGATATCGGGGACTAATTTTTTCTCCCCGCTCACACAACGCACCCATGCGATTCTTTCCTTGGTTATACGCCTGTCCGGTACGACCGGCAACCCACTTAATAGATTTTGGAATGACATCTCACCAACCACCGTCTTTGCTCTTGCCATCTGCCTGCGATCTTCTCTTAAAAATGTGTTTTTGCCCTGAAAAGAGTCGTTTAAGGCCTTATCCGACGCAAAATTTTAACGTTTTATATATTTATTTCAATGTGTTGCTGTGGCCCGACCCCCATTCCCAATTTATAGCAGCACCACCTGTTTTTTACCATGAAGTTACTGAAGGACTTGAAGGTTAACGATCTAATAATTCACTGATTTTGTATCATATTCTTCATTTTCTTCCTATCCTTCATGGTGATCTATACGGCTGTTTCTAAATCAGCGGTAGCTGCCAATAAATTGCTTTTATCCGTGTAAATCCGCGTAAATCCGCCTGCCTTGTTAAATTCCGTAGGACAGCGTAGCGCATTTAGCCGGGGTGTCCAAAAAATAAAAGAGAACAGGAAATTGCCATTTATCAAAAGTATAGCCAGCATATTGGGTTTTTAAGAAAAACCAATCACGCCTATTTCAAAAACTTTCGCTAATTTTTGTTTGGTTGCCTTGCGATAAACAGCGCCCTCCCGTTCCCATTTGGCCACGGTTGCCTGTTTTACGCCAATTCGACTGGCGAGTTCTTTCTGGGTCCATCCTCTTTCAAGGCGCTCCCGTTTCACAGGGTTCATAAAAATATAGTCTTCCGCTTCTTTCTGATCATATAGCGGTTCAGACCTGGCCTCACGAATATCACGCAGATCGGATTCATCTTCTATACGATCAAGGATGCGCTGGAATGACTTGACGGGTAGTACCACAAATTTTACTTTTCCATCTTCCTTAATTGTCTGGTATTCCATGGTTACCTCTTGTAAATGTCGCCCCGTAGGCGGATTTTTACGACTTCTATTATTAGCCGGTCATCCTGGCGACTATAGATGACACGATACTGCCCTACTCTGAGACGAAATCCCTCTCGTCCCTTTAGGACATCGATATTAAGAGAGACATTGTCAGGATTTGCTGCAAGCTCGTACAAATTATTCACGATGACCGATTTTATTTTCAGCGGCAGGCGTGCCAGATAGTTTCTGGCCTGCCGCCTGTATTTCAGCTCATACATGATTTAATTATAGCTTTAAAGGATATATTGTCAAGATAAAATGCGGTGTCCGTGCCTTTCTGTACCTGCCTTGTCCGCCCAATTGAACCGTGCTCAAAAGAGCCACGTAGGTCCAAGATCGTACTGGGGTAAATCCGCGATAGCGGACAAATAAATGTCCTATCCGTGAAAATCCGCGTTAATCCGTGTCCCATAAAAATAAAATAAGGCGGCATTCCATCATTCAAAACTCAAAATTAATAATTCAAAATTACCATTATCCGTGTCCCATTGCCCTTATTCTTTTTTTACTTGATTTTACGGATTTTTATACGTATTATATTGTCTATTGTATCAATCAAAATAATGTGGAGAATAATATGGGTATTTCTTACAACAGATCAGAAATGCTTTCAGCTTCTGACGTTGCCAAACACTACGGCCAGATCAGCAAAAAAGTAAAGCAATCACCTCAATCCCGGGTTGTCGTTATCAAAAACAACCGTCCGGACCATATCATTTTGGATATTGAAGAGTATGAGTTTTTACAAGAGTTTTATGAACTCCTGGAACATACTGAAATTGCCGATATTATTAAAGCAAGAAAAGATAATAAAATAATTTCACATGAACTCGTGCTAAGCAAACTGGGCATATCCGAAAATGAACTACAGGATTGATTTTTTATCAGAAGCGGAGCGAGATCTAAATAAACTGGATCGCAGCGTTCAGATAAAGGTTTTAAAAATAATAAAAAGAATCTCTGAAAATCCTTTTACCGATAAACATCTTGGCAAAAAAGCAGGGATTGATTTATCCGGCTATTATAAGGCGTATGCTGATAAAAAAAAGATCAGAATAGTTTATCGCGTCGACGATAGCACGATAACCGTTCTAATCGTCGCAATCGGTAGACGAAGTGACTTTGAAGTGTACAAAAAAGCAGCAAAAAGATTAATTGAGTAAACATTTTATTACTGGATGTTTGATGGTGACAATCCGCCCGCGCCAGTTCGGCATCGGTAAAACTGTTATCAAAACTAAGTGCCTTGACCAGACTCTGAAACCCGAGTTGATTCTGGCCGTCGGCAAGATGAGCCAGTCCCAAACAATAATGGCCCAAAGGAAAATTCGGTTCCTTATCCACAACATCCTTAAAATGGGTCATTGCAATCGCCGGCTCCCAGGCCATTAGATGGTATTTTCCCTTTAGCATTTGAATGGCCATATCATTGGAATAATCAGCATAGAGGCTGTCTAATGCCTTGCCGGCATAGTCCATATTCAAGTCGGATTAAACCAAAAATTGGACACGGATTTTCGCGGATTTCCACGGATAGGGCAATTTTCTGTCAGCTATCGCTGATTTAAAAACATGACGATCTTTAGGGGCTTGCCTAATCGCCGTCTTGTCTGTTCCCGGCCTCTGGTTAGGGAAGCTGTAAACTCTGAATCAGCCAATATCTCAGCCGTTTCCGTTTCCCCATCATAAGGTTCCAGTTCAGCCTTGATCAGTTTCCAATCCTGAATGGGAATCTGTACGGCTACAGGAGTGCCGTTTTCATCCGTCACATACTGTACGCTTGTCATATTTTCACCTCTTTTATTCACGAAGTGAACGTAGATAAATTGTCTGTGTATTTCTGTGTGGGTCCGTGGCCAATTAATATTGCTTTTATCCGTGCAAAGCCGCGTTCATCCGCTCGCCCTGTTAAATCTGTCATTTTTTTATTTAACCGGGGTGTCCAAAAAATCAAATCTCTGTCAACCGTTTAAACGAATAAATTCCATCCAGTCCGGCAACCGCCTTGGGCACCTTCTCCCTTTTGGACATAAATACATCTTTAAACCGCTGATAATTCGCAGAAACAAACTCTTTGGTGCCGATCACTCCCGAATCTGTAAAATAACGGGTACGATAAACAAATCGATCCGTCCGGCTGATTTCAAAGTTTTTCTTTTGTTCCTTCGCCACTATTTTTTCATCAATTATCTTAGACTGCTGCTGGTTGCTACGCTGAATAGCCCCTGTCTCGTAAACATATTTTCGATATAGTCGAATCCGCTCTTTTTCGCTTTTAACGTTAAATTCCTTCAAGCTTGCCCGGTGCAATTCACTATGTGACAGCGAAGCGCATTTCACTGGGCCAAAATCGGTGGACAAAAATCCATCCTTATTGTCTGTCTGTACATGATACCCCAGTGAATTCCACCGGTAATCCTCCGGGCGTTCCACCAAGCCGGCACGTATGGGATTCAAATCTATATATGCCAGGCAGTTGATGAGGGTCTCACCGTTTTCAACGATGACACTTTTAAACCTGTCCGACCAGAAAAAACCCCTTCGGCCATGGGCTTTATTATAATATCTTGAAAACGTTTGCTTGATCTCTTTTACATATTCCGAAAGGTTGCTCCACTTTTGCCGAAGCAATGGTATCTGGTCGTCACCCGGTTGCTTATCCTTTCCATAGAACCGCTTATACCGAGCCTTAACCTCCTCATCCGAATACTCTTTCCCAGGAATCATCTTTACTAAAATGTGGATTCGCCCGTCCCCTATTTTTTTTACCCTTTATCTGGCTATCTTCCAGTTCTTATATTAAGAATCTGTATACTTTCAATTTAAAAATTACACAAAATCCTTGACATCATAGTTATACCTAATTAATATGTCGGTATAACTTGTCTGAATAGGAGAAAATATATGCGTGAAATTACAAAAGAACCAATTACCATGAAGATCTTCCCAAAAGGTCAGGTTGTCATTCCCATTGCTTTAAGGAAAAAATATAACATTAATATTGGAGATCAGATTGATGTAATTCCGGAATCAAATGGAATCCTTTTAAAACCAGCCACTAAAAGGATGACTGATAAATCTCTAACTGATAGACTTTTTGGTGTTTTTAACAGGTATGCAACTGGAAAACCAGATCTTACTAAAGCAAATATTAAAAAAGCAGTCGAAAAGGGCTTCACTGAAGGCGGTATATAATGATCGCATTATTGGACACAAACGTTATCGTCCGCTTTTTGGTGTCAGATAAATCTCCCAAATATAAAAATCTCTATTCGTTTTTTGAATCCCTGGAATATAAAAAAATAAAGATTGAATTGAAGCTGATTGTTCTGTTTCAGGTTCTTTTTGTCCTAAAAAGCTTCTACAAAGTGCCAAAAGATCAAATTGCAAAGGGTATAACCGATCTTCTCAAATACAAAGGAATTGTCATTAAAAATAAAACGATGATTCGGCGTATGATGGAAATGTGGTGCAATAAGAAACTGGATATTGTTGACTGCTATCTGATTGCCATATTGGAAAATGATTCACAGAATCTACTTTATAGTTACGATCGCGATTTCGACAAGTTCAATATTAACCGCAAGGAGCCTTGACTTTTTCGCCTCATGGCATGCCGGGTTTTGCGAACCCATGTTAGCTGAAAAAATACTGCCCTATCCGTGTAAATCCGCGTCAATCCGTGGCTAAAAACAAAAATAGGACACGGATTTTCGCGGATGCACGCGGATTACTGATCTACCCTTTTTTAATCAGCGATAGCTGACAAAGAATTGTTTTAATCCGTGTTCATCCGCGTTCATCCGTGTCCCATAAAAATAAAATAAGGCGGCATTCCATCATTCAAAACTCAAAATTAATAATTCAAAATTATCATCGTCCGTGTGCCTTACCTTCAACCTGACCCCTATTACCTTTTTTACATAATTACCCATCCGCTATTACCTGAATTACATAAAAACTATTACCTTTTTCGAAAAATGTCTTTAGGAGGAATCAGGGTTTAATTTTTTTAGATTAGTAACATATTGTTTTTTATATAATATTGTCGAATATTTTTTTTATAACAATAAATAAAAACATTGGCATTGCACTTGCAAATATAAGTTGAAAGTTTGAAATAATTAATTAAATCTAATTTTTAAAGACCCAAAGGAGGTAGATTGAATAAAAGGCTGATATACGGTCAATTCAGCATAGCAGAAACAATTTTACTCTGTGGAAGTTTTGCAGAGACAGTTTAATATCTTAGGAGGATAAAAAATGAAAAAGTTAATGATTTTAGCAAGTGCGTTTTTATTGGTTTTTGGGATTTTCAGCTCTGCAGGTGCTACAATAATAAACTATAATTTTGCACTCGATGGCAATTTTGACCCCATTACCCCATACAGTGGGGTCATAGTAGAGACATTTGATGCGGCGACCACCCCGAGTACTACGATATGGGGGTGGTCAGGAGATTTTGCCATTCTATCAACCTCGGTATCGGGTATAGCTGCTGCACCCGCGGGTGACAGTACAAGATTCGTATCAGTACCAAAAGAGATCGGTGCGCTGGATTTATCAGATTCAGCTGATGTATCGCTTGGTGGAACGTATAATTATTTGGGACTTTTTTGGGGGTCAGCGGATGGATATAATACACTTTCATTTTTAAATGGTAGTACAGTAGTCGAAAGTTGGACGGGAAGCGAAGCCGTCAACCCAAGTATAGCAAATGGGAATCAGACATCATCAGAAACGAACTTATACATTAATTTTTTGGATGTACCCGATTTCGATGGTTTTAGGATGACCAGCACTTCATACGCATTTGAAGCCGACAACATTGCGGTTGGTAACGTTCCCGTTCCCGAACCGGCCACCATGCTGCTTCTGGGAATTGGTTTGCTTGGTCTGGCAGGATTTGGTCGGAAAAAGTTCATTAAATAAATTCTTATCCCAAAATAAATTCTTGTTCCGAGAATTTATATAAAAAAACCCGCTCAATTTGAGCGGGTTTTTTATTGGAAAATTTTCCTCTTATCTTTCTTTACAACAAAAAAATTGTTACACAATTATCACCTTAAAAAATCAAATTTATACCCGATTTCCGGTAACGTCCGCAACTTTCGTTCTATTTTATTTTTTGGGACACCCCGGCTAAATGCGCTACGCTGTCCTACGGAATTTAACAAGGCAGGCGGATGAACGCGGATTTACACGGATAAGGGCAAATCTTTTCAGCTATCGCTGATTCAATGTCACCTACGCTGAGCAATTAGCGGTTAGCCATCAGCACTCAGCTTCATGGTAAAAAAACAGCTGTTGCAGCTATCGCCGATCTAAAACGAGTTAATTTTTATCCGCGTACATCTGTGTAAATCTGTGTCCTAATTCTATTTTTGGGGACACGGATTAACGCGGATGAACACAGATAGGGACAAAGACTTTCAGCTGTCGCTGATTCAATATCACCTACGCTGAGCAATTAGCGGTTAGCCATTAGCGCTCAGCTTCATGGTAAAAAAACAGCTGCCGCACTGCGTGCGAAAGATACTTAAGTCAATTTTTTAATTATGTGTTTAGCAAGATATTCTTTAATTTCACGGTGCCGTGGAACAGGTTGAGACAATTTTGTAACTGGATTGTGATACCAGTCATGTTTTCCCCCGTGCCGCAGCAGGATACAGCCCATCTTCTCCAGTTTCGATAGAAGTTCTCGCCTTTTCATGCAACAGCCAAATCCGCAACACGTCGTACAGAAGGAATAGTGTCGCTGATAAGTTCGTAATAAATATCTTTAAGATTCTCCTGAAGTTCTTCCATGGTTTCTCCCTGGGTCATATAATCAGGATATTCTTCCAGATACCCGAGCCACATTTCCTCATCTTGCCAGTATGTATATTTTAGTAACGCCATAAATTGACCCTTTCATTGCATGAAATTACTCTATCATATCCCGCAGGCAGGTCAAACAAATTTCTACAGGATTCGGAGCCTGCGTGATGCCTGTCAATGGTCATCTAAAAGTGAGCCATTTACGGTCAAAAAAAATGAGCCACACCGATTCATTTTATAATTCTCCTTTATCTTTATTGCCCACTTTGCCTTTCAATCTGTAGCTATTTCC
>Ga0075121_1001805_pt1 | contig 12838 bp, 13 predicted proteins | sample AntAceMetag02UKG_FD_69793 | JGI IMG/M metagenome (GOLD analysis project Ga0075121, IMG submission 69793) | Saline lake microbial communities from Ace Lake, Antarctica - Antarctic Ace Lake Metagenome 02UKG | ecosystem: Environmental > Aquatic > Non-marine Saline and Alkaline > Saline | place... | reverse complement strand
CTGGGAGACTATTTTGTCATTGATGCAAAAGGGTATCTTTGGAATGGAGATGCAGAAGGATTGTGGGGGAAATGCGAAAAACTTATTACTACCTCCCGTGATTGAATTGTTCAACAACAGGGGAAATTGAGATATGAGGGTAGTTGGCTGTATATGGCAGTCAACATAATATAAAATAAAAAGCAGAAACTAGGATGGAAAAGTGACATTATTAATTAATGAGATATATAGCAATAGAATAATATGTGCAGCTGATAGACAAATCACATTTAAAAACAAAAAACCGGAGAAGCATAAAAAATTATTTGATATACCGTATTTAAATGGTTGTGTCAGCTACTTTGGTTCTTGTAGGCTAAATAATAGCAGACTATTGTGGGAGATTATAATTGACTTCAAAAGAAAGAACAATAGTATCACCTCTCTAAAAGAATTTGCTGAAAAATTGTGTTCAGAACTCAATCTACATTCTTGCAAATCTTTATTGCAAAAGAATGGAACAGGCGTTCATGTCTGTGGATTTAACAAGCATATCCCAGAATTTTGGTTCATTCGTAATATAAAACATATGAACGGTTGGACTTATTATGGATTTGATACTCGTTTTAGAATTTCAGAGGAGGTATCCAAATATCAACATCAACTACCAATACTATTTTCGAATGGAGATTTAAGACCTTGCATTACTGGTTGGAATGATTTTTCACAATTTGCTTCTAGTATGTTAAAATCAACAGGAAAAACACTTACAAATATAACAGATAATGAACTGAATATATTAGTAAAGTGGAAAATGCAGGCTATTTCTAATTTTTATTCAGCCATGATGGCGAAAAAACTTATTTCTTCTCCAATTGATACCCAATTGTATAAACCATAAACTTTTTAGAACACAAACTTTTAATCAACCCAATCAAACTGGCGAAATGGCATACGCGCTAGCGAGACGATAGTCGACGACCATTTAAAGCAAGCCTGAAAGCTATTGTGATAAAATGTGAGTGGGGTGAATAAGCCTTAAAGTCGTTTTAATAAGAAGCCTTGAAAAACTGTAAATATTGTGGCAGATTAAGTAATATAGAGTTAGGGGCAGTATATGAAGAAACCTAAAAAAGTAAACACTACTTTTTTCGAGTATACCATTAAAGAACAGCTAGGAGAAGGAGGATCCGGGGTAGTCTATAAGGCCGTTGAAAAATCAGGTAAAGCTTTTGCTATAAAGTTTCTTAAAGACACATCGCCTGAAAAAATTAAAAGATTCAAGAATGAATATAGGTTTTGTCGCCAAAATGCGCATAAAAACATAATAATAAGCTGTGATGATGGAAGGACTTCTGAAGACCATCCATTTATTGTTATGCCATTATATGAATCCTCCTTAAGGTCAATAATGGAAAAGATAGAACCTGAACAAGCTTATCAATTTTTTTTAAGCATTATTGATGGAGTGGAATTTGCTCATTCAAAAGATGTAGTTCATAGGGATATTAAGCCGGAAAACATTCTAATTAATTCAGATGATCTCAATCCTGTAATTGCCGACTTCGGTATTGCTCGTTTTTTTGAAGAAGACCTTTATACGACTGTAGACACAAAACCTGCTACAAGGTTAGCTAATTTTCAATATGCAGCTCCAGAGCAAAGGAAAAGAGGAGCTACTATTGATCATCCTGCAGATATTTTTGCCCTAGGCTTACTATTGAATGAGTTATTTACCGGTGAAGTTCCACTCGGAGATGATTATATTACAATTAAGAGTGTTGCTTCTGGATATGCGTTTCTTGATCCAATTGTAAAGAAGATGATTCAGCAAAAGCCCCAAAACAGATATAATTCAATAAAGGACGTTAAAGACGCGATTTCCCAAAGAGGCAAATATGATTGGATTAAAATTATACCATTTAACATACAGCACTCTGCTATACATTTCTCTGATGACAGGCTTCGTTTATCATTCCCTGGGGGGGCAAGAGTTCAATGGTTTGATGATCGAAAAAAAATTATAGATAGACTGGAAAAGTTTTTTAGGCCTCCCCTTGATTTCCATGAACATATTGATATTGGGATTGACGCTCCAATCTGGTGGCATCGTGGCAGTAGATCGTCACATATCAGAAAATTTGGGAGAATTGATGATGATGTTATTCTCTTAAATAATCTTGAACTTTTAGTAAGAAAAATAGCAGTGGTGAGGGATTCATATTATAACAGCTATATATATCTTGAAATGGAACCTATGCCGCCAATCGATAAAAAACCTGAAAACATTCAGATGCAACTTGAATATGGAAGTTATTCAGATGAAGCATACGGATTATACAAGGGAAATACAATTACATATTCAGAATGTGAAGATACGGCTGCAGAGATCAATGGAAAATTAATAGAATTAGATGGCAGCCAAGAAACCCGAATTAGGTATCTAACGCCATATAATTTGCTCATAGTTCCCATGGGATCATATGTACATCTGGGGCCTAAGGACGAAAGCAGTAATGATTTAGATGAAAAAATCGAGGATTTATTAGATGGTTTATTGAATGGAACGAAAAAGTTTGATGAATTACAAGAATTTATTTCAGAGTTGCCAAAACCCAATTTCCTGCTTTATAAGGATTGAAATCGATTTCCCCATTTATTTTTACCTTTTCTCAATTAAAGCTCTCAATAAATCCCCCCAAAATAGAAGTGGCGAAATGGCATACGCGCTAGCCGAGAAATCCACATAGACATTATTAAGACAGTATCGGGAAAGAAAATATGTTGATATAGTGGTACCGAAGGTGGGACTTGAACCCACACTCCCTTACGGGAACTAGATTTTGAGTCTAGCGCGTCTGCCAATTTCGCCACTTCGGCTTGTTGTTTACGAAAAACAGTGCATACATATAGCGCGGCATAGTGAAAAATCAAACGGTATATCTTGAAGAAGCCGCATTTATGTTCTAAATTGTGAATAATTAATAAGGAGCTTAAGTGAAAATACGCAAAGTTTTATTGTTGACAATGTTCGCTGCGCTGTGTTTATGCGGCTGTGAAACTCTTCCGCCGGGAGATCCGCCGAAAGGACCGATAGTCAAGCCGCATTCCGGCCCTAAGTATTTTAACAGGAAAAAAGCGGCAAATTATATGATCACCTCTATAACAACCAGTTGCGATCCGCTTATATCTGCTGGCGGGTATATGCCGCGCATTGCCAAAAGATTCAAAGCGGACATCGCGGAAGACAAGCAACTCCCTGAAGAGGTTGTTAAAAGTTTGTTGCGCATGAAAATGATACGTTCCCAGTCTCTGTTTTTTAACGTGAAAAATGATTATATTCTGGAAAGCACGGTGAAGGTATCCAGGGACAATGCGCATCTTAAAATATGGACATTGCGTTTTTTGTCGCCGGACGGCAAAAAGCTCTACTGGCAGGATAAAGCGCTGATAGATGAACGCATCTCAGGAAAAGACAGGCAAGCCAAATGAAATTGATATCATGGAATGTAAACGGCGTTCGCGCTGTTGTGAAAAAAGGTTTTCTAGAATGGGTCATGAATGAATCGCCGGATATTCTTTGTCTTCAGGAGACAAAAGCGAATGAGGATCAGCTTTCTGACGACATAAAATATATTTTGGGCTATAACAGTTTCTGGTGTTCCGGCGAGCGCAAGGGCTACAGCGGCGTCTCCGTTTTCGTGAAGCGGGAGCCGCTTAAATTGAGCTACGGCTTTGAGCTTGACCCGCGTTTTGACAATGAAGGCAGGATCATCGCAATGGAATATTCTGACTTTATTTTGTTAAACGTGTATTTCCCAAATGGCCAGAAGGATGATGAACGCTTGAAGTACAAGCTGGATTTTTATGACGCCACGCTGGAGTATTGCGAGGCTCTCAGAGCCGAAGGCAAAGAAGTTATAATTTGCGGCGATGTCAACACTGCCCACAATGAAATTGATCTGGCGCGTCCGAAAGCAAATGAAAAAACTTCCGGCTTTCTCAGGATAGAACGCGACTGGATGGACAAATTCGAGTCGCATGGATACATTGACACCTTCAGAAAAATGCATCCTGAAGAAATAAAATATTCCTGGTGGAGCTATAGAGCCGCCGCAAGAGGTAAAAATGTAGGCTGGCGTTTGGATTATTTTTTTGTTACTCCGGGCCTCTGGGGCAGAGTAAAAAAAGCCGAAATACTTAACGACGTTATGGGCTCCGATCATTGTCCGGTAATGCTCGAGTTGGATTGAAGGCAACTCTCGTTATTGGCGCAATGCGCCGCTTTTTTTGCCCAAGAGCATTAGCTATTTATAAGCCGGTGGCTGGAGGGCGGCATGCCGGTGGCTCTTTTGAAAAAATGGGAAAATGCAAACTGGTCGGCGAATCCCATTTTTTCGGAAATCTCGTTTATGTTGTATTCTGAATATTCCAGAAATCTGCAAGCAATTTTTACCCGCTCATTGTCAATGAAGCTCTTGAGAGGCATTCCGGCATCCTTCTTAAAAAGAGCTGAAAAATAATCGCGCGAATAGCCTAATTTTCCGGCAAGATATGACACATCGACTCTTCCGCCTTTTTTCTGCAGTATCAATTTTCTTACTTTTTCAGCTAGGGCAGTTTCAAAAGAGTCTTCTGCTTTATCTAAAACAAAATATTTTCGCATCAACCCTGAAATAATACTTGCGCCTATCACTGATTTTGACATGTCTTCATTGATTACGGAAAGCTTTGCGAGAGAAGTTAGCGCAAGCTCGCATTCCTGGTCGTCACGCATCAAAAGCGGGGTGAATTTATCGTTAAAGCCCTTGTAGCTGAATTTAAATGAGCAGCTTTCTTTGCTTCTTCGAAAGTAATTAAAGCGATGTCTGAATTCAGGCGGAATAGCAGCCGCGTCGCCTGGGCGCATTTTAATCTTTCTGTCATCAAGCTCCAGAACCGGATCGCCTGAAACAATATATTCTATTTGCCAGTAATCATGAGAGTGAGGCTTTCCAAGAATATGCTTTTCCGTTTTGCTATTATCCCAGTAAAGAATCTCCACAAAACTGTCAATATCTGTTTTATTCATATAACAAAACCGCATTTTCACTTATTTTAACATTGCAATCTAAGATTTTAACATGGTTTTTATTCTAATGCAAACATAGAATATAAAAAGAAACTGTTTAAAAAACAAGGGATAACACAATGGAAAACACAAGGCCGAATATTCTTTTCATCACAACAGATCAACATAGGTTTGACTGTCTGGGAATAAATGGGAACACACAGATAAAGACTCCCAATATTGACGCATTGGCGAAGTCCGGGGTGAATTTTTCAAACGCCTTCGTTCAAAACACAGTGTGCGTGCCCAGCCGCGCCTGCATGCAAACTGGAAGATACACTCATCAGCACGGCGTGACATACATGGAAACCGTTGTGGATGACACGCCTGGATTGCCGGATTGGGAGCTTACATTTATGGAGCGCCTCCAGGAAAGCGGCTATTACACCGGAGCCGCTGGAAAAATGCACATGTATCCTGAAAAAGGCTTCGATTGGCACAATCTGACAGGCGGCAAAGGTCAAAGATGGCTATATGCTGAGGGCGATCCGCTCGGGCCGGGGCCGCTTGGGCCCAAATATGCCGCATGGCTCGAAAACAAAAGAAAAGGAGCTTACGAAGAACTGTATCAGGAACGGCGCGCGCAAAACTCTTATAAAAAGCTGGGCGTCATGGACATTCCTCTGAGCAACGAAGAATACATAGAAACATGGATTGCCGACGAATCCATTAACTTTATAAATGACAGAGCAGGGCAGGATCAGCCATTTTTCCTCTGGACCGGATTTTGTGGGCCGCATGGCCCCTTTGACCCGCCTGAACCTTACAAAAGCATGTATTCTCCAGATGAGGTTCCACTGCCTCAGGAGCTGCCTGAATGGCCTTCATGGCGGGAAAGCATTGATGAGAAGCTTATGAGAAAATGCATCGCGTATTACTGGGGGATGGTCACATGCATTGACGATCATATCGGAAGGATTGTCGATTCGCTCAAGAGAAAAGGCATTTTTGACGACACTTTAATTATATTCACAAGCGATCACGGCGAAATGCTGGGCGAACGCGGAAAGTGGGGCAAATGCGTTTTTTATGACACCACCCTTCGCGTTCCAACATGGGTCAAGCCGCCAGCCAACACAAAGTTTGTTTCCCGCACGGCCAGCGAGATTACTGAAGCAATGAACGTTGCGCCCACAATCCTTGATTACGCAAATGTTCCGATTCCTGAAAACATGACAGCGCAGTCCTGGCGTCCCCTGATAGAAGGCGAAAACAAAGGCATGGACGCAATCTTATCTGAATATGTGACGAATGACAAAAAAGAATGGAGCAAATGCATTCGAACAGCCACGCATAAATATATAAAGTTTTTTAACAGCGGCAAAGAAGAGTTCTATGACCTGGAAAATGATTCCTTTGAACAATTCAATCTGGCTGAAACAGGCAGTCAAAAGGAAAAAATGCTAGAATTGAAAGACGCCATGTTGCAGAGACTGGCCCAAACCGAGCCTATGAATAATTACTGAATTTTCCTTTTCCTTTCAAGTTTGCCTGCCCATGTTCCAACGGCGGAAGCGTTGACCGCCCTGAAGGGCGGAATTGCTTCGCGCTTTGCGCGCCCCGGCTCAGTAATCTTTGCTTTCAGGAAATATGTGTTCCGGCGCCAGCTCTTTTTTGAGGATTGTCACTGTGTCGACGGATTTAAAGAGCGGAATGCCGGCCTCTTTTTTTATCCATACGCCTTTTATGTTTTTGTGTTCCGCATTACCTGTTTCCTGCAAATATGAAAACAGCTTGTTCCCTTTCCTTTCCTCCTTGAATTGAGGCTTGAGAAGTCCGGCTTCCTCCCAGTACGATCTAAGAAAGCGCATTACCTTGGAGCCCGCGTTCGGGATTGAGTCGTCCGGCATCATATAATTGCCGCCGACGGCGCATATGTTGCCGTTTGGGTCGGTTGCCACAAAAACTGATTCATTTATATTGCCACGGGATTTTTCCTCAAGTTGTTTGTCCACGTACAGGCAAAGCTTAGCGGTGGCGCCAAAGGCTTTCGGAAGTTCTTTTGCTGTCTTGTCTTTTATGAGTCGCATGCTGACAAGATGCGCTTCCAGTTTGGGCAGTGTCCCTAACGGCGCGGCGGAGGAAATGCCATAATGCTTGGACGTGACGCTTATGTAAATAATCGAGGCTATTGTCCCAATGACAAGCAAGATGACAAGCGGTTTTATGAGCGGAGCTATTGTTTGCCATAAATTGCTTTTTTCTTCATCATTGTCCAGAAGGCTTCCGCCTGATTCGACTTTTTGTCCTGTCTTAAAATTATGCCCGCAATTTACGCAAATAACGCTTGCAAGATCGCAGTCATTTGCGCATTGAGGGCATTTTTTGTTATCCGCAGCATCCTGTCCCGGAACTGTCAGATTCTCTCCGCACTGACATGCGAGAAAGCGCCCTTCCATTGCGTCGTCCAGCTCATATTCCGCGAAGCATTTGTGACATCTTAAAGAAATTGACATGTGCTATTCCCCCCTTTGTTTATATGGACTAATATAAGGCTCTAAACTAACGAAACAATAAAGACAAAAATATAAAAATGCCGCAAAACGGCAGAAATATCATTATAAAAAAAGCCCACCAATGTTTCTCTTTAAAATCAATAAAAGCCTGATTAATCACCAGAAACTCGCCGGAAAGCAAAAAGGAAATGCCTTGCGCGTAAACAACAAGCGCTCCGCAAGCCACGGCAAAACCTGAAACAAACACGCCAAAGCCAAAAAGGATAATTGAAAAATAAGCCAAAAATATGGACAGAGCAGAGCAGGCAATGAAAAGAATTATCAGAAGGGGCCTAAGCAAACCCGGGAATATTTCAAAAAACAGCATCAGCGCTTTTTGCCAAAGCGCATATTCCTCTTCGTCGGCCTCCATATGCTTCGTCTCGTGAAATGTTCCGGAATCAAAATTATAGCCGCATTTTATGCATATTACAGACTTTGCTTCCATGTCGGCATTACAGTTGGGGCAGGTTTTGTTTTTTGCCGGAGGATGAAAAAGATTGTTGCATGACGGACAAGTCTGGATGCCTTCCGCCTGATTGTCATCAAGCTTTATCTTTGTCTTGCAGTGTGGGCAATTAACAGTCATTTGACTCTCTTATAATTTTTTTAATTCTTTGCTAAATTGCTCAAAGTCGGATGCCTTCAAATATGGATTTCTCTGTTTTTCTTCCCCAAGGGAGGCAAAAGGCGCGCGTCCGTAGTTGTGGCCTGAATAAACAATATTTGAGTCTGCCAACGGCCAAAGCGTCTCACGCATAGTCTTGAACATAGTTTCAGCTACGCAGTAGCCGCACCAGTCAATAAACAATGTATCGCCCGTAAAAATTGCCGAATCGTCGTTTAGTCTGTAAACAACGCTGTCTTTGGAATGTCCCGGCGAATGCAGGCACTCTATAAAGCCGTTTCCAAACGCAAGCTTTTCTTTGTGCGCCGCGCTTATATCATGTTGAAAAGGGCAGTCGGGATGCGCCACTACTGGCGCGTCAAAAAATTTTCTAATGTCTTTCACGCCTGAAACATGATCATGGTGCCCATGGGTGATCAGAATATACTTAGGAGTGAATTCAGTGAGCTGCGACACAGATTTTTCAATGATGGAAATGTCTCCGCACGGATCAACAAGCGCGGCGTCTCCGTTGTCAGCCGCAAACAAAAGATAAGAGAAGTTATCGTCAAGTCCGCCTACCGCAAGCTGTTTGACCTTAAACTTATCCGACACTGGATTATCCCCTTTTATCCGTTTTGCGTTCTAAAAAATATAAAAAAATTGCAGAAGCATAATTCAACATCACAACAATAACTTACAGAATGCGTCTGCTCATTAAAATATCACATAATAAAGCCCAATGGCTATGACAACACTTCCAATGACCATCAGCCATGCCCTCCGCCGGGTCACTGACGCCCCATAAATAGGCGAGCCCGCTATTTTCTTGAAGTTGCCCGTGCGCAGATAATTGGTCATTTTTCTGCGATCGTTATTGCGCTTTGAATAATCTACCGAGCTTCCTTTTCGCTCAAAAATAGGCATCGCTAACTCCTGTGGAGTTATAAATTTATGTGCTCATTGACAAAACAATTGCTATTGCCACGCAAAAACCGGCGATAAGAACCGCGACAAGCAAAGGCAAATAAAAGATCAAGCCAAGCCTGAAAAGCTGCTTGAATGACAACGAGGTCAGCTCAAGCAATGAGGATGTGGTGGTTATCGTTGAGTCAGAAACCTCCGCCCCCCTCTTCAATCTTTCCAACTTTGCCGAGGTCCTGATAAATTGAAGGCGTGAATCCTCAACCTTTTTCATGGCATCGCCAAGCTGCGCTGAATAGTTTTCTTCGTCCCATGCTGAATCGTCAAGCGCAGTGAGTTCGTCAGTGATCTTATTAAAAGCGTCTTCAACGTTTCTGGACTCCTCTGCGCGCGATTCATAAGCCTTTATGTCGTCCGGAATAACCGCCAAGACTTCGGCAAGACGGCTTATTACATCTCTGCGGACTTTCAGGAATTCGGCGCGCCTTTTTGCCAGAGCCTTCTTTAAGCTTTTGTCTTCCGCCGGCTTGCTTTCCGCTAAAGATTTTCCTTGAGGACGTTCCTGGTCGGCGTCAAGCTTTTCCATAGTGGAGTCCACATTGGTCGATTCTGAGATTTTATCTCTTATAGCATGCAGACTTCCGCTTACAAATTCGCGTTTGCGCATTTGAAATCCCTGTTTTGGGTTAAATTAAAGTTTTAGTCTTTCAGCAACAAAGTCGGCGTCTTTGTCGCCGCGTCCGCTAAGATTGACAAGAATCTTGCAGTCTTTGCCGAATTCAGGCGCCATTTTCATGGCATAAGCGACTGCGTGCGCGCTCTCAAGAGCCGGAATTATTCCTTCTGTGCGCGACAAGACCATGAACGCATCCAGGCATTCAGAATCTGTAACTGAAACATATTCCACCCGTCCAATGTCCTTCAAGTAACAGTGCTGCGGACCTATGCCGGGATAGTCCAGGCCAGACGCAATGGAATGGACTGGAAGCGGCTCGCCGTTGTCGTCTTGCAACACATAACATTTGAAGCCGTGAATCGTTCCTTTTGTTCCCTTTGAGATAGTTGCCGCGTGATAAGGCGTGTCAATCCCTTTTCCTGCTGGCTCAATGCCTATCATCCTGATATTTTCGTCTTCCAAAAATCCAGAAAACAAGCCTATTGCGTTGCTGCCTCCGCCCACGCATGCCATTAGGCAGTCCGGCAGGCCGCCAGTCAACTCAATGAACTGCTCACGGGCTTCCTTGCCGACAATGCGTTGAAAGTCTCTCACCATCATGGGAAAAGGATGCGGGCCCACCACTGAGCCAATGGCATACAGAAAATTTTGTGGATCTTTCAGATATTCCTCGAATGCGCTGTCAACCGCGTCCTTCAATGTGGCGGTTCCCCGGGTTACCGGCACAATGTCAGCTCCAAGAATTTTCATTTTGGTCACATTGGGATGCTCTTTTTTTATGTCAACCTCACCCATATGGATCTCGCATTTAATCCCAACAAGGGCGCAGGCAGTGGCGAGGGCCACTCCGTGTTGTCCAGCTCCGGTCTCGGCCAGGACTTTGCTTTTTTTCATATATTTGGCAAGAAGCGCTTCGCCCAGACAATGATTTATTTTGTGGGCTCCTGTATGATTCAAATCTTCGCGCTTCAGATATATTTCCGCGCCGCCACATTTTTCAGTTAGTTTTTTTGCGAAATAAACAGGGCTCGGCCTGCCTGCATAATACTTTAAAAGATAAGCCAGTTCGTTTTTAAAATCATCAGTTTTAGACACTTCCAGATACGATTTGCAAATATCATCCATTACCTGCTTTAACTGATCAGGTATAATCTGCCCGCCGTATTCCCCGAAAAAACCATCGCTGTCAGGCATGGGCGCGAAATCAAAGCCGCTGTTGCTTTCCATGTGAAATATTCCTCATTCAATACCAATTAAAAAACTCTTTAAAAAACTCTTTAAAAAACAGCGGTTAAGATAACTCCTTTGAACTCATTAAGCAAATCTCCGATAAAAACGACAGCGACAAAGAATCAGAAAAATAAAAAAGCCGTAGGCGAAGCCACTTTTAAACCCATTTCGTGGGGGGCGACAGCACGCATGGCGCATTGAAAGTCTGCAGCTTGTTGGGATGCGAAGCGACAACAAGCTTTATTTCGTTGCAGCGACAGCTCCCTGGACTTTTGGCAGAGCCGTCGAATGCCTTAATTTATTTAAAACAGGCGTGTTCAGCGGCAAAGAGCTTGATCATATTCGGCAATGCTCATCAGAAAATTAATGTCGTTTCTTTAAGCGCAGAATAGTCAACCGGCATTTGGATTGGAACGGCTTCGGGATGCTTGGATTTAAACCAGGTCATCTGCCTGCGCGCCAGTTGCCATGTGGCTGTGGCTATGAGGCTCTTCATTTTTTCAAAATCGATCTGGCCGTTTAGATATTCGGCAATGATCTTGTATCCCAAAGCCTGATGAGCGGTTGGAGAGCTCAATATGCCTTTTCCAATCATCTTTTCCGCTTCTTCTATCCAGCCGGAAGCAAGCATGTCCGCGGTTCTCTGTTCGATTCTTTCCCTTAAAATTTTTCTATCCCAAAGCAGATTCCAGGCGATGACCGGGAAACGCAATTCAGGCTTGTTCATAGTCTGCAGTTCTGTTATAGACTTTCCAGTCAGCTCGAACACTTCCAGAGCGCGGATGAGTTTTCGACGATGCTTGCTCCAGCGCTCAAAATCTTCGGGGTCTTTTTGAAGCATAAGCTCCTTAAGCTTTTCAAAGCCCTCATCATTATCATATTCATCATCCAGGCGCTTGCGCAGCTCTGAGTCGGCCGGCATGGGATCAAGGCCATACAATAAAGCCCTCAAATACATGCCTGTGCCCCCGGCCACTATTGGCAGATTTCCTCTGGAATGGATTTCGGATATTTTCTCTTCGGCAAGCTTAAGGTACTTAAAAACATCCAATGGCTCGCTGAGATCAAGTATGTCGATAAGATGGTGAGGTATTTCTTTTTGCTCTTCAAGCGTGGGCTTGGCTGTGCCAATGTCCAAGCCTTTATAAACTTGCATGGAGTCGGCTGTAATTATTTCCCCTGAAAAATCCCGGGCAGCCTTCAAGGCCAGCGAACTTTTCCCGCTTGCGGTCGGCCCCATAATAACAAGCAAAGTCAAGTTTAAGCTAGCCATGCATCACAAATTCCGCTTTTTTCTTTTCCTGTGGCCTGAAAAGAGAAGATATTATAAAAATAGTCACGCCAACTGTTATGGCGCTGTCCGCCACATTGAATGAGGGCCAGTGATAATCCATAATATAAAAATCAAGAAAATCAACTACTTGGCCTTTCCAGACTCTGTCTATTGAATTTCCGGCAATTCCGCTAAGAACCATAAACATGGCAAAATACCGCTCGGGCCACCCCTCAGTGAGAGAACGCAGAAAATAAATGACCGCAATAAAAACGACTGCGGAAATGGCAAGCAGAAGCTTGCCCTGTCCGGCAAACATTCCCCAGGCCGCGCCGGGATTGTTCAGATAAGTCAAGTTGAAAAAACGTGGAATTACAGAAATCAATTTATGTTCTGGAATATAGAGGACCGTCAATATTTTTGTGATTTGATCCAGAACAAGCAAAAAACCGGCGAGTAAAAGCGAACAGATTATAATTTTCTTTTCTTCCAAACTGCCCAAAATTAACCGATTTCTGAAAATAATTTTAATACCCCTCTTTTT
>Ga0075121_1001794_pt1 | contig 12903 bp, 10 predicted proteins | sample AntAceMetag02UKG_FD_69793 | JGI IMG/M metagenome (GOLD analysis project Ga0075121, IMG submission 69793) | Saline lake microbial communities from Ace Lake, Antarctica - Antarctic Ace Lake Metagenome 02UKG | ecosystem: Environmental > Aquatic > Non-marine Saline and Alkaline > Saline | place... | reverse complement strand
TTTAGTATACAATCATGCTGCAGGGATAGGCGATCCCGCTCCTATTGAATATGTGCGTGGAGCTATGACAGGGAGAATCAACGTGCTCGTCAAAGGAAATTCCGGCTGCCGTCCTGAAATCCCTCTTACACTTGCAGCAATGCTCAATAAAGGTGTGACGCCTTTTGTATGCCAGAAAGGTTCTGTCGGCGCGTCTGGAGACCTTGCTCCAATGTCGCAGATCGCACTTCTTCTTCTCGGAGAAGGCAAGGCATATTTTCAGGGAGAACTCCTTGATGGTAAAGAAGCTATGGATAGGGCTGGAATTCCTGTTCCGGGACTCAAAGCCCGTGACGGTCTTTCTGCGATCAATGGCTCAAACCTTTTAACTGCGATGAGTGCCATAATGCTTTACGATGCAAATCGCTGGCTCAAACAGGCAGAAATTGCAGCAGCGATGTCCCTCGAAGCGCTTAAAGCAAACATGAAGCCCTATACCCCGCTGTTGCACGAAGCCCGTGGATTCAAAGGCGCAATTCGTTGTGCTAAATCAATTGGCAAACTCGTCAAAGGTGGCGATCTCGAAGAGGGTAGGGTCAAATGTAAGGTTCAGGATGCGTATTCTATGCGTTCCACTCCGCAGGTTATCGGCGCAGCCCACGATGCGGTCGTCTATGCCCGGTCACAAGTTGAGATCGAGTTAAACGGTGTTGGTGATAATCCTGTATTCTTCCCTGATAAAAAATTGCAGCTTTCCGGAGCAAATTTCCAGGGCTCTCCTGTATCACTTCCTATGGATATGATAAGCGCTGCGATCACCATGGTTTCTGTGATGTCAGAACGACGCATGAACAGATTGAATAATCCCGCATTGAGCGTTGGACTACCCGCATTCCTCACAAAAGGCGCAGGCATGTTCTCTGGTATGATGCTCAGCCAATACACTGCAGACATGCAGATCGTCGAGCAGAGGATTCTTTCTGCCCCGGCATCTGTCCAGTCGATCCCAGCTGCTGCTGACCAGGAAGATTTCGTATCAATGGGTATGAATACAGCGATCAAGAATTTCCAGATCATGGACAATGCATATGGCATTCTTGGTATCGAATTCATGGCTGCTGCACAAGCGCTTGATTTCCGCGAAGAGGAATACAGCTTTGGTGCTGGTGTTACAAAGGCAAAAGAAGTTATTAGAAAATATGTTGAATTCCTTGATATCGACAGACCTCTCTATCCTGACCACACAAAAATGAAAGAACTTGTGAAATCATGTGAAATCCTTGAAGAGGTAGAACAAATAGTTGGCAGCTTAGAGTAATACAGAAATGAAAATCCGTATACTTTTTTTAATATTCTCAATCCTGCTTGTACTCACAGGATGCGTTTATTACAACATTTTTTATAACGCCCAAAAATACTACTCAGAAGCGATGAACGCAAAAGAGAAAAATGACGGAAAGGTCTCTCCAAGTATCGACACAAAATTCGAAACCTCCATCGGCAAATGCGCGTACATCATTCAGGAATATCCAACCAATAAATGGGTCGACAATGCAATTCTGTTGATGGGGCAATGCTATTATGAGCAGGAATACTACGTCAAAGCAATTCGCAAATTTCAGGAATATGAGAAATATTATAACAAATACGAGCTCTACCCGATCGCAAAACTCTATCTTGCCAAGACTTATCTTGCGATGAAAGAATTCGATGAAGCCATGAAACAATTCTCGGCGATCTTCAATAATCCAAGATTTCAGGAAGTCCGCACAGAAGCATACTTTGATCTTACTGATTATTACATTAAAAGGAATAAATTTAATGATGCAAAGAATACAATTCTGGAACTCCTCAACACCAATCTGAAAAGAAAACCTCATCTCAGAGCAATGTTCCTCTACGCAGAAATAGTTTTTATAAATGGAGAATATCGTAACGCCGAGCTTGCATTCCGAAATTTTCTTGCTGAGAAACCAACTAAAAGATATCAGCTTGATGCCTTATTCTATATCGGAAATATATTTTTGGAAACAGGGAATTATAAAGATGCTCTTCCTGTATTTGAAAGACTCAATGAAACTGAAGTTGACTATACCAGACTCCCGGAAATAAGAATGTATATCGCGGTCTGCGAAGCCCATCTTGGGAATACCGAAAAAGCATTTGGGCTATTTGATAGAATAATTAATGATAATAAAGGAACAAAGATAGTCTCTTCCGTCAACTATTATTGGGGTGATATCTATTTTAGTGTGCTTCACAATGACAGTTTAGCTATCAAGAAATTTAATAATGTAGAAGTGAAACATCTCGATGCGGAACTTGTGAAAGACACGAACAATAAATTAAAAATTGCTCAGGAACTCATCAGCTATCAGACTATTCAAAGCAGCAGCCAGATAAACCAGATCGTTGATTTTCAATTTCAACTCGCAGAGTATTACAATTTTGATCTGAATCAGCCGGACTCTGCACTTGCGATGTATGATGACATCCTTGAACGTCTTCCACTACTCGGGTTGGAGCTTGATTCACTTAACAAAATTTTGATGCTCTACTACCCGAAGTCCGACTCCATCGAAACTGCAAACGACTCCCTCTTTATTTCTGATTCTCTGGAAATAGAAGCAACAATCCCAAAACAAGATTCTGCTACAACAATTATAGATACTCTCGCAATAACTCAAGTAGATATAGATTCAATTTTAACAACCATTCCCGACTCATCACTCGCTGATACTCTTAGAGGATTCGCTGTCATTGATACTTCTTTTACAGACACCGTGCTTGTTGACACTACTATAACAGACAGTACAGTTGCCAAAGCCGAGAAAACAATCGTACCTGCTAAATCTCAACTCCTTGTGAAAATTGAGAATCTTCATAATACAATCCAGGGATTCGAGAAAGAGATCATCGAAAAAGTTCTTTTTATGAAACTCTGGACGTATAAGAAAAAGCTGCAGGATGCTGATAACGCTTCAGAAATACTTATGCTTCTCGAAACCGATCATCCTGCATCAAAATATACGATTGCAGCAAAAAAACTCATCAATGATGAACCTTACCAGCTTGTTGATCCCGAAGAACACTATGCACAGTTGTATTTGAATAAAGCATTGGAATTTTATTTTGACTCCGTCTCGCTCGAACAAAGCCATGCATATTTAGATACGATTTTAGCGAATTATGATTCTACAGAAGTTTATCCACAGGCATTATATTTGAAGTCCTATCTCTATGTAGAAGAGAGCAAGGACACCACTTCTGCCAGACCATATCTGGAAGAACTTTTCACACAATATCCTCAGCATGAACTGATAGCCGAGATTTCTGATTTCTTTGATGGGGCGCACTTCATTCCTTTTAAAACAGAGAAAGATACTACTGTGATAATCGATACTGCGATTGTAGTACCGGACAGCACCTTCATTGCGGATTCTTTATATACAATACAGGACACTCTCTCGATCATCGACTCAATCCAGGTCACAACTGAAGAAGATAGTTTTATGATTGTCCCAGAACCCGAAAAAAATATGGAGGTTCCTACACAATAATTTCTTCTCATGCTTAACCATTTTAACCCGCTACTAAAAATTTTATTCATTATCTCACAGATCGTTTTTCTTTTCTTTTTTCACAATGACCTTCTATTAATTTCTGTACTCATTATTCTGGTCCTGTCCTTGATAATAGAGCCAGCAAACCTTCGTGTTGCAATAACGACGATCTTGAGAATTTCACCACTTTTATTATCGATTTTTCTTATGGGTTATTTGTTTAACAATCCATGGCAAAAGGATTTGATGATAATAGGTTCGATCGCAATAATGTTGAGTTACACTGTTGTGCTTATACGATCAACTTCAGCATTTGCATTCCTGGCGCAAATACACAAAGTGACCCCGCAGAAAATAAGTAATTCATCAACACTTTTTCTCTATGGCATTATTCGTTTTCTTCCCATTATCTCTCATGAATATTCTCATTCTATAAAATTATATAAGTATCATATAAAGAGGAAGATAGGGCTGAATGACATCTCTGAGCTCCTCCCGCTCATTGTAAACAGGTCACTAAAAAAAGTACATGTGTGCTCTGCAACTGCGGAAAGTCTTATCAACAGTGAATTTCCCCATTCTTTTGATATATGGAACATACTTCTACCAGTGCTGCTTCTCATACAAATAGGACTGATCGTAATATGAAGAAGTTCTTGCTCCGCTTCAGTTATGATGGTCATCCTTTTCATGGATGGCAGATACAGAAAGACATACTCACCATTCAGCAGGTCATGGAGGGAGTTCTTTCTAAAATTTTTAAAACCGAGACTCCCCTGGTCGTGTCCGGTCGAACAGATGCTGGTGTGCATGCACTTAACCAGTATGCTCACTTTGAAGCAAAGACCAGGATGATGCCGGAGAATATCATCCCAGCAATCAACAGTATCATCCATAAATCGATCTATATCAAAGAATGTTCTGTTGTCGATGACACTTTTCATGCGAGATTTTCTGCAAAAAAAAGAATATATATGTATAAGATAATGAAGGAATTCTCTCCATTTGAACGTTTGTATGCTTCATATTTTCCGCATAAAAGGTTTTCATTATCGCTTCTTCAACGGGCTTCCGACTATTTACTCGGCATACATGACTTTGATGTCTTTGCCCGTGATACATCTCAACTTCCGTCGACAATGTGTACTGTTGAAAGCGTAGACTGGAACGAGACCGATACTCATTTCTTTTTTAAGATATGCGCTAACAGGTTCATGCATAATATGGTTAGAAGAATAGTTGGTACGCTTTTGCATATTTCTCATGAAGGGCTCGAACCGGATCTTATTGATGAAATTTTATCGACCCAAGATTATAATCTCCTTGGTACGACAGCCCCCCCTCAAGGACTATATCTATTTGAAGTTACATATTAGTGTCGCGAAACCATAAAAAAAATTGACGTCCCGTCACAGGATTTGTAGATTTTGTTTCGTAATAAAAAAGTTAATAAATACATCACAATTAAATGGTGCTCAGAAACTTGGAGGTTACCATGAAAATCGCTCATTTCAACGATGTCCTGCTGGAAAACGTTGATATAGAGGATGCTGACAAGACCAAAATCAGATGGCTCATTTCCCAAAAGGATAATGCTCCTCATTTTGCGATGCGTATGTTTGAGGTCGAAGCAGGAGGACACACTCCATTTCATTCACATGACTGGGAGCATGAAGTTTTTGTTCTTCAGGGAACCGGCGTATTGGTCACTGAAGAAGGAGAAAAGCCCTTCCAACAATGGGATGTCATCTATGTGGAACCATACTTAAAACATCAGTTCAAAAACACGGACGATACCCTTCTGCGTTTTCTCTGCGTCGTTCCTCATCCCAATCAACCTGCAAAGGTTTCCAGCAATCCACTTGGAGACAAACCGGTAAACAATTGCTAACATGAACATTCTCGCTTTTGACACCTCTACATCATACGAAAGTATTGCACTTTCAAGAAACGGGCAAATCATTGCGGATGTAACCACGAAAGCAAAAAAGACTCATTCGGAACGCCTTTTACCCATAGTTGAAAACATGCTTTCTCAAACAGATACGAAGATGAAAGATATCTCAGCAATCGCTACTTCAACAGGACCGGGTTCTTTCACCGGGCTGCGTATTGGACTCTCGACTGCAAAAGGACTCTGTTTCGGTTTGAAAATACCACTATACGTAACTTCAACATTGAGATCTCTTGCGAACAATGTGTTGTCGATTTCACCAAAGATTTGTGCTCTCATTGATGCCGGACGGGATGAATATTATTTTGCAGTGTATTCATCGGACCTTACAGAAATACACGCGCCTTCATTCGCGAAGATAGAACAGATTGTGCAAACTGTGGGTGATAAAACCATGTTAATCGGACCCGTCAATCCACAAATCAAACAAGCAATATTAGATATAAATAACAGACTTATAGTCGCAAGGGATATCGACTGCTACCCGAAAGCGACATCCTTGATCGACATTATTGAAAACAACAAGGGGTTTGATGTATATGAAGCTGATGACATTGCAAGGATAGAACCCTTATATATAAGAAAATCAGCAGCGGAAGAAAACTTTAAATTAAAACAATGAAAAAAATTAATAAAAACTTATAAATATTTAGGAGTATTATGGAAGAACTAGTAGATTTAAAAGAAATGCAAAAAATGACTTTGCCTGAACTGCATAAAATAGCAAAAAGTTACGAGATTAAGAACTTTAAAACCATGAAAAAAGAAGCTTTAATGTTCGCTATTCTCGATGCTCAGGCAGCAAATGAAGGATTGGTCTTTACCACAGGCGTGATTGATCTTACACCCGAAGGATATGGCTTTCTGCGCTCGCCACAATCCAATTATATAAGCGGACCCAGCGATATCTACGTATCCAAAGCCCAGGTGAAAAAATTTCACATCAAACAAGGAAATATCATTTCCGGACCTGTTCGTTCGCCAAAAGAAGATGAAAAGTATTTCGCGCTCATCAGAATTGATGCGATCAATAACGAACCTGCTTTACGTGCATACGAAACCCCGAGTTTTGATCATCTGACGCCGCTTTATCCGGAAGAAAAACTCAATTTGGAGACTGATCAGGACGAACTTTCCACTCGGATAATCGACCTCTTTACACCGATCGGTAAAGGGCAAAGAGGACTCATTGTTGCCGCACCTCGTACAGGAAAAACAGTGCTGCTCCAAAAGCTTGCAAATGCAATTCTCACTAATCATCCTGAAGTTTATGTGATCATTCTTCTTGTTGATGAACGCCCGGAAGAAGTTACTGAGATGAAGCGTATCGTAAAACCAGAGAATTCAGAAGTTGTCAGCTCCACTTTCGATGAAACAGCCCATCATCATGTCCGCCTTGCTGAGATGGTCATGGCAAAGGCAAAAAGAATGGTTGAATACGGACGCGATGTTGTTATACTACTTGATAGTATCACGCGTCTTGCCCGTGCATATAACACACTCATGCCTGCGAGCGGTAAAGTGCTTTCAGGTGGTGTCGATGCAAATGCACTTCACAAGCCGAAACGGTTTTTCGGAGCCGCACGTAACACGGAAGAAAGCGGCAGTCTGACCATTATGGCAACCGCGCTGATTCATACAGGCAGCAAAATGGATACGGTTATCTTTGAAGAATTCAAGGGCACTGGTAATATGGAACTCGTACTCGACCGCTCAATCAGCGACCTAAGGATGTACCCGGCAATCGATCTTATTACTTCAGGAACACGCCGCGAAGAACTTCTTCTCTCCGATGAAGTAAGAAACCGTGTATTTATTCTTCGTAAGATCCTGAAAAATCAAAGTCCCTATGATGCAATTGAACTTCTCAAGAACAAGATGAAAGGAACAAAGAATAATCAGGAATTCCTGAAATTAATGAGCAGTTAATATCCTGTTTATGAAAAAAACTATCTTCCTGATCATAGTCTTTTTCTCCCTTTGCACCGTAACTTTATTGGGGCAATCTCTTTCTGTCGTATACAGTCATATTGCCAAGGATGAGTATTCGACTGCTTTTCAAAAGTTAAAATCTATGCTCCCACAGTGTAAAGAAGACGAAGAAAAAGTTGAGATACTCTACCTCCTGGGTCAATGTGCAGATAATGCAAATGATGCCTCTTTCTATTATAAAGAGATACTCAAAAAGAAAGAAAACGCATATACTGATAGAGCGCTCATCCATCTTGCAAAAATAAGTCTGACGCACGAAGATTGGAAAGCAGCCAGGCAATATTCAGAAAAATTGCTCGCGAAATCATTTTCTTTGTACTACTCAGAAGCCCTGTTCATGAATGCGCAGGCACATTTCTGCAGTGCGGAATATTTTCCTGGGATCACCTCGTATAAAGAATTCATAAACATATCCCTTGATTCCTCCCAACGGGAACTGGCTATGCTTAATTGCGGAACTGCCTATTATGAACTCAAGCAGTACTCGAAAGCTATCGAACAGTTCTCTCAGATGCAGGAAGAAAATCCGAACAGCAATTTCAATCCCTACATGCTCTATTTACTGGGATTATGTTATGAAAACAGAGCAGAATACACAGATGCGATCACACATTACAAAACACTCACAAATGACTATCCCTACTCACAGTATTCATCTCTTGCAGAGCAGCAGCTTGTATCTTTGATCGAGAAGGGGCACTACTCATCGTCCCTCACGACGTTACCCCAGACCGATGAGCTTCTTAAGAAAAAATATATTGTTCAGCTTGCTGCACTGGGGAACTCAACACAAGCTCATCAGGCAGAGGAAGATTACAAGAATCTGGGAGTGAAAAACACGTTTATCTTTACAAAATCCGTAGACGGAAAAATTTATTATGCCGTCGGTGTCGGTCCCTATTCAACTGAAGAAGAAGCACTCTACAAAAAAAAACGGCTTGCAGAAGAAAACATCAGTTCATACGTGTATAAAAAACCATGACAAAAAAGAAATCTCCAAACGAAGTGCAAGAACACACCCCTCTCATTCAGCAGTTTCTTTCCATCAAAAAGGAACAGCCGGATGCACTCTTGCTTTTCCGAATGGGAGATTTTTATGAGACTTTCTTTGAAGATGCCAAGAGAGCGTCAAAATTACTGGGAATCACACTCACCACAAGAGATAAAAAAAAGAAAAATCCCGTTCCGCTTGCAGGATTTCCCTATCATGCACTGGAAAACTATCTAAAAAAACTCTTGGATCAGGGTGTGAAAGTCGCAATATGTGAGCAGGTCGAAGATCCCAAAAAGGCAAAGAAACTTGTTAAAAGAAAAATCGTCGAGGTGATCACTCCGGGCACTATTCTCGAAGAGCATTATCTCCAGGGAAAAGGTAACAATTACCTCAGCGCAGTGTATGAAGGAAAAAACAACTGCGGTATTGCATCTATAGATATTTCAACAGGTGAATTTTCATGCACGGAAGTTCCGCTTGATCGGGTTGTCGATGAGATTGCTCGCATTCATCCAACGGAAATTCTCATTCCTGAAACGATAGAATTCGAGTTCAGGAAAAAGATCAGCGTTTTCTACAATCCTGCATTTACAGAATATGAGACCTGGCGCTTCGAATTTCCTGAAGCTGAAGATATCCTGAAAAAGCAATTTAGTGTGCTCTCCCTTGAGGGATTTGGGCTTTCAGGAAAAATCACTGCGGTCTGTGCATCGGCAGCAATTCTTTCTTATATTAAAGACTTGAAAGATAGTGATCTTTCACACATCAACACACTCAACTTCTATTCCCAGGGGCAGTTCATGCAGGTGGATGCGCTCTCCAGACATAATCTCGAACTTACAGAATCCATGCGTACACGCACCCAGCATGGCACACTTCTTGAAGTTATGGATGAAACAAAAACACCGATGGGCGGACGAAAACTCGTCAATTGGATGCTCAATCCGCTGATGAAAAAGGAACTTATTATTCAGCGTCTTGATAGCGTCGATGAGTTGCTCGATAAAAGCCGCACACGTACGAGTATCATAGAATTGCTGTCCGAAATCGGTGACATCGAGCGTATAATCAGCAAGCTGGGAACAAATAAGGCATATCCGCGCGACCTGATCGGACTGAAAAATTACCTGTCCTTAGCTCAGCCAATGGCAGATCATATCTCCGGCTGTGACTCAGAATTACTCAAATCTTTATTCGCATCCATTCAGAATTTTGACGAAGTAATACTTATCATAGAAAACTCTCTTAATGAGGATGCTCCGATAACGTTACAGGATGGCGGGATCATCAAAGAGGGCTATAACCAGGAACTCGATGAACTGAGAAACAGAAGTAAAACCGGTAAAAAATGGATCGCTGAACTCGAACAGAAAGAAATTGAAAAGACGAACATTCCCAAGTTGAAAGTTCGATATAACAGCGTTTTCGGTTACTACATCGAGATCACTAAATCATATCTCGATAAGGTGCCGGAGGACTATATTCGAAAGCAGACCCTGGTCAATGCCGAACGCTTCATCACTCCCGAGCTCAAAGAATTTGAGAACCAGGTCCTCGGTGCTGAAGAACGCAGCACACAACTGGAATATTCACTTTTTATAGAAATTCGGGAAAACCTGAAAAACTTCATTCCCCGATTTCAGCAATTTTCGGAGGTCATCTCCACGCTTGATGTGCTCACGAATCTTTCTCAGATCGCTTATTATAATCATTATATCCGGCCAGAAATCCATGATGGTCATGAGATAAATATCGAAGAGGGCAGGCATCCGGTCATAGAAAAGCTCTCAACCAGCAACGAGTTTATTCCAAACGATACTTTTCTGAATAATTCTTCAGATCGCATACTTCTTATCACAGGTCCGAACATGGCAGGCAAATCTACTTACTTAAGGCAGATCGGTCTGATCATCATCATGGCACAGATGGGCTCATTCATCCCTGCTGCTTCTGCAAAGATCGGTATTGTTGATAAAATATTCACACGCGTGGGTGCTTCCGACAATCTTGCACTCGGGCAAAGCACTTTCCTGGTAGAGATGATCGAAACTGCCAACATACTGCATAATGCAACTCCCCGAAGTGTTGTTCTGCTCGATGAGATCGGACGAGGTACAAGCACGTTTGACGGACTGAGCATCGCATGGGCAGTAGTGGAATATCTTCATGAAAATAATAAGATCGCAGCGAAAACTCTGTTTGCAACGCATTATCATGAACTCACGGAACTTTCCAATATATACAAGGGTGTAAAAAATTATAATATCACTGCAAAAGAATATCAGGACAGGATAATCTTTCTGAGAAAAATCGTACCCGGCAGTGCGGATCAGAGTTACGGCATCCAGGTCGCGAAACTTGCTGGTATTCCTCAAAAGGTCATTGAGCGCGCCCAGGAAATTCTGGAAGAGCTTGAAAAGAGCGAATTCAATGAATCCAGTATTCTTGAAAAGACCAAAAGGAAAAAAGCCGAGATCAATCAAACGTCTTTTATCGAAGTGCTCTCTCAGAAAACAAGTAAAGAAAGAGCTCTTATCGAAGAATTAAAAGACCTGGATGTGAATGCACTTACCCCTATCGAAGCCCTTACTTTCCTCTCAAAATTAAAAGTAAAACTCTAAGTTAATTACAACTTTATCCATCCTCCCCGAGAAGTTTCTTTAACAATTGCAACTCATCTTCAGGTACTTTGTGCACCCCAGTGCTGTCTTCAGGATGATTTTTGAGCATGTTCAAGATCATCTCACCATCCTCTATGCATAGCTGAAAATGCTCTTGGTGTGTTGTGGGCGGTTGAAGAACTTTTAATGAATTGTTTTCTACAGTAAAAGAAAAATAGAATGATTCATCCATATCTTTTACATTTGTAAAAACCACATGAATTGTATAAATTGAATCTTTAAGATTTACTTCGTATTCCAAAACTTTTTTTATATCAAATTGGGGTTTATAATTACTGATATCCTTCTTGGAAAAATAATAGAACATTTTATTCAGCGTATTATTCTCAAGATTTTTCTTAAACCTTAAAAGGAATTGTCTAATGATATCATCGATCTGGGGGCTTAATATTTTTTTTGTAGATATTACCCCAAGCTTCTTGTAGGTTTCTGCTTTGATCTTCCTATTGATCCGGGAAATCCTTTGACGCATGACCTCGTTAGATTCACCGGTAATCTCTACCATTCTCTGTATGTTTATATCGCATTGCAGGTAGAGGATATATGTTTGAAGCTCTTTAGTAGAGAGTGTTTCTTTCGCATTTCTAACAGCATCCAAGAGCTCATCTCTTTCCACCTCAACAAAATCAAGACTCTCATATATTTTTGCCTGTATATCTCCAGCAACATTCCCTATCATGTCATGCTTCAACTGATTTTCCAGCTTCATCCTATCAAAATATTGACTACAATAATTTTTACTTGTGTTTATAATCCATCCCTCATGGTTTTCGGATGTAATGCGGTCACGTTTCAACAAATATGAATAGATGGTCTGCGATGCGATATCTTCAGCTGCATCGAGATTTCCTACTTTATATAAAGCATAATTGTAGGAAAGAGTGTGATAATTCTTCAGAACAACAGCATCATTATCAGCTTTTTTTTCATCTATCTTTAGCAGTTCGCCTCAATCTGCAAATTTCATAATAGAAGTAATTTACGTGAAGGGTGTTTATATGATCAAGAAAATAGACCTCGATGATCATTAACATTCCTGTTTTTTTAAGCGTTACTAATGACTTTTTATTATAGGATTAGAGATTAATAAATTTATGTGAACCAAGATGAGATAAAAATATCTGTCAATATTTTGGAGCTCTAGTACAAAATGAATCCAAAAATACTACAAGGAGAACACCGTGATCATAAAAAGAATTTCTGACGGTAAGGGCGGAGAATACACAGTAATAATTACTGATGGAAAAGTATTCCTCGGGCATGGAAAGAAAAATAGTGAAAATTCATAAGGTTTAGTTCCCTTATATAAAACTTTTTTCACTTTTTTTCAACTTTTTTGAGTGGTGTCGTCACAAATCAGCACTTTTCATGATATATAAGTATATAAGTTCATAAGTGTTTGTGATGATCATGAAGAATTAATTTTGATTTCACTATTAATTTTTACCCCAAGGTGTATAATTTATGCCTTGAATTAATGGTTATAAAATTATTTATATGAAATGTAATAATATTAAAAAATAATGTTAGGAGAACAACATGACTATTAAAAGAATTTCTGACGGGAACGGTGGAGACTACATCGTTATTATCTCCGGAGAGAAAGTATTTCTCGGGCATGAAAAGAAAAACAGTGATGATTCATGAGTAATTATTCCAATTACATGACATTCTCAAATCAAAAAAAAAACCAGAAAGGTGAAAACAATGAAAAAGAAATTATTAACCCTATCCTGTATC
>Ga0075121_1001790_pt1 | contig 12926 bp, 10 predicted proteins | sample AntAceMetag02UKG_FD_69793 | JGI IMG/M metagenome (GOLD analysis project Ga0075121, IMG submission 69793) | Saline lake microbial communities from Ace Lake, Antarctica - Antarctic Ace Lake Metagenome 02UKG | ecosystem: Environmental > Aquatic > Non-marine Saline and Alkaline > Saline | place... | reverse complement strand
TACTCGTGGCAACATACAGAAAAAACAACTAGAAATACCCATGTAAAGTAACCTGTTGGATCAGTAAATAATCTTTGAACAAATAACATAATTTTTATACCTCAAGTTGAAAATTTATAGGCCAGTAGTTATAGGCAGGAGTTTCGTATGGATGAGCCTCGTTCATTGCCTTAATTGATGCTTTTAAAAACTCAGCAGCACAGATTAATTCGATTTTATATTCTTTTACTTTTTCTATTAAACCCGCTTTACCCAGATAGGGATTGCTGTCTGTTAAAGGACGAAATTGACCGGTTCCAGGTGTTTCCCAGCAACAGCAGTCATAGTTTTCTATGTGCCCTGCGCCCGCATCAAATAGTGCTTTCTTGGTTGCTTCCAAATGTGACTCAGGTACGTAGTATTCAATTTTATAAAGTTTATTCATATAATTTTCAAATTTCTATGTTGAAGTTTATCTGCCGATAAAACTCAGCCTATGAAATTATTATATAAGCGAGTTTTCTTAAAAAAAATTTTATATATTTATATTTATGTATATAGTATAAGTTTAATGTATTATGAATATTTGAAAAATGCTATATAAATCACAAGGTAATGCCTTTTTTATGTGATTAGTGATACTTTATTTAATACGTCAATAAAACAAAAACAAGATTTATCTTGATATGCAAAAATATTGTTACACAATAATAGAAACACCAATTGGATTTATTGTTCCTTTTTGGTTTGCTGAACCATGTTTTTATCTACAAAGAGTATGCATTGTTGATACTTCTTTTTCGCTTATTCATATGTTTGATGAATTTGATTGTATGGGGATTGATAATGAAAAAGCATTAAGTCGTCAACAATTTATCCAGGATTTCGAAAGAAGCAATAGGATCAAAGAGCTAGAAAAACTATTTAAAAGTTATTCGGTTTTTGTTAAATCATCTCACCACCATATAAGATTATTTAGAAAATCTCTTGATTTATATTTTTCATTAAAAATAGATATAAAGTTTTCACCGGATTTACTCAACCTTGAAAATTTTTCCAATTTTGCACGCTCTGTCCTTTTTACTCTGAAGGATATTCCAATAGGACAAGTTATTTCGTATGGGCACCTGGCTGAATTGTCTGGGTATTCCAAGGCCTTTAGGGCTGTAGGTAGCGTTATGAATAAAAATCCATTTCCACTAATAATTCCGTGTCATCGTGTTATTCGTTCAAATGGAAATATTGGAGAATTTGCGCTCGGGAAAGACATGAAAAAGTATCTATTGAAACATGAGTCACTAAAATAATTATAGTTAAATATTAAAAAATAAATTAAAAAACAGAAAACTAAAGGGGGGAGTATATGTCCTTAAACGAAGTAAACACTGTGAAGAAAGTAGCCCAACACGAAGTAAATCGAGGGATGCTCACGCTTTTTTGCACTCAGGTTTTTTCTACATTGAGTTATGCAATTTTATTACAAACATTAACATTATACGGTACTCAGCAACTTGGGTTATCTGTAGCAGCAGTGACTGCATTAACTGGAAGCTTTCTTGCATTTAACTTTGGCCTTCATTTTTTGGGTGGATATATGGGGGGAAGATATATCTCAAATAGATTGCTATTCTGTATGTCTATGGGGTTGCAGATTATTGCAGCAGTCTTCCTTGTTCAAACAGCTTTAGTTTCAATGAATTTACGTATTACTTTTATGATGATTGGACTTGCTATTTTTCTGACAGGAAGTGGATTGAATGTTACATGTATGAATAGCATGGTTACTCAGCTTTTTAATGATCCTGATGACCCTAAAAGAGAAACAGCCTTTTTATGGAACTATAGTGGGATGAACGTTGGTTTCTTTATAGGTTTTTCAATTGCAGGTTACTATCAACTACATCATAATTTTGGGATGCTTTTTGGCCTTGGTGGCGCAGCAAATATTATTGCAATTCTTCTTATTGCTTGTAACTGGAAAGTTGTAAGGGATAGAGAAACATATTTAGTTGACATGATAAAAGTTGCTAAAAGTAAGGGATTAAAACAATTTTGGAAAGGTCTGGGCGTAATTATTATTACACTGCTGATTATGTTGATACTAATACGCCATGCAACAATTAGCAATGCAATAATATCTGCTATTTGCCTATGCCTGATTCTCGCCACTATATTTCTAGCATATACAGGGAAAACAAAAATTGCAAGAGGAAGAATGAAAGCTTTTGTTTTCTTGATGTTGGCATCATTCTTTTTCTGGGCTTTGTACCAATTAGCACCAATGGCCCTTATCCTCTTTATTGATTACAATGTAAATCTAAAAATATTCGGTATAACTATTGCTCCGCAGTGGGTTGCAAATATAAATACAATTGTAATTGTTTTAGGTGGTCCTATTATGGCTATACTTCTCTCAAAGCTAAGACAAAAAGGGTTTAAAATTCCATTGCCTTTACTTTTTTCAATTGCATTAATATTAATAGGTGTCGGTTTTGCCATTCTTCCCATAGGAATACATTTAGCCACTAGTGCAGGAGTTGTTGCTTTTAGCTGGATTTTCTGGAGCTATATACTTCAAAGTATTGGAGAGCTATGTATTTCTCCAATAGGTTATGCTGCAATCGGAAAATTAGTTCCTAGAAAGCTTCAAAACATAATGATGGGGCTTTGGTGTATGATGACTGGAGTAGCTGCTATAGGAGCAAGCTATATTTCCTCATTTGCTGTTGGTGATTTTTCCATTAAAGAACTTAAAAACCCTCTGTTAACAGATAGCAGTTATTTTCACACTTTTTTGTGGCTTGGCATTTTAGCAATTATAGTTGGTGTTATTATGGCCTGCTACATACCAAAACTTTCGAAAATGATTGATCATGGGCCAGATGAGCAGGAAGCCCCTACTTCCTGAATTGGATTATAACCATAAATTTCTAATGCAAAACGACTCTGCTGGATTAAAAATCAACAGAGTTGTTTGATTTGATGTGCATATACATTGTTTTTGTGGAGTAGGTAATATACAATAATCTATGATATTATTTGAATTTTAGGGCTGTAAGAACTAAAGCTAGTAAAAAATATAATATTTAATAAATAATCTAAAAAGTATAAGATAGAATAATACTGTTGTTTTAATTTGTGTTTATTAAAAAAACACTTTAAATTAGTATATCAATGCGGGACATGATTCTTTAAATTTAAAATGTAAGCAAAGGATATTATGAAGAAATATTTAATGTTGGTTTCATTAATGGGATTACTTTTTCTCTCCGGCTGTATTTCGCAACAACAGGTTTCACCTGCTAAAAGAGTTGCAGACGATTCCGAAAAAATTACAATGTTCGATTTTATGGAGACTCGCTGGGCTTATATGAGTAATGACTGGGTCACAGGGGAAAAAGTTACTCCTTATTTATTAATGGAAATATTCCATATCCCAAGAGAACAGGCAACAAATGAATTAAAAGAGTTTGAAAATATTCATAGGAATTTTAACTGGTTTCAACGATTTTTTACTTTTATTGATCTCAGGGGGGTCAGGTATTATATAAATCCACCCCAGTAAAACTGTTTGTCGGTAATCGGTTACCAACGATCAATATTCCATGTTACAGCAGTATGATATTGCTGTATGTCAATAAATTTAAAAACAAATACCTATACTGTTAAAATATGTTAACTTGGTTAAAAATAAAGAATCTTGCCCTTGTCGAGGATGCAGAAATTGAATTCACTTCAGGCCTCAATATTATTTCAGGGGAAACCGGAGCCGGAAAATCCGTTATAATAGGCGCTGTTTCTCTCTTGTTAGGGAAACGGTCTGATAAGTCAATTATAAGAAGAGGTGAAGACCGCTGTGAGCTCAGCGCAGGAGTTCTATTATCCCCTGAACTAAAAAAACACCTGACACCTATCCTAGAATACCACAGTATTACACTTGTTGACAATGAATTATTATTGCGCAGAGTTATTACTCCAAGTTCAAGCAGAAATTATATTAATGATACAAATGTTACATTAACAGTATTAGCAAAACTAGGTGAATATTTAGTTGATTTTCATGGCCCAAACCATAACCTTTCCTTGCTTAAACCATCTACACAATTGGAACTCATTGATCGATTTGGCAATCTAGTAAAATTACGGGAAAAATGTGCAGAACTCTATATCGAAGTAAAACAAACAGAAAAAGAACTGGAAGAATTGCAGTCACAACTGCCAGATGCAATTGAAGCTGAGCACCTAAAAAGAATTATTAATGATGTTGAAAAAATTTCACCTCAGATAAATGAAGATATGGAACTATCGGCTACGCATAAAATTGCAGCCAACGCGCAAAATATTCTTTCATTAACTTCCAATGCTAAACACCTGCTATATGATGCCGAAGATTCACTCCTTAATCGCTTCGGGGCTTTAAACAGAGATCTCGAAGATTTGATTAAAATAGATTCTGAAAATGGAGATAAATTTACTGCTCGTGTTGATGTGATAACAGAAGAAATAAAAGAGCTTGCCTTTGATTTGGAAGCCTATGCCTCTGGCACCGAACTTGATGAATATGAACTTGTTCGTATCGAAAATAGATTAAATGAAATAACTATATTGAAAAGAAAATATGGGCCCACAATCGAAAATGTTATGGAAACTTTGGATAAAGCAAAGGAACGTTTAAATAAGTTGGATAATTTTGAAGGCCTTAAAAATAATATTGAAATAAAACTTGCTCAGATTAATACTGCATATACTCAAACTGCTTCAGAACTGAGTAAAAAAAGAGAAAAAGTAGCAGAGAAATTTTCAGAAACAACAAAGACAAAACTAAATAAGCTAGGATTTTTAAAAGCAGATATTTCAGTTAATTTTCAGTCTTATGCACCTTCACTGACAGGAATAGATAAGATAGAGTTTCTATTTACTGCTAACCCTGGAGAAGAAAAACTGCCACTGCGGAAAGTAGCAAGCAGCGGTGAAATCTCCAGAGTAATGCTGGCGGTAAAAACAGTTCTTACAAATGCTGATAATGTACCTATATTGATTTTTGATGAAATAGATGCTAATATCGGTGGAGAAGTAGCAAATCAAGTGGGGTTGGAATTGCAAAATTTAGGGAAAAAACATCATGTTCTATGTATTTCTCATCAACCACAGGTTGCTGCGTTTGCTAATTCACACTATAGCGTATCAAAAACGGTAAGTGATGATTTAAGAACATTTACTAAAATATTAAAACTTACCGATAAAGAGAGAATTTTAGAAATCGCAAGAATGCTTGGCGGCGGAAAAGCTGCACAGGAACACGCCAAAGAAATAATTGCTTTGCATAAATAAAATTATATGATTAAATAATGCACATTTAGTTTCTATTGATTGCTAATTCTCTTAACGCCTATTCCTGGTTGATTCGGTAATATTAGTTTCCCGTCTACGTTTTTCATGCCTGAATACGGATCGTTTGTAATCAATATATTTGTATCTAGGTCCGTATATTCAACCAGGGGCGAAATATGTGCTGCGGCAGCTATTGATAAGGAACTTTCAAGCATGCAGCCAAGCATCACTTTTATGCCATTAGCATGTGCAAAATTGATCATACTTAAAGCTTCTCTGATACCTCTGCATTTCATCAGTTTTATATTTATTGAATCGACGCAGCCAACAAGATTAGGCAAATCCTTTAATGATACAGAATCTTCATCCGCCATTATTGGAATATTTGTATTCTTCCTGATTTCGCGAAGGCCTTTATAATTTTTTGGTACTATAGGTTGTTCAATAAACTCAATATCGTATTTTTCAAGCTGATTAATCTTTTTTATCGCTTCTGTTACGCTCCACCCAGTATTAGCGTCAACGCGAATTTTGACATCAGAAATACCCCTAATAGCCTTTATCATATCAAGGTCACCAGGTACACCTACTTTAACTTTTATTATTGGAAAGTTACTAGCCTCTTTTAGTTTATTTAACATTTTTGGAATTGTATCCAAACCAATAGTATAGCTTGAAACAGGTGTCTTTTTGGCATTTAGACCAAAATATTTATATAGCGGAATACCTAACAGTTTTCCAACGAGATCGTGAAGTGCAATATCAATGCCAGCAATAGTTGCCGGGGCGTAAAAATATTTAGCTTTTAGTTCGTTAATGATATCTTCAAGGAGGAAAGGATTCCCCCCCCAGTACCGGTAATATTTCAGAAATAACTTTTTGTGCTACTTTAAAATCTTCTCCAAAATAATATTCTGAGGGTCTTATTTCACCTTCACCTACCTGACCTTCATACTCGATAGAAACAATTAAAGAATCAGTAAACTCTCTTGGAGCACTGCGTGCCGTTTTGAACGGGTACTTTAGTTTTAACCTGATAAATTCAGTTTTAATTTTCATAGTTAAATCCTAATATGGCAGTAGGTCAATATCCCAATCCATGTCCAATTTTATAAAGAATTTCTTTCGTAACAGAATTTTCGATTGTTACAGGTAGTTTACCTATTGGTTTCAATAATATTCTGTTATTATTGCCAATAAATAAAGCACCTGATACTGTCTCAAGATTTACTGTTAGTATTGCCTGAATGGCATTTGTTTGATCAAAACCAACTGCTCCGTAAATAGCCATGTTAGCCTTACAGCTTGGAATGTATGCGATGTCATAAGGATTTCTACAGGCGATTGAAACAAGTTTTTTATTATTTGAGTCAGCAAAAGTGGCGATCTGTTCCGGTAAAGTTGTTGATGAATCAAGATTATAAGTAAGAAGTATTATAAAATCAGCTTCTAATATTTGCTGTTCTAATGAGTTACTAAGCATATCTGTAAAATTTATCATCTGTTTATTAATAGTCGCTGATTTACCAAGAGTTTCTATTACCTGTCTTATATTATTAGATAACAGGTTAATCCTGGTTTTATTACTATCTAAAATTAAAATTTTAGAATTTTCTTCCAATTTAAACGGCAGAATGTTGTTGTCGTTCTTTATTAACGTAATTCCTCTGGATGATGCTTTTCTTTCAATTAATTTATGTGCATTACAGCCCACAATATGACTTGCTTCCTTTATTTTTTTATCTATGGAAACTTTATTGTTATTGATTATATCCTTTTTTATTTTTAATGATATTACTCTTTCCACAGATTCTTTAACTCTGACAAGAAATGCCGGATTATTACTACATTCTTTTTCAAGCGTAACAAAGAGGTTTTCAAGTTTATAAATATCTTTCTCTTCCCATATTCTAACAGGCATAACAGCCATATCTGAACCGGCCAGAATAGTTTTGATGGTTGCCTCTTCGTTGCCAAAATTATCGCTTATAGCCTTCATGTCCAGCGCATCTGTAAGAACAAGTCCATCAAATTTAAGTTTATTCCTAAGCAGTTCTGTAATAATCTTATACGAAAGGGTCGCGGGGGTTCCTATTTCTTTTTCGTCTTTTTTAGACTTTTGTTTACTGTCATCCAGAGCTGGAACAATAACATGTGCTATCATTATCGAATCTGCACCAGCTTGAATAGTTTCTTCAAATGGTTTCAAGTCGATCTTTTCAAGTTCTTCATAAGAATAATCAACAGTAGCCAGTTCTAAATGAGTATCGTTGACTGTATTTCCATGTCCTGGAAAATGCTTAATACATGATAGAACAGATGCTTCTTTCAAACCCTTAATAAAAGCTTTTCCCATCTTGCCAACCAGTTCTGGGCTGCTGCTGAAAGACCGCACACCAATAATCGGGTTGGAAGGCGAAGAATTCACATCAACAGTAGGAGCAAAATTAAGGTTGATACCCAGCACATTCAGCTCTCTGCCAATTGCTTTTGCAACTTCTTTTGTTAAAGTATAATCATTAGCGGCGCCCAACACCATGTTTCCGGGCATATCAGTTCCTGTTTGAAGTCTTGTTACAATTCCGCCCTCCTGATCAATGCCAAACAGTAACGGAATTTTAGCATCAGCCTGTATATCTTCGACAAGCTTAATTATCTGTGCAGGAGTACCTGTATTTTCTCTGAATAAAGCAATACCGCCTAGATGATATTTTGAAATCAGGTCTTTAATTGTATGATTCAATTCGCAGGCAGAAATATAATTACCATTTTTATCTTTGCCCCAAAACCTGAAATCCATCATTATGAGCTGACCAAGCTTTTCTCTTAAAGTCATATTTTGTAAAATATTTTTAAGCATGGCTATTATTTTCCTCTTTCTTTCTGCCGAAATGAGCCGGATTCATCTTCAGAAATTTAACTACTATAATTGCAGGGATTATCATAAATATTACAAAAATAAAGAAATGTTCATATCCCATTAGCTGTTGAAGCCAACCACTGATCATTTTTGGAATCATTATTCCCAATAGCATAACTCCAGCGAAAAATGCGAAATGTGCTGTTTTATATTTACTGTCCTTGACCATATAGTATACAAATACTAGGTATGCTGCATATCCAAAACTGAAACAGAATTGTTCAAATGCAAGACATGACAATACAATCGCATGGCTCTGTATCTGATAATGTGCAAGTACTATATAAACAGCGTTCGGAGCATTTACTGCAGCAATCATCCACCAAATCCAATATTTAAATCCCTTGCAGTATATAGCGTATCCACCTAAAAAACCTCCTAAGATAATTGTGAGAGGTGCTACAGTACCATAAGCCAGTCCGGTAAACGTATTTGTCAGACCAAGTCCCCCCTGACTGACTGGGTCTAGCAGAAAAAGGGGTAGTATTGTTGAAATCATACTTTCAGAAAGTTTATAGAAAAATAGAAAAAGAATTGCTGTTACTAAACCTTTAATTTTAAAAAAATCTTTATATACTTCAATAAACTCATGCATAGCCTCTTTGAATGTTTTATGTTCTTTTTTTTCACTATGAGGCAGGATAAATTTGTGGTATAAACCAATTCCTATACAAGTACAACCTGAAACAATCAAACCGAATGACCACGCGGTAAAATAATTTTGAGTTTGCGTAAAAAGAAGACCGCAGAGCATAACAACAAGCCCTGTAGCACTAATTTTTCCAATATTATAACAAGCACTCTGTACGCCTACAAAAAATGATTGTTGGGAGGGATTCAATTCAATTAAATAAAAACCATCCGTTGCAATGTCGTGACTTGATGATAAAAAAGCTATTGCCCATGCAAGAACAATGCTTAATATGAAATAATGAGGAGTTTTTACTGCAAATGCCATTGCTATAAATAGGCATCCAACGACAATTTCCATCATATATATCCACCAGCGTTTTGTCATAATAATGTCAATAAGCGATGCCCATAACGGTTTGATTACCCATGGCATAACAAGCAGACCGGTATATATAGTAATTTCTGTGTTTGAGACACCGAAGTTCTTGTACATAATTCCAAGAACAAACATAATCATAACGCCTGGAAAGCCTTCCATATAATAGACAGACGGCACCCAGAACCATGGCCTTTTATTTGTGGATAAAGATTTAACACTTGCCATTATACTTTTCCTTTTATTTATACCAGAGGCATGTTAATTTTTTTGTTATTGTTTAATTTCTGAGGTTTTATCCTCTATTTTTTTATTATTTATCGGAAATCATTTTGATAGGGGTATAAAGAGAGGTGTAGGAATGCATGTAATATATCCTTGTATGATATTTTACTACAGTAAGTTTGGCTCTAATAAAAACACCTTGTCATTTTTTCTTACCTTTACTGGAAATGGAATACTTATGAGGTCATTTTTTTTAGCGGACAATACACTTTTATTTTCGAACCTGATTTCTGATACAACCGTCTTTTGTACACCTGTAGTGGGGCCAATTACCATAATTTCGTCTCCGATAGATATATTGCCTTCTTTTAAATCAATTTCAGCAACACCTATTTTTGAATAATATTTTGTAATCAGTCCAATTCTTGTTTTCTTTTTAGTAGCCTGATTATTAGCATTACCACTCCAGATATCCAGGCTTTCTCCAAGATAATATCCGCCATGCCAAAAACCACGATTGAAAACTGTTTTTAGTTCTTTTTCCCAAACATCCATCTTCTCTTTTGTGTACTCGTTGCATTCTATGCTTTCAAGAGCTTCTCTATACACTTTTGTAACAGTGTGGACGTAATCAGGGGAGCGTCCTCTCCCTTCAAGTTTTAAGACTTCCACTCCGGCTTCGAGTAGCTTGTCTAGGTGTCTTATTAAGCAGATATCCTTTGGTGACATAATATATTTATTATCAATTATGAGTTCTGAATTATCTGTTTCATCAATCACGCGATAGGATCTTCTGCAGTTCTGATAACAGGCTCCGCGATTTGCTGACGCATTATATTTGGCTAAACTCATATAGCACTTTCCTGAGACAGAAACACATAAAGCTCCATGAGTGAAAACTTCAATTTTTACAGGTTTACCACCTGGTCCCAGTATAGGTTCATGTCCATTTTTACCCTGAACAGCACCGGTAATTTTTTTTATTTGTTTGAGGGTTAACTCCCGTGCTAATACAATTACATCCGCAAACTTTGAATAGAATTTAACGGCTTCAATATTGCAAACGTTAGCCTGTACAGATATATGCACATTAAGTCCTAAATTATAAGCCATTTGAATAATAGAGATATCACTGGCTATTATAGCTGAGATATTCGCTTCTTTTGCTGTTTTTAGTATTTCAGACGCAGTGTCAATATCTTCATCATAAATCAGGGTATTAAGGGCAAGATAGCTTTTGACCCCTTTATTTCTACAGATATCAGCTACTTTAGCAATATCCTGAACACTGAAATTATATGAGGATCTTGATCTCATATTCAGTTGCCCAGCTCCAAAATAGACAGAATCCGCTCCTGCATCTATCGCAGCGGACAAAGCTTCAAAGGAACCTGCAGGGGATAATAGCTCTGTTATAGTATTCACCATTGTTTAAAAGTATTAAAGTCTATTTTTTGCTTGAATGTATAGGGAATTGTTTTTTTAACTTCTTAACAATCAACATAATAATAAGTTCAAACAGAAGCAAAAAGACAAAAACAAGATTTATCTTGATTAGAACTTTGATTTTAGTATGTCTTTTTTTACAATATCTCCGGGTAATGTACTGGCATGGGACCAAATTTTTCTTCCTGGATAAATGCTGGTATTTATTCCTGTATGAACACCATCTCCAACAATCGTTCCTAATTTTCTTCTCCCAGTGTCAATTTGTTTACCATTGATTTTTGAATTATGATTTTTCCCGTCATGGCGTAGATTAGCTGTAGTTGTTCCTGCGCCAAAGTTTGTAGCCTCTCCTAGTATGGAGTCGCCAACATAGCTTAAGTGTCCTACGCTGACTTTATTCATCAAAATAGAGTTCTTTATTTCTACTGCCTGTCCAACATGGCAGTTATCTCCAATATGTGTTTTTCCGCGAATATAACAATTAGGACCAATTTTACAATCCTTACCGATAATAGCATTACCTTCAATATATACTCCGGGAAGAAGTACTGTTCCTTCTCCTATTATAACATTGCCGTCAATAGTAACACGTTCTCTAACAGTTCCATTTATTGTATCTTCTTTTATATTGTCAATTAATTCCTCATTTACTGCAAGCAGATCCCATGAATAACGCAGTACTTTAGAGGAACTGTCAACTTCTACTTTCTTGATATCGCCAGGAAGTTTATTATTTTCTGAAGAAATCCATGCCATTGGAACTTCCTTGTCTTCAAGCTTGTAATAAACAACAGTATTCACACTGCTTAAAAGTATTTTTTCTATCAATTCAATTGATGGCCATAAATCTACTCTAATGTTAAAAATTTTGCTGTCGCTACTATTTTTCACATTTGAAACACAACTTTTTATTTTGGCAGTCAGGGCTTTTTCAAGTGTTATTCCGCCGACCGGGCAATCTTTTACATGTCGTTCAGAAACAATTGGTAGAAATGAATCAGGTGCACCTATATCAATAATATTAATTTTCATATAAATTTCCTACATTAAATGTTTTTCGACAACTTTAATTATTTTTTTTGCCCAACTTTCAGCTATTTCATGTTTTTTGGCTTCTATCATTACCCTCATTAAATTTTCTGTTCCTGAATATCTTACGAGAACTCTCCCGTTATCGCCTAAATCTTTTTCGCACTCTTTGATGATAGAATCAAGTTCAGGTACTTCTTCTACAGGTAGTTTTTTACCAACTTTAACGTTCTGCAATAATTGTGGGAACTCCTCCATACAGTTTGCTAACTCAGATAAATCTTTCTTTTTGCGTTTCATCATGCTTAAAATATGAAGCGCTGAAATAATGCCGTCACCTGTTGTAACATAATCCATGAAAATAATATGTCCTGACTGTTCACCACCAATATTAAAACCTCCTTCACGCATACGTTCTATCACGTATCTATCACCAACACCGGTTACCTCGACGTTAATGCCTTCACGTTTCATAGCATGAATTAGTCCTAGATTACTCATTACTGTTACTACAAGTGTGTTGTTTGCCAGTTTTCCACGTTCTTTGTGATCTATTGCACACATTGCCAGCAGTCTATCGCCGTTTACAACAGCTCCGTTGCTGTCAAGCATTATTAGTCTATCTGCATCACCGTCAAGACAAATACCAACATCAGCTTTGTGTTCCCGAACAAGATTTGATATATTGTGAGGATACATTGCTCCGCAATTTTTATTTATATTTATACCATCAGGTTCATAAGCCACTTTGATTACCTCTGCTCCAAGTTCCTTAAATATCCATGGTGCGATGCAGTAGCCTGCACCGTTGGCACAGTCAAGTACTATCTTTAATCCTTTTAAGCTTGCACTTTTTATCGAACTTTTAGCAAATTCGATGTATCTGCCTATGGCATCATCTATACGATATGCTTTTCCAAGTTCTTTTGTTCCAATATGAGATCCACTTATTTCTCCGTCAAACATTATTTTTTCTATTTCAAG
>Ga0075121_1001786_pt1 | contig 12957 bp, 3 predicted proteins | sample AntAceMetag02UKG_FD_69793 | JGI IMG/M metagenome (GOLD analysis project Ga0075121, IMG submission 69793) | Saline lake microbial communities from Ace Lake, Antarctica - Antarctic Ace Lake Metagenome 02UKG | ecosystem: Environmental > Aquatic > Non-marine Saline and Alkaline > Saline | place... | reverse complement strand
GTTCCTGTGCTTGAATTAGTCGTAGATAGAAGCTTCCCAATTGCGGAAGTAATGCCGTACTTGACATTGCTAATATAGTTAGATAGGGCTTCACCCATTGAGCTCTCAGTGTATATTCCCCATCCGTTGTTAGTTCCATCTCCTAGCACATAATTATAGGATATCATAAAACTATTAACTCTCGTCATATTTAATCCCCACCAGCCATCACTAGACTCCAGGACAAGTTTTAGAAAACTCACTTGGCAAGTAGTTTGGCAATCCACAAATAGTAGGGGATGACAGCCATCTGCAGTAAGCGTAACAGCTTTTGTTGTTGATAATGAATTGTTGCTCGCATTTCCAAGAACTTCAATTTTGCCATTGTAAAAATCGGAAAACGACAAAATTGAGGTTAGCGTGTATCCCCCGTCTGCAAACTGAAACGTCAGAGTATAACCTCCTAGATTTTTAGGTCGCGCGTCTATCTCGGCCTGTATCTCACTTGTTGACATCGTGTTGTTAAGATTGACAGTCGTGTCTTCTGCCAATGCATTGCAACCCAAAAGATAAACATTCCCGCTGGAATCTTTATATTTGAATTGTCCATCTTCCTGATAAAGAAGAAGATTACCTGCGGTTGAAGCAGACGGAGTAGTTTCATTTTCAATGAATTCAGTATGGGTGACGTATACGTGGGGTACAGTTTGTCCCAATACGGCCGTTATACTTGCAACAAGGATGATACCTATTAAAATACTTTTTAAAATCTTCATTTTTGTTTCTTTCCTTTTTTAATTCTTTTAACTGGTTCTCTATTTTTTATACTAAAACGTTTTGTTTTCTTATGCCTTTCTGCAATTTATTTCTTCTTAGAGCTGGCGTTTAGCTTGGCTTTTTGTTTTGCTATTTCTATGAGCTTGTGCAGGTGTCTTGACTTGTTGTCTAGGGCTCTGCATTTTGAGTCTATTTTTGCTTTTTCTTTTAATAGCTTGATGTGTTCGGCGGCGTTGGCTTTGGCGGTTGTGTGGAGAGACTTTAACTCGGGGGAGTCTGGATATTTCTTTGAGGCTTTTTCTAAGCTGTCTAAAGTGTATAGGAAGCTTTTTCCCTTTTCTGCTATGCGAAGGTTGCTTTGAAGCTCGTGCTTCTGGTCTGTTAGCTTTTTTACTGCTTGTTTGTCTGATTTTTTGTTTGCTTCAGCTAGAGCTTCGAAGGTTGGAGCCAACTCTTTTTTGAGCTTGACTATCTTCTCGGCGGCGTCTTTTATGGCTCCTTCACGGTTCTGGTCGCATTTGCTTAACTGGGCATTTTTATATTTGTCGGCTGTTTTCCTGTAATAATCCACTTTTTGCTGGATGCATTTCTTCTTGTTGAGATTCTCACGGGATGCAACAAGCTTTTTGAGGTCAGTCTTAGTGTTGTTTTCAGCTTCGACGTAAAGCCCAACAAACATCAGAGCTGTGGTCGTTATCAATGTCAGTAATGTTTTCATTTTATCTCTTTTTTTGAATCAGTTAGTGGGGTGGTTAGTTTTATTTGGGGGATTCTTTTGAGTTTGCTTTAAAATAATATTTTTTCGAAGGCAACAGTTGTTGATGATTTGTTTGACTAAATATTTTACAAAAATAGCGGCAAATCCCCCTATTAATATCCATTCGAATATAAGTATGGGGAGTGAAAAAGGCAAAGAGCCGCCTAGAGGAAAGTTCAATATCTCAAATAAATTCGATATTAATATACCTGTAAATTCATAGAATACGCTGGTAAAAGGTTCCCATGTCTTGTAGCTCGGGTCAGAGCCAAATCGCCTTAAAAGGAGCAACAACATAGCCATAGTATAAGAAACAGAACCCAAGATAAAGGTCGCTTTATTATTTTTAATAATTAGATATAGTTTTTTTAACATTATTTTACCCCGAAATAATCTTTACACGCACAAGTCCCATTTTTTTCTAACCACTTCTTATAACCTTTAATGGTCTTATTTGTTAATTTTTTTGTCAACCTAAGGCGCTTTGTTCCAAATTCATAATTAGCATAGAGCCTCACTCCTGCAACACCCAATTTATAGACAATAACCGTATGCATTGCACCCCCGGCAGCTCGCCCTTTGTTATTTCCTTTTGCATCTAAAAGCGGGTTGTCTGGGTAATTTTTAATGTCACTATCAAAGTTTAATAGATTTGTCTGTGGGCTATGTTGATTATGAGTATCATAAATACCTCCTGCATCATTAATGCCATAATCGCCATGGGCTACCCAGTCTTGAATAGAGTGTAAAGCTATTCCCAAATGTTGCGCTGCCAACTTTGGATTGTCTTTATAACTATGTGAATAGCCAGAGGAATCCAGATACGTTGACCCCATTTTCCCTATATCGCACCAATTTTTTGCTTCTTTTAGATGTGAGTCATGATTTTCTAGTCGTGAATCTTTTCCGAATTTATTTCTGTTAAAATGATAAGATTGGTCTCCAATTACGGGAAGGAAACTTTTAAAACCTTCTAGACCAAACTTACCTCCATCAACTTTTTCATCATAAGTTGCTATTAATTCTGCTGACTCATCAGAAAATTGTGCTTGAATCACCCATCTTTTAGTTGCTACTTCGTGAATATCATATCCCCAGAGTCCCACTACATCATATCTGTTAACGGGGTTATTGCCAAGGAAAGCATATAGATTATTTCCCCCTTGCTCTTCCATTGGGTCACGGTTAATCCATCTGCCAATATTTGCATAATAATAGCGAAAAATATAATAATAAAGCTCTGTCTCACTATCTATTGGTTTCGTACTAAACCTATACACGAAATCATCTGCTTTGGTTCCATTCTTGCACAGCAATTTACCAAAGGGATTGTATTCATAAGATGCTTTCAAGCTTCCATCAGCACTATCCACATAGTTCATTACGTTTCCGTTGCCATCGTAAATTGGCAGATAATTATTTGTGCCATCGTTGACAGCTAATAATCCACCAACTCCGCCAGCACCTTGTAACGTTCCGCTTAAGTCCTCGCCCCATAGATAAGTCCTCTGCAACACATTTGAAGCATCGTAAACGCCTATCAAGTTCCAGCCATCATAAACAAACTTCTCTGTCTTATCCAACTGCCAAGCTGAAGCTACCCATGAGTATACTTTCTTATCATATCGTCTACCCATGTAATCATAAGCAAACTCTATTTTCTTAACATCTGTTTCCACTACTGAAATAAGCCTGTTCTCTCCATTCCAAGTATAAATAAACCTTCCATCAGTAAGCATGTTTCCGTCATCGTCATAAGTAAACAGCTCTGGAGTCTTAGGCAGGAACACATTCAAGTTTTGAGTAGCCACAACATCGGAAGTTCCGTTGAATTTCACTGAATAGATATCGAAAGCATCACTTACAGAGTTGCTTGAGTTATCCAAGTTATAGAACAGATTGAAGTAAGTTCCGTACCTTGGAGCACGTGTGTAAGTTCCTGTAGAGGATTGTTTGACAGTCACCTTTGAATCGATGTCAGCAGAACCTGAAATATTGACTCTTGAAGGGACTGTGCGTTGCGTATATTGATTGACATTATTGCTGGTATAATCAAAGATATTGCCGTTGCGGTTTTCGGTTTTTAGGTTGCCGATTGTGTCGTAGTCGTACCCGAAGGACTGCCCCGGTATTTCCTGTCCGTTTAGGGCAATTTTTTTGCCCTTTGTGACTTGCCCCAAATCGTCGTATTCGTATACCCAGCAAGAGCCGTCTGCGAGCGCACATTTTGTTCGTTTGTCGCGGTCGTTGTATGTGTAATTATAGGAATAAGTTTTGCTGTTGGCGGAGCTGCTTATGCTGGTCAGTCTGTTCAGAATGTCGTATGTTCTAGTGGTTGTCAGAATGTCGCTTGTTCCGTTGTTGACGGTGGTGGAGCTCAAAAGGTTACTGCCGGACACCCGACTATAAGAGGCGCTTCGCGTCCCATCCCCAACAGTAGAAACCCTGCTTGCAGGGTCGTAGGTGTAGTTCGTCGTTCTGACCGCCGTTGTGTTATTTTTTAGCTGCATCGAAGTTCTCCGCCCCAAAGTGTCATAGCCGTATGCCACGCTTCTGTTTACTATATACGGGACAGATTCGGATGCAAGCGAGCCATCAATATTGTAGGCTATAGCGCGCGTTCCGCTTGCGTCGGTCACGCTCACCGGACGCCCCAGCCTATCGCGGGTGTACCCGATGTCGGTTGTGGTGTCTGAATAATCAACGCCGTTGAGAGCTCCCGCGTTGTCGTATGTGTAAGCTGTGGTCAAGCCTCGCGCCCATGTCCGCACGTTCAGAGCTCCGTTGAGGTAATAGCTGTATGAGGCGTCCTTGCCGTTCGCGTAAGTTTTTGAGGTCATAAATCCGCGCTGGGCGTCGTAGCTCCATGTGGTCGTTTCGGCCTCGCCGGGATAGTTTTTGTATGTGGAAAGTGTTTTCATTCTGCCGCTTGCGTCGTATGCGTAAGCCTGCGGATAGGTGTCCGCGCCGGACTGTTCCTTGAGCTCGCCAGTTGGCCAGTAGGAATAATTTACGATTGCGCCGCCCGGCAAATAGCTTTTGACGCGTCGTCCCATGCTGTCGTATTCAAAGCTGGTTTCGCGGTTGGCGGAGTCCTTGACAGAGACAGCCTGGCCCGCGTTGTTGTATGAATACTCGCTGGTTTGCGCGATGCCGCCCACGGTTTGAGTTGTGGTTTCCATTCTGCCGAACTGGTCGTATGCGTAAGTTGTCTTGCCAAGCACGCTGTGCGTAGATGATACGAGTCTGCCGTTTTGATAAACGCTTGTCACACTGGTTCCGTCGGGGTTCGCGGACACGGTCACGCGCTGTCCGCCGCCGGGGTAGCTTGTGGCATAGCTGGAGGTTCTTCCGAATGATTCGCTGCTGGAAGTGAGTCCCGTTACAGCGCTAAAAGATGTTGAAACAAGCGTGGGCGTGGAGTTGCCGTCTGCCATATACGAATAAGAAACGTTTTTTCTGGAAGTCGCGCCGTTGTGAACAACATATGAATTTTCGCTTTTGCTGACAATGTCTGTCCCGCCATAATCAATCACGCCGTCGCGGTCTATGTCAACCGCCTGAACATATGCCTCGCCCTTGTTGTTGTATTCCGTGAGCGTCGTTATGCCAGCGGGGTCTACCTGCCTGACCGGGCGTCCGAGCGAATCATAGTAAGTCATTTGCGTGGCGCCGTCGGGGTAGACTGTTTTGTATGAGTTGCCCATAAAATTAGTGTAGCTTTTTACCCATTGGGTTTCGCTTCCTCCGTCGCCAACAATGATGACCTTGGAGTAAAGCTCTCCGTTTTCCACGCCGTTCTCGTATTTGACATGGCGCGTGGCGGTTCCAAGGACTTCTGCTGTGGAGCCGTCTTTGTTGTATTTGGTGATGACAGTAGTTCCATCGGGATTTGTAACAGTATTCACAAGCTTGCCGTCCACAATCGACTCGGAATAAGTTGTCGCGGCTCCAAGAGCGCCTGTTTCGGATACAACATCCCCGGCCATATCGTATACTGTTGACGACTGCGTTATCTCGGCTCCGTCCGAGCCTTTGACTGTTGTGGAAACGGTTCTGCCCATAGCGTCGTAAGCATAGAAAGTAGTTATGCCCGCAGTGGTGGTGTGGCTGAGTCGCTGTAGTTCGTCATATGCGTAAGTGGTTACAGTACCTTCTCCGTTGGTTACTTTTTCAGCTCCGCAGCATCCGTAAACAGTGGTGGACTGCGTTCCATTCATGTTCGTAACGACAATCGGTCTGCCAAAGTCGTCAGTCTCCGCAGGCGCATAGGAAGAGATAATAAGTCCGGTTTCAATGTCGTAAGTTTTGGAATAGGCGGTCTTTCCATGGATATTCTCCGCGGATACTGTTTTTGTGCCCCGCACTATTTCGCCGTCCGGCGTGTCCGGGTATCCGCTGTAAGAAGTGGTTATTTTAGAATCAGCCGTAAGTTTGTATTCATAGAACGTCATTCTTCCATCGGGCGCAAGAGAGGTAAAAGTCTCGCCAACAAACGGCCCGGTTGAATATCTTTTATAAACCGTGACCAGATTGCTTGCGGCATCATAAGCGGCGCCCGGAACAGTGCATTGAATGCTTTTCTGTTCGTAATCGCTGACCCACTGCTCATAATATCGCGAAACCTCATTGCTCAGAACTCTCTCGATTGATCCGGTAACATTGTTAGTGTCGTCATAAGTTGTTTCAGTTACACGGCAAAGATTTTCTGCGTCAGTAATGGATGAATTGTTGAACGGAGTAATGAATTTAACCTGGCGACCCATGTCATCATATTCATGGCGTTCCCATGATCCGTCATGATATGTCAAAGATTTAATAAGGCCTAGCTTTGCTTCGTCAGTTGCAGAATTGTCATAATAAGCATAAGTAGTAGTGATGGCTTTGCCATCCGGGTCGTCGACTTCCATAATGACTTCCTCGCCCCAATCGAAATTTTTGTAGCGTATCATTTGCTTGGAAATCACATTGCCGTTTTTATCCTTGGTAGTAAGGTATTCATCACGGCAGCCATTTGCGTCATATGAGCCTTTGATAATTGATTCTATAGTTTCGCCGTTGTTACTCACATCATCCCACGAGGCATTTTCCCTGTTCCATTTTACCTCGTTCACCGTCGTGGAGATTTTGCCGTTTACGATTAATACACTTGTCATTTTAAGAGTTTCAGTGTTTTCTTTTCTATCCGGGTCTTCTATTGTGTTTACACGGAAAGGCACAGCTCCGGCATTGATTGTGTATCTGCCAGTGCCAGCGTCTTTTTCGCCTACATCTTCAATATGATAAAATTTTTCTTTATATTTATAATCATCAATAACTTCAATGTCCATTAAATTTGCTTGAGTTTTAATTTGCTGTATAACACCGTGTGCATCCCTGATAACCTCATTCCCTCCATTTGGGTTTACATTCGCCTTAAGTTTTTCAGGTGTGGCGAGTTTCCCCTCTGGAACAGACGGAACATCTATAATAGCCTCTCCGTTGTTAGCGTTATTCTGGCTGGATCCCAAGCTGATTGTAATAGTTATTCCTCCTCCGCTGCGCTTTTTGCCTATCCCGCCAGCAGCACAGTTTCCGTTAGCGCATGAAGGACAAAGCTCCACTGTAATTACCACAATATCGGTATCAGATCCCTCATCGCCAGTGTAAGTTAATTTTGCGGTAATCTTTCCTTCTTTTATAGGCTGGACATAAAATGTGACACCGCCATCCTTTATCCCTTTTAGATTGCCTGTCGTCTCTGTCGTAAGATTAGTAGATGCTGTTGAGCGGACTTGCTGCAATATACCATCTTCATCATATTGCCACAGTTGGTGCTTTGAGCCAGTAGCAGCAAATCGCACAGTTCCTTTATCTTTATTGATAGGCTGAAGCTTCAATGGCACCAATTTGCTAATATCTGGCGGATCAACTTTTCCTGTTTCGGGATTTTTGCACGCATATACAACATATCCCATGAGTTCATCATCGTCTTCCTCGTACTCTTCCGGCACTTCGCCGCCTCCATGCAAAGGCAAGTAATAGCCAGTAATATCGGCATATGCTTTGGTAATGGAATAACTGGCTCCCCCTGACCATGTGGATCCATTTCCAGTGCCCAATCCATCAGGAATATAAGTGATTCGAGCGTACCATATGTTTAATTTAGTATTTGCATTTTTTATGTAAAACCGATGGCTTCTGCCTACGCTGGCATTTGCAGCTTTTGTTGGTTTATCAAATTCAGAGGAATCCTCCTCTGTCCAAGATCCAGGTGCCCGCCTTGATTCAAATTCGCCTTCCGCTTCATAACGCGCTTCTCCCCAAACATGGTCATCCTCATCTTCCCAAGTCTGGTTGTACAATATGCCGTCAAGACCTTCATAAAACCACCCACCGCCAGTACAAGTTATTTTGTATCTGCCAGGCTCAAGGATCGTATAAGTATCATAAGCCTTCTCAGGCCCTGAAAGACTTAGCTGCGCGCTGAGATTATTGAAAGGCAGCAACAAAATAAATAAAGTTAAAAATAAATGTTTATATAAATATTTACGTATCATTTTAAATGCATTCCATATTGATTAAGGTTGAAAAATTCTAAGTTTAAGAGTGTCTGCCGTGTCGTCCACTGCGTTTGCGTTGGGGTTTCTTCCTAGTAGATATTCTGTAATATTGTTGACGCCATCTGAATCAAAATCGCCAGTGGCAATTTGAGTCAGGTTGCCGAAATAATATGTTTCCCAATCATCCGGCATTCCGTCGGAATCAATATCTACATTGGAATTGACATTCGGGTCAATGCTATCCGGCAAGCCATCACCGTCTGAGTCGTAATCGCTTCTATGCAGAGTTCCTTCCATGAACTCATCGAGGTTTGAAGTTGAATCTGAATCATGGTCGCCTGCGGCGTCCGAAGGATCGTTTGGATTTAGTCCCATATTCAGCTCAATGCTGTCCGGGATTAAGTCGCGGTCAGAATCCACATAAGCCATTGTTCTGATGTCGTCCAGATATCCGTTGCCACTCACAATGATTTCATCAATAGAGGCGATATTGCATTCCGGCTGAGCGTTCCACAGGTCGCGCTGCAGATCGCGCCTGACAGTTGTCCATGTTCCGCTGTCGGCGCCAAGACCGTAAACAATGCTTTCTCCTGTTCCAAGAACATTTGACAAATCGGAAGTGTAATGAATATAGCGCGTTCCATCATTAGTGGAGCACTTCACGGCAATATCATACGCTTCCATTGCATCAAAGCGCATTTTCCATTCGAATTTCAATTGTCCAGCCGGAATCGAGTCAGGGGCAAACTTCAAGTCGGAACCGGACACCTGAATAACGCGGTTGGATGCGTTGTCAGGATCGACCACGTTCAAGACAGTGGCTGGAGCCACAACCGACCATCCGTCAATGTTTGGAGTGGCGTCTTCCGCGTTTTCGAGCACAGTTTCGTCAAACATATATCCATCGCCCTGAATGGACGCCGTGGTCGGATCCATTCCGCTGTTCTGTTCGTCCTGATTGCTTATTCCGTCCGAATCGTTGTCCTCATCGCCATCGGAAATGCCGTTGCCGTTGGAGTCCGCGTCTGTTGGACTAGTTAAAGTGGTGTTAACTTCCATGGCATCATTCAATCCATCGCCGTCGGTGTCAGCTTTATTTGGATCAGAGCTGTGAGTGAAAATTTCGACGAAGTCAGAGAGCCCGTCGCCATCGGAATCCGTGTCAGTCGGGTCAGTGTTGTATATGTTGACTTCGTCGCCATCGCTCAAGCCATCGTCATCGGTGTCGCTGTCAGTCGGATCGGAATTATAGACAAAAACCTCTTCGCCATCATTGAGTCCGTCATTATCGGAGTCAGTATTCGCCGGATCTGTCATATATATGTGGACTTCATCGCCATCGCTCAGACCATCGTCATCGCTGTCCTTGTCTGTCGGGTTGGTTCCATATATTTCGATTTCGTCATAGTCGGAAAGTCCATCGCCATCCGCGTCAGTCGAGTTTGGATCAGGGTCGAGGTAATCATAAATGCCGTCGCCATCAGAATCTCTGGTGTTGAGAATAGCTTGCGTTAGGACAAATTCCGTTTCATTTTCGTCATGCCATATAAGGACAGACGGTTTGTCCGCGGCTAACAGTCTAGTGTAAATGCGATATTTGTATGTTCCCGCAGAATCTGGAAGGTTGTCAAAAACATATGGTTCAGCGGAGTTGTCGAGGATATTTCCAGCAAATACGACAACCGCGTTTCCGCCAACATTCTGTCCTTCGCTGACGCGAACGGGGAACTCAACGTCTTCATTCTGGATATCTCCCGGCGCATTGCTTCTTACAATGAAATGCTCCATGGAACTATATCCTGTGCCGGCAAGATCCGTCACAACTTTGTCCTGCCATGAAATAAGTGTCATGCCGGAAGCGCCCTTTACATCGATGTCATATATGAATCGCTTGCGCGTGTCAAATGCCAACTTCTCTGTGATTTTCGGAGCCGTGGCGACTAGAGACGCTTCATATCTGGCTTCCACATTGATAATATTGTTGTCGTCCGTGGCCGAATCTCCAGCGACGAACTCGCGCGGAGTGTAGCTCACGAATGTCAGGTCGGACTCAGAACGGAGCAAAGCTTGTTCACGGTTGCTGAAGCCTGATCCGGGGACTGCCGTTATCGAGGCTATTCTGTTAAGGACACTGAATGACACAGCATCGCCTTCCATTACATAAAAGAACTCAACAGTTCCATCGGTATGTTTCACAACCACCTTATACCGTTTGAATGTGTCAAGATTGCAGGAATATCCTGAATTGGAGTCGGCCTCGGCCTCAGGATTTCCGCCGCCGAAACCGGAAGTTAATCCAGACAGGCTCAGTGGCATCGTTACAGCGGACGATATTTCGCCGTTGACAGCCACATGAATTTCGTTTTCATTGTTGGCTTCTGAATCGGAAGCGACAAATTCAGCGGGCGCAAATCCGGTCAAGTTCATATTTTGCGTTATAGTCACCAAACTTACAGTTCTGTTCAAGAGACCTGAGCCGGCAGCCGCAATGATGCTTGCAGTTTTGGACTCCTGAGACAAGGAAATATTTTCGCCTTCCATCACGTAAAAGCTTTCGGATAATCCGTTTGGAGCTTCCACAATCACCTTATATCGCTTGAATGTGTCAAGATTGCAGGAATATCCTGTGGTAGAATCAATTTCAGGATTGTCGCCTCCGTAACCTTCGGCCGTTCCGTCATAATCAACAGGTATAGTTACAGCAGATATAGGGACCCAGTTTGCTGTAACATCAATAGTATTGTCTGCGTCGGCAAACGCGTCAGAAACAATAAAATTTGATGGGGAGAAACTGTTGACTTCGAGCCCCTGGAAAAGCGCGAGGCTTTCTGTTCTGTCAGCCAGCCCGGAACCGGCAATCGCCGTGATGTCAGCCTTTTTTGTTTGCGGCTCGAAAGCTATATTTTCGCCTTCCATAACATAGAAGGACTCAACAATGCCCGATATTGGATGTGTCACTACCAGTTTATAGCGTTTGTATGTGTCAAGCGCGCATGAGTATGAACTGTCGCTGCTTGCGTCAGGATTTCCGCCGCCGTAACCTGGAGTAAAGCTTGAACTGTCCGCCGGAAGAACTGTCGCGGCTTCTATTTGGCCCTGAACGCCAATGTTTATTTCGTTGTTTTCATTGGCAAACGCGTCAGACGCCACAAAGGACTCAAGACTGAATCCAGAAATATCAACGCCATCAAAAACATTAAAGTTGTCAGTTCTGTTCACAAGCCCAGAGCCTGCCAAAGCAGTGATTGACGCGCTCTTGTTGACAGTTGACAGAACAACGTTTTCGCCTTCCATTACATAGAAAGAATAAGTCTGACTGGATATCGGATCCGTTACTATAACTTCATAACGTTTGTATGTGTCAAGCGCGCATAAATATGAACTGTCGCCGCTTGCGTCAGGATTTCCGCCGCCGTATCCTTGAGGGTATTCTATTCCTCCTTCAGGAATGGTCACAGCGCTTTCGGCCTGATAATTTGCAATAACGCTTATCACATTGTTGTCGTCGGCCAGAGAATCTCCGGCGACAATAGAGCTTTGTGAATAGTTTATAAGAACAAGATTTGCTGGAGAGGCCAGAGTAACCTCGCGATTTGAAAGCCCTGAACCAACAACCGCAGTTACTGTCGCCTTTTTGGTCACGGTGTCAAACTCAATACTTTCTCCTTCCATTACATAGAAGGAATTCGTCACTCCGTTGGCATGCGAGACCAATACATTGTAGCGCTTGTATGTGTCAAGCGTGCATGAATATGAACTGTCGCCGCTTGCGTCAGGATTCCCGCCGCCGTATCCAGAGCTCAAAACATCATCGTTTCCAAGTGGAGCGGTAAGAGCCACTTCTGGTTCATAATAGATTTCAATATTTATAGTATGATCCGGCAAAGCCATATTCCTTGCCTCCAGATCTTCGCAGAAAACATCGCCGCTTTCAGGTGGATTATAAACCATAGTAAGCGTTTCCACCCTTGTGACGGGCGACCCGCCAGGGCTAAGCAGAGCAAAAAAGCGTGAACTGCTGTCATCCAGCTTTTCAAGCACAACGCTGTTTTTTGTTATTGCTGCTTTTTCGTCTTCATAAACCAGTTGTGTGCCGGAAATTCCAAACGGGAAGTATGCTATCTTCATTTCATAGCGTTTATAAGTGGATATCTCGCCCAAATCTATAATTGTCTCATTTGCGTCGAGATTGATTGACGCGTTGGCTGTAAGAAAAATAGTTCTCTGGCAATTTTCAGAGTTAATGGAATATTCAACAACGTATACGCCCTCTGGCAGCACACATGATCTGCTTGCCGAGTTGTCAATGCTTCCACTTGCAACTTGAGAGTTCGTGAATGCATTTTTCACTTCATATGCAAATGGGTTCCCTTCGTCCGTTGTCAGTGTCAAAGTTTTTTGAAGAAGGCCGGTTGGCGCTTGCGAGCTTGTAAATTCATATGCGCCCATATCAGCGGGCAGAACTCCAGAGCTTGATCCATTGTCAACATAAATATTGTCTTGGCGACTGTTGCCGAGGATGTCCGTTTCAGATGCTTTTGCGGAATTTGCTTTGTCTATAACCTGCGCAAACGGATTGAGCTTATAATTGCCTGAAGCGGCATCGAGAAAAAGTGACATCCCGCTGTCTAATACAACGTTTCCATCTCCATTAAATCCGCCTTCGATGCATGAGTATGTTATAAAAACTTTTGATGGATATGAATCCAGCACATGCATTCGCTCAATAATGCTGTTAACTACAGTCACTTCCATCAACTTGTTTGAGATCGATGTTCTTTGGGAATCTCCATTTTGTTCGGAGTTGTTCACTATCGTGCAGTTTGCGATAACCGGCTTTGACGCTCCAATAAAGTAAATTCCGCCGCCGCCGTCCTCTTCCGTTGCAGTGTTGCCGAATAT
>Ga0075121_1001782_pt1 | contig 12973 bp, 11 predicted proteins | sample AntAceMetag02UKG_FD_69793 | JGI IMG/M metagenome (GOLD analysis project Ga0075121, IMG submission 69793) | Saline lake microbial communities from Ace Lake, Antarctica - Antarctic Ace Lake Metagenome 02UKG | ecosystem: Environmental > Aquatic > Non-marine Saline and Alkaline > Saline | place... | reverse complement strand
TGTTGACCGGAAACGTGCTCTTCAAGATGGAAGAAAACAAGAGCTTTGAGTTGATCATCAAAAGTCATTTTCAAGGGTCTGTGTCCTCGCGCCTCCAATGGAGACATTCCGATCATGGCTATTTGAATTGGCCGGTACAATTGGTGAAAAGACGGTGCATCTGCTTTGTTTCGACGATCGATTGTGTAGGGCATTTTGTAACCTCTTGAAATCATTAAAGATTACAAAATTTTCGCCGAACACCTTAATTGAAATGTCAAGCAAAAAATGAGCTTAAGCCATTGATTTTATGATTTTTTTTAAGTTTTCATATGCAAGAACCTAACCGGAAATTACTGAAATTTTCTTCTCTTAGGTCGTATATTTCTTAATCGCAGTTATATTTAGCAAAACGTCCACTTTGCCGCGCACCAATTTCAAAAAAGAGGTCTTAAAGAAAAGCCTCGATCGGGGTGAACTCAAAGTCAAGAGCTTGAGAGACCTCTTTGTGAGTTATATTTCCTTGGACCACGTTCGCACCGAACCTTACATCGGAATTGTCATTCATAGCTTTCTTCCACCCTTTATTAGCAATCTCGATAGCGTATGGAAGAGTGGCGCTAGTGAGGGCCAAGGTAGATGTTTTCGGCACAGCGCTAGGCATGTTCGCGACGCAGTAGTGCACGATATCTTCGACAACGTATATTGGCTCTGTATGCGTTGTGGGTTTTGAAGTCTCAAAGTTGCCACCCTGGTCAATAGCCACATCCACCAATACAGCGCCTGGCTTCATTGTGCTCAGCATTTCTCGGCTCACTAGCTCCGGCGCCTTAGCACCTGGAATCAGCACTGCACCAACGACCACGTCCGCTTCGACAGTCAACTTCCGGATTGCAGCTGGGCTTGACATGAGTGGAAAGCAATTCGCCGGCATGACGTCGCTCAAGTAGCGCAGACGATCAAGATTTGTGTCCAGCACATAGCACTTGGCCCCCATGCCGCAGGCCATCTTTGCTGCATTATAGCCCACTACACCGCCACCAATCACGACCACTGCTCCGGGGTCCACACCGGGTACACCACCCAACAACACGCCCTGGCCACCTTGGGCCATTTCGAGATATTTGGCGCCCTGTTGAATGGACAATCGCCCAGCCACCTCACTCATAGGTGTTAAAAGTGGCAGCGAGCCATCGCTCTTTTGAATGGTCTCGTAGGCAATGCAAAGAGCCTTGGATTTGATCAGAGCGCGTGTCAGTGCTTCATCAGCCGCCAAGTGTAAATAGGTGAAGACAATCTGATCTTCACGGATGAGGTTGTACTCTGAAGGCTGTGGCTCCTTTACGTGCATCACCATCTCAGAACGCTTATATATCTCATCAGGGGTGTCCACGATCTCAGCCCCCTCCTGGGCAAAAGATTGGTCCCCAAATCCGCTGCCAAGACCTGCCGCTTTTTCGAGCAACACCTTATGGCCATTCTTAACCATCACCTCTACCCCAGACGGTGTGATCGCTATCCGGTTTTCGTCTTTCTTTATTTCTTTGGGAATTCCGATATCATTTTTTCATCTCCTTTTGAGTAATGCAGCTCAAAAACCTACATTGTCCTTTCCCTTCAAGCCCAAGATATTCCTAGCCTCTTCTGGCTCAGCAACTTCCATGTCAAGGGCCCGGATGATCTTCGCCATTTTCTCCACCAATACAGAATTGCTCTTGGCGTATTCGCCTTTGGCGATTTTGAGGTTATCCTCCATGCCCACCCGGACGTTACCGCCCAGTAGCACCGACATCGCCCCAAGATGAAACTCATGGGGATAACCGGCCCCAATGGTCGAGAATGTATACTCGTCCCGGCCAAACTGTTCGTCAGCCATCCTTTTAAAGTACTGAAGAATCCCCACGTCGGCCTGCACCCCACCCAGAATGCCAAGAATAAATTGCATTTGGAGTGGCTTTTTCAAAATGCCTTTGTTGACGAAATAAGCCGTATTGAACAGCATGCCTAGGTCGTAGATCTCGATCTCGGGCTTGACCTCGTTCTCTGCCATAAGTTTGATAATGTATTCCATGTCAGCGAACGTGTTTTTAAAGACAGCGCCTTTTGACTCCTCCAGGTAGGGCATCTCCCAATCATATTTAAAGGTTTTGCCCCTGCGGCCATAGGATTCGGCAACGAAGTGGAGGGCATAATTCATCGTCCCCATGTTCAAGGTGGCCATTTCCGGTTTGAAACGAGGCAGAACGCGCATTCGCTCCTCCAGTGTCATCGTCGGGTTCCCGCCGGTGGTCGGGCAAATGACCACATCGGAACGCTGTTTGATCGACCCCATGATTTCCAAGAAAAGGGAGGGATCGGCGCTCGGCTCGCCGGTTTTAGGATCCCGGGCATGGACGTGGACTACCGCCGCGCCAGCTTCGGCGCTTCGTACCGCCTCGTCGGCGATTTTCCGGGGGGTAATCGGAAGGTAAGGACTCTGGGAAGGAACGACATCACCCCCGGTTACGGCAGCTGTTATAATCACCTTGTGCATTTCAAATCTCCTTTCTTTAATATTTTCCTAATACCTTTAACTTTTCCCGGCAATCACTCTGACATCCAAGACAGATAAGCCATCCGGGTAGAGCCTGACAGGGTTAAAATCCAGTTCTTTAATTCTTGGCTTATCGACCATCAACCTTGAGGTCGCGACCAGCAGATCGGTCAGGGCATCAAGATCGCAAGCCGATGCGCCCCTTGCCCCGGACAGTAGAGGAAACCCTCTTATCTCCCTAATCATCGCCCTGGCCTCCGAGTGGTAGAATGGCGCCACCCTGAAGGTCACATCCTTTAGAACTTCAGCGAATACACCACCCAAGCCAAACATGACCGTCGGCCCGAAAACAGGATCAATGATCGCCCCAACAATCACTTCCTGTCCTTCTTTCGCCTGTCGACAGACCAGAACCCCTTCGATAGACGACTCTGGGACAGCTGCTTTTATCTTATTGATTATCGCCTTATAAGCCGATTTGACGGCCTTGTCTGAATCCAACCCCACGAAGACCCCTCCCACGTCTGTCTTGTGAGAAACCTGAGGTGAGACGATCTTGAGAACGACAGGGTAGCCGAGGTCATCGGCAATATGAATTGCCTCCTCAGCAGACCTAGCCAGACCGTGCTCTGGATAAGAGATCCCATAACCTGCCAACTCCTTGACAGCTTCAGGCTCGGTAAGCAGCTTCGGCTCGGAGACACAGGGCCTGCTATCTTGAAATTCAAAGGACGTGAAACGCCCTTTTGCCCGCCGCCATTCAGCATAGCTGACAGACGCCCCAATGCCTCGGATAGCCCGCTCAGGACTTGGGAAAACGGCCACTCCGGCGCGGTGCATTTCTACTCGTGCGGATCTCTCTTCAGCCCCGCCGCCACAGTAACTGACTACCAGACTGGACTGAAGTTCTTTCCTCATCTTTTTGACCGCATCGACGGCTCCCGGCATAGGATCTCCAAAATTGAGTAAAATCACGTCTGCTATTTCGTGCTGATCCGCCAGGGTTGCGGTCGTTATAAAGTCCTCGATACCCACGTATCCCAAATCCAAGGGATTGGCCATGTTGGCCAAGTCTGAAATTTTCTCAGCCTTCAGGGCTTGGATGAATTTTCCTGATAATGAAGGCATATCCAGCCCTTCAGCTTCCGCCTCATCTGCTGCCAAAGCGCCCATTCCACCTGAAGTTGCGATAGATAAAACTCGGTTCCCATTTGGCTTTTTGATGAGTGTGGCACCCTTGGACCGGTCATACAAATCGGTCAGATTCTCCGCGGGGATTCCTCCGGCCTGCTTCAAGGCTGATGTAAAAACTTTATGATTCCCCGCCAGGGAGCCGGTATGGGATGCAGCCGCACGCTTACCGATCTCCGACCGGCCTGTTTTCAAAACCACAACCGGTTTTTCTGTTGATGCCTTGGAAACTGAAGACAAAAAACGACGCCCTGCCGCAACCCCTTCAATAACCATGGCCACCGCTTTGGTAACCTCGTCCTTGCCAAAGTATCCCAAATAGTCTGACTCACATAAATCGGCCTGGTTACCCAGGTTGACCGCGGCCGTGATCCCCAATCCATCATCTACCGCCCATTCGCTTAAGGCAGCCGTGGCGGAACCGCTCTGGGTAATCACGGTCAAAGGACCCCTGGTGGTGATCACCGGAAAGAACATGGCACATAGCTTGTTGGGAAGATAGTTGATCCCCTGAACGTTTGGCCCTACAAAACGGAGCCTTCCCTCCTTGGCGATCCTCTTGATTTCCTCTTCCAGTCCCACTTGGCCCGCCTCCTTGAAGCCAGCCGTCAGGATAACTGCTCCGGGGATACCCTTTTCGACCGCCTCCCTAACGACCTGGGGCACGAATCTGGCAGGAACAATGACTACCGCCAGATCAACAGGTTCTGGAATTTCATTCAGAGATCTATAAACCGTCAGGCCCAAAATCTCTCCCCCTTTTGGATTGACAGGGTAGATTCTCCCCTCATATCCGCCCTTGATTATGGATTCTAAGGTCATGTAACCTAGCTTGCCCTGGTCGGATGAAGCACCAACCAATGCCACAGACTGGGCCTTAAATATTGAACCCAATGAATCCATTTTTTTAACCTTCCTTTTTACGCTAAGAAAACCGGTTTTGGAACGTTAGATCAGCTTTAGAGTGAATCCACAAAATCAGGTCATAACTTCCGATAGCCTTGGAAAGATCGGACATCCCATTGTACAAGGACTTGGGAGAAAGAGACATCGAAGCATACTCCAAAAAAGGGAAGATCAGCGGCTCAGCTCAACTTACGCCCGAAAAAGGCATCAAGATGCACTTAACCACAATACCTAAAACCTGCATTCAGTATCTCCCGGCTACCCCATGGGTTATAAAGGAGTTACTACCTTGCGCCGTCACTCTGGACCCCCCGGAAAAGGCTCGATTATGGTCGCTCCCCCGTCTATGACCATCTCCGTTCCAGTTATATAGCTTGATTCAGGGCAGGCCAGATAGAAAACCAGGTTGGCTACCTCCTCGGATCTACCAGGACGGGGCAGAGGACTGCTAAGATGATCGGACAAAAGCCCCAGATCACGCCGGCCATCCTCCGGCCGCCATGGCACGTCACCGGTGTCAATGTCTCCAGGCAAAATTGCGTTGACAGTTATTTTGTGCTCCCCCATCTCCAAAGCCAGCGCACGCGTTAAGGCCGAGACTGCTCCTTTTGACGCCGCGTAGGCCGCCGAATAGCGATAGACACACCGAACACCTGTAACCGAGGAGAAATTGATCACCCGTCCATACCTCTGATCGACCATATAGGGCAGAACGGCCCAACAGCAATTAACCGTGGTGCGTAGGTTGCGGTCCATCACCGCGTCCCAATATTCCGTATCCATCTTCAAAAACGGCGGCCGAGGTGGAACAGATTTGCCTGCCGCGTTCACCAAAATATCGATGCGATCAAATTGGTCCACCACCTTAGCGGCAAGTGCCTTTACATCGTCAAGATTAGTCAAGTCAGCCTGAAGGCCAAAAACAGTATGACCATCGGTCTCAAATTCCGCAACCCGATCCCACATCTCGGGCGCAATGTCCGTCACCACCACTTGGGCCCCCTCGGCCGCCAAAAGCCTCGCCGCGCTATTTGCCATGCCTCTAAGCCTATCCACCCCAGTAACTATTGCGACCTGGCCAGTCAATTTTCCTTGTGGTGCAAAAGAAATTTTATCTACGGCCATAAATCAGTTTTCCTTTGTTCCCAACTGTTCTCATTGTCACCTGAAAAGCCTTCAACGCTTGACTATTTATTCATATAAAAAGTTATGTTTAACATACCCAAACCGTTCAACAGTCGATGCCACTATGCACTCAATATCATCCGTGTCGATCAGTTCAGCCCTAACGATCAATCCCTCACCGCCAGATGCCTGCATCTCATTTTCTACTTCGGCCAATCCGTCCCTGCTGCGATCAGTTACGGTTACCTTGGCTCCCTGTTTTGCGAACTCGCTCGCAATGCCCCGAATAGGGCTAAACCTTTTTTTCGCGGAACAGATATCGATCAGTGCGCTCTCCAAAGATTAGGCAGCTACAATATTGTTCAAGGGTCAATCGTCGTCGTTTCGCCTGGCTCTTGCTGTTGACACCCTTCCCCCTACACACGTCGATTCTCCATCATAGTGTTCACAAGTCCCGCGGCGTTCTTCAAATCGACCTCCAGCCATTTGCGAATTAGTTCGGGGTTTTTTCGTTTCATTCCTTCCAGCATACCTTCGTGATTACATCTCCATTCCGGGGCATTCCAATCTTGTCTCTCTTTGAAAAGAATATGAAGATATGGGCTCACCCGATCCTCCAGTGTCTCGATAACCTCATAAATCGCTGGTACGCACGCTTGCGCATAAATGGTGTTATGAAAATTCCGGTTGGCTTTCAAATAGTCCTCCATCCTTTGGGCATGAGCAATATCTTCCAAAATGTCCTCGAGTCGTTTTATCGACTCATCACTCCGCTGCAAGCTTGCCTTTTCTGCTGCATAGCATTCATTGAGAAGTCGCGCGTCCAAAATGTTTTTGAGATTCCCAGGTGTGAGCTCGCGAACAGTTATTCTGCGGTTTCGTTCAATGGTAATGAAAGCGGCTGCCGCCATCCGCATAAGCGCCTCCCTCACAGGCATTATGCTTACATCAAATTGCTTTGCCAATGAAGCCATAGTTAGCTTAGAGCCCGGTTCAATCCTCCCGGTCACTATGGCGTCTACTAGCTCGTCATAGATACCATCCTGCAACGTTATGGATTTGATTTGTTTTCCCATTCTATCTTGATGCATTCGTAAAAAGTCGAAATCTCAAAAATTTGGTCTTATAACCCATTGAAATCATTGGGTGTGAAATTGTAAAAATGACGAATTTCTGACTTCCAACGAAGTCGTTTTTATTGATACATTGCTGCTATCGAGTAACTACCAGCAATTACATGATTTTTAAGTATTACTTGCTCTTGATCAAGTTCGTTGCTCATAGGCTGCCGCTTGCGCCATAAACCAGCTTTTTACGAGACCATCTATCTTCCTTCATGTGCATAATTCTCACTCATACTCAAACAGCTGATACCTACTTCATTTGCTGATATAAATTCGTCTCTCCAATCAAATTACCCTTTTCCTTTTTTTACCTTGAACAGAACTGATCCCTTCAGTAGCGATCGCACAGACTTCCCACACCATTATTGCCTTCTATGCCATTTAGTGAGATTTCAAATTAGACAAGATCCTACGACGCTTCTTGGTACCCTCTTCGTCGATATTTCCCTCCCCATCCAAAACAACCCCATAAACCTCCTCGGCACGCTCTCTTGTTATCCACTCTTCCTCAACGTCGCGTTTCACCTTCTCCACCGGGCGTTCGTGGGGTGGGCCATAGCCTCCTCCTCCTGCGCAATAGGATATTATTGTCTCGCCGGATTGCAGAATTATGTCACCACAAGGGGGTAGTTCCTTCAGTTCCCCACTTTTTGCACGCAAGTAATTCTGATTTCTAGCACCTTCGTGGCCCCCTCGAGTTCCTTTAGCGCTATTTATGGCGCCGTCCGCCACATAGACTACTTCAAGGTTTTCGTTGCCAATAGGCCCGTATTCGCAATAGCCGGAGGGTGCTCCGACTGTCCGCCCGGCACCTTCCGTGTCCGGCACGAGGTGACGCGCCTTGACCAAAAGGGGGAAGTGAAGCTCATCCAACTCGAAACTGTCGATAAAGGACATTCCCGCATTTCCAGCATGGCAGATTGTAAGCCACGCATCCGTTTTTGAGGCCGCCGCGCCACCCGTGTCCGCCACAATAGCCATATCTGCATGCGTATCAAGTTGAGCAAAATGACGACCGGCGATGGGAGCCATGGAAGGGCCGGATCCGATGGCATATATAGGCGCAGAAGCCATATCCTCAAAGTCCATAATACCCCCTTTGGAAGTGAGCATTAGCAACCGACCACTAAATCCCACCTCCTTCAAGCGATTCGACAGCCCGCCAAGGTATCGGGACATAAGCGGCTTAAGAGAGGCATCGATGGCTGCAGAAGAAGCACGGCGGTACTCCCGCAAAATCGGATTAAGTTGGCTAGACAAAGTGAAAGGGACCCAATCCATGTAGCTTTCAAACAACTTTCCAACCCGCTTTTCGTGGATCGGATTGACCGTAGACCAGAGTAGGCACACAGCCACTGCCTCCACATTCAGTTCTTTTAGCCTGCCGATGATGTCCACAACCGCTTTCTCATCCAGAGGTTCAATAACTTGGCCTTCCGAGTTTATTCTCTCCGGCACTTCGAAGGTCAGCGAACGCGGAACATATGGCTCTTGAAAGGGCACACTGAAATTAAAGGGTTCTATTCTCCCTCCCTCTCGAATAACCAGAATGTCAGGATGACCCCTGGTAGTCAGTAGGGCCGTCCTGGCAGTATTACCTGTAATGACGGCGTTTGTGGCATGAGTGGTGCCATGAATGAAAATCTCACATTGTCCAAGGAGTTCTTCCATGCCTAAGGACATTCTCTCCGCCGCCAATTGAACGGCATTCATGATCCCAAGGGCAGGGTCATGAGTAGTCGTGAAACTCTTGAACATATGGAGCTTTCCCGAATCCTCTTCGACGACCAAATCCGTGAAGGTGCCGCCAGTGTCTACAGCAAAACGCATCATTAAGTCTCCCAACTTGACTATCATATTATATGATCATAAAATATTATGATATTATGAAATTTGTCAAGAAAAAAATCGACCTCCTAACTTTTTTTCACCTAAAAGGTGTTGCAAAGATTGTCTAAATATTATGTAAAAACAATTGCTTAAATAAGAAAAAGCCTCTATAATGAAGGGGATTTTATCAAAAGAACCCTTTGCCAAAAATGGAGGCTTTTATGCACCACAAGGATATAAAGTTAATCATTAGTTCTACTTTGTCACTCTCCTGTTCGAAGTATTCGTTGATATATGCTATTGAATTAATTTGTATTTTCATGTTGACATGATCGGAATAACATGTTAGTTTGGATTCATGAAAAAACGAAATCAATGGGGTGTTGGTATGAGCACCAACAGCCCGCCGGAACAATCGTAGTTTTGATAAAGGAGAGACTCATGCCAACAGCCCACTCGGGGGCATAGATGTGCATTTTGGCGAGTTTCATGAGAGATATGCGCCGTTATTTCAACAACATAGCAGAGTCGCAGGAGAGAAATCTCTTCAATATTTTAAAGGCTTGATCCAAGCAAAAAAGAAGAACATGGAGCGAATGGCCGAGGCTGTCCCTTTTTCAGACGACCAAGCGCTTCAACATTTTTTGACAAATTCTGAGTGGGACGAGCAACTGATTGTCGACCAAATTGCAATAGACGCAAACAATTACATTGGAGGGAAGCGAGATAGCTGTTTGATCATTGATGAGACGGGCTTTCCCAAAAAAGGAGATAAATCAGTTGGAGTTAAAAGGCAGTGGTGCGGACAACTCGGGAAAGTAGATAATTGCCAGGTAGGCGTTTTTTCGGCGTTGGGATACAGAGAGCACGCCACTCCTGTTGGTTTCAAATTGTACCTTCCTGAAGACTGGGTCGATGTTCTGCATAAGCTTGTATGGCTTTGGGATGGAGAGGAGTCGGAGGCACATTGCTGGCATTTGATTGTTCGACGAGAGGTGACGGGAAGTAAAGTGAAATTCAGTTTGAGTAATGCGCCAGAGAACACCTCGCTGGAACGATTGATATTTATGCAGGCACAACGCTACTGGATAGAGCGTTCATTTCAGGATGCAAAGGTCGAATGTGGCTTAGGGGAGTATCAGGCGAGAAAGTTCCGCAGTTGGCATCACCATATGGCAATGGTCATGATGGCAATGCTGTTTTTGTTAGAGCAACGCCTTTTATATAAAAGGGATGTCCCTTTACTGAGCTGCTTTGATATTATTTGTATACTTTCTTTTCTTCTGCCCCAAAGGGCATTTGATACAGACGAAGTTTTCCGGCAGATGGAAATCCGTCACAAAAGGCGTCAGGCTGCAATTGACTCAGCATATCGTAAACAGCTCAGAGAATATTTCTAAATTCTGTTGCAGGGGAGTGACAAAGTAGAATTAGAAAGCAACTTAAAAGACAGTATCCAAACTGGACCCGGCTCAACAAGAAGACGAAAAAAGTGATAGCTCGAAAGGTTCTGGTGGAGGTTTCAGCTGAATACGACTTTAAGCAAGACATCAGAGCTTCTCGCGAAGAACTGCTTGGGATAGAACAACAGATTCCCACACAGGGTATTATCAAACTCGATGAAATGGCGCGATTTATCGACATGGTTAATTCCAGTAAGATCATAAAATTTAACAGCTATAACCGTGCTCCCATCTATATCAAGGATGAGGAACTCAGGTTTGTTGATGAATTGATTGATGACAGCATTATCAACCGACTGCTGGCCTATGATGGCTATAGCCCCGCCATGAGGGAAATATTCCCAAGCAATTTATTTCGTGCTGAGCTGTTAAAAGCAATCAAATATCCGGAGATCAGTTACCGTAAATTCTGTTCAGAAGAATATCTTGGCCTGGATCGGAAGCAGAACCGCGTATTTGTAGGACTCTCGCTAAGCAATAAGACAATGATCGATCATACACGGCTCAGTAAATTCAGGTCCTGTCTCTCTTTCGTTCAACAGATAAACCTTCTGGTATATGGGGGGCTGAGGGACGTCCAGCAGTAAGTAACTATAGTGCGACGCAAATGAATTGATACCAATATGTTGAATTATTGTGCGTCCATCTTTATATCTGTTGCCCAAAATTCATTCTCAATTTTTCTTACTTTTTTAATGATTGTTTCGCATGTAGTAGCGGTGACTTTATTAAAACCACAATCGAGTTGTTTGATCAAGTTCTTAACGGTAAAGTCGCAATTTCTTGCTACATGATTTTTTACTACACCCCAGCATGTTTCTATCGGTTGTAGTTCTGGATGATACGGTGGAGTTCTGAGAACCTTGTGGCCAAATGATGCAGCTATCTCATCGACTGCATAGATCGGTTCAGGGACTATTTTGTTCAAAAGCTCGACCAACTCAGGCTTTAGGCAATCATCACGACAGTAAAGTTTATTTTGTTCGAGCCATTCCTTGATTTTCTTCTTTGAGCTTTGGGGCGTTGGCGGGGAATGGTCTGATAAAATGTTGTGGTATGGAGCATTATCCATGATTATCCGGGACTGATCCGGAATATTAGGAAGGAGCATTTCCGTAAACCATTTCTTAAATAATTCCCAATTCATTTGACCGTGATAATCCCCTGTCTTTCTCGTACTCTTAAACACAAGTTTTGAACCTGGAACCCAACCAGATTTAGTTATAGCGTTGATAATGATAAGACGTTCTCCTTTGCCTGTCGGCTTTTGTACCCAAGGGCCGTCTTCACCGTAATACCATATTAAGTCATTGCTATGATTCTTGTTTACATATGACTCATCAAGGTAAACTTCCGGGCGAATTGTATCAATGCCTTTCCCGGGAATTCGATTGCTTCTCATTTCACGTAGATAACGTTGTCTGGCGGCAATCACATGATCCTTTTCTTTTAGGTGTTGAGATCTTACACCTTGTCCAAATTCAAATCCCCACCTATTAAGCGTTCTTGCTAATGTTGCTTTGTTAAATGATTCGTCAGGATATTCTTCCTCTAAGAAGTTTTTAATAACGGCAAGCGTTATGTACTCTCCTTTTTCGTTTGCAGTTCGAATATATGACCGAGTAGATTCTTGATACGACACGCTAACAGCATAAATAGGGCGACCGCGCAGCTTTGCAGGTTTATCGAGCAGACCAGGATCACGATTGTAGTCGGCCATAATTCGTTTGACTGTTGCTATGCCAATGCCAAGAGCATCCGCTGTACGCTTCACACTTGGCTCTGCAGGCGTCAGTTTGTTTCGATCAAAATACTGCTTAGCTGAGACAGTAATTTTCTTTATTTCAGGGGTTAGTGGTTTGCCACGACATGAAATCATAATCTATCCATTTTTCTGTTTGAACGAATCGAAATTATGGATAGAATATCATAGATTGGTCCCTTTGTCAAGTATCAATTCATTTGCGACGCACTATAACTCCTTTAACATACCGGAATTGCAGGTGAAAAATAGTGCGTTTCAGGGGCATGGCGTCATGAAATCGTTAATCTGTGCGAGCTGCGGAGCGTTGATGGTTTTGATGAATTAGCCCCCATTTTGTCTTCCTATGGGAGGGGCCGATGATCCCGCCCTGCGGGACAAAGACCCACCTGTTTCGCCATCTTTTTGGTTTATCTGTCATCGTTTTTTCAGCTAACAAAAGGACAAAACGATGGGAGACCGTCGGCATGAACAGCCTTGGCATACCCCAGAACAGGATTACAAAGAGATTGGGCGTGTCCCAGCAGACAAATTCTTATCATTTACCAAAAATGCCAGCATTGGCAAATCCGGTAAATAGCGACCTGTCCAGAGGCTTCACAGTTGCCCAGGTAGCTGAAAAGCACGGATGTACAGAACCTGTGTGGTATGGTCGCCGGCCCTTGTGGCCAGGAAAGATCTCGAACGATTCAAAGACGTTGGCTGGAAATTAAGGGTTCCGTAACCGTTCACGGGTTTAGAGGTTCCCCGCTCATCGGGATCTTCGACAAGGTTCAAAGGTTGAAAGGTTCAGGATTCGGAGATTCAATGTTCACCGAAAACCTGTCTGCTGCTGTAACTCCGGCACAGGCAGGTCTGATACAAAGCCATGTCTCGGCTCTTGCAGCGTTAAGGTTTTATGCTCATGGATAGAGCCTGTCAAAGCGGCTGTTCATCAGCCTGGAATATTTATCCTTCATCTCCCGAGAGAGAAAACTGACAGATATCATGCGAAGCCAATCTGACTTTACCTTGCTGAACCCTTCAAGTGTCTGTCCAACAACTTTTTCCGTCAGCCCCA
>Ga0075121_1001778_pt1 | contig 12998 bp, 14 predicted proteins | sample AntAceMetag02UKG_FD_69793 | JGI IMG/M metagenome (GOLD analysis project Ga0075121, IMG submission 69793) | Saline lake microbial communities from Ace Lake, Antarctica - Antarctic Ace Lake Metagenome 02UKG | ecosystem: Environmental > Aquatic > Non-marine Saline and Alkaline > Saline | place... | reverse complement strand
ACCACATGCCTCGTAAATGTCTCGATTTCCAATCTCCTCACCATGTTTTCTTTGACCTTCCTTCTTCTTTTTCTTATTCTTCTTCTACCAAGTGTTGCGTTTAACCCTAAAATGTAGGGTTGATTACTGTGGCGGTTTGTAGAACAAAAATACCAATTTGTCAAAAAGATTCTTTTTATTTCAGTTTGGATCGGGTCGTAAAAATGTTCGACGAACGTTCCAATTTGATGTCTTTTTATTTCAAAATTTCTTGCTTTTCCTCAATTTTTTCTCTAAATTCAAAAACGACCCTACGGTCATTGGCTCTTTTCCCCATTTTGGAAATTCATACTCTTCCTGAGTAGTCGTAGATTGGTTTCTTGGCTTAGAATGGACCACAAGTCCACCTCATAACCCGAAGGTCACAGGTTCGAATCCTGTCTCCGCAACCACCGAATTCACAAAAAACCAAGGTCGAATGGCTTTGGTTTTTTTCTGTGAATCCCGGTGTCCCGGACTTGATCCGAGGTCTCATGAAGATGAGAACCGTCCAATGTTCGTTTAATAGCGAAGCGTCATCCTGCCTTCACAATCATCATTAAATTTACATTGTCTCAGTAAATTTAAGTTTTGACATTGACAATTTTGTTGATTAGAATTTCTGCACTAGGACGCTACACATGAATGAGACTATTATGGCAAAGCGAATTCTTAAAAAGCAGTGTCCTTATTGCGCTGAAAGCGATATAACCATAAATTGGATCACGAGAAAGGCAAAATGTAATTCCTGTGGCAAGTCTATGAGAAAAGAGGAGGGCGAAAAAATTTTAAGACGTGCTGATATTCCACTATGAAACCTGTTTGTATTCAATGTAAGACTCCCTATGCGGTAACAGATAATGATCTGGCGTTTTTGCAAAAACTATCTCCTTCTGTCAAAGGTGTGCGTTACGAATTTCCTCCACCTAAATTTTGTCATGATTGTCGTTCTCAACGCCGGTTAGCAATTCGCAATGAAAATAAATTGTACGATAGACAATGTGATTTCACTGGAGAAAAATTTGTCTCTCTCTACTCGCCCGATAGTCCTCACTCGGTTTATAAAGAAGATGTGTGGTGGAGTGATAAGTGGAATCCACTTGAATATGGACGTGACATAGATTTTTCACGTCCGTTTTTTGAACAATTTTATGAACTCAGACTTTCTGTGCCAAGACGCGGAATGCAACAAGATGGGACTACAGAAAATTCTGATTACACTACGTACAGCGGAAACAGTAAAAACTGTTATCTCATGTTTTCCTCAGGATATTGTGAAGACGTATATAATAGTTCCTGGGTAGTAATGTGTAATAGTTGTGCGGATTGTTATTCTTGTGTGAGCAGTGAGCTTCTCTACGAATGCGTAGACTGTATGAATTGTTACAATTCTTTTTATTTGCAAAATAGTAAATCCTGTCAGGATAGTTACTTTTTGGAAAACTGTCGGAACTGCCATCATTGCATTGCCTGTAAAAATTTGCGTTCAAATGGGTATCACGTCTTTAACAAACCGGTATCAAAAGAGCAATATCAAGAACTGAAAGAGGAACTCCATAATGGCGGGTTCCCGGCTATGCAGAAAAAATTTAACGAGTGGAAAGACTCTCTCCCAACCTTATATGCATCCATCGTTAACTCTGAGAATTGTATAGGAAACATGCTGGAACATGTGGACAATTGTTACAATTGCTTCGACATAATAGTTGGAGCCCAAGACCTAAGACACTGCCAAGCCTGTGGGTGGAAGGGGAAAGATATGATGGATTGTTTTGGAACCGGCAAGGAGTCCGAATTGATGTATGAAACATCTGGAGCTTTAACAAGTCAGCGATTGTTTTTTTGCTGCAATATACAAATGAGTAATGATTGCTTCTATTGTGATTCTGTTAAAAATTGCCAACACTGTTTTGGTTGTATTGGCTTAAATCATCGTAAATATTGCATACTCAATAAGCAATACACAAAGGAAGAATATGAAGAACTTCTTCCGAAACTCATTCGACACATGCAATCTGCTGGTGAATGGGGAGAAAATGTTCCTGTTATTTACTCTCCTTTTTGTTACAACGAAACGATCGCTATGGAATATTTCCCCTTGTCAAAAGAGGAGGCCATTGCAAAGGGGTTTCGCTGGAAAGATGAGGTTATTAAAATCCCAAACGTTGAAAAAATCGTTTCTGCTGAGAAGATTCCCCCAACCATTGATAATGTCCCCGATGAAATTCTTTCTTGGGCTATTAAGTGTGAGAAATCACAAAAGCCATACGTCATCACGGCACAGGAATTACTCTTCTATCGACGCATGCGCTTACCGTTGCCCTCTCTCCATCCTGAGGAAAGGCACGTTGCAAGGAGAAACCGTCGTTTGCCATCGAAATTATGGTCACGAACATGTCACAAATGTGGTAAAACTGTTGAAACTCCATATGCTCCAAACACACCTCAACACATTTATTGTGAATCTTGTTTCTTGAATGAGACCTATAACAGTAAGAATGGAGAAAATATTGCGGGGGATGACTCTCATTTTTTGAATCAGAAAATGTTACACCGAGCCCGCCTTTCCTATAGAAAGGTTTCGGGTCTAACACGGGTCGCAAAGAAAGTGGTTGAAACCAAGTTGAAAAAACAAATATAATACATTGCATGCTTCTCCTGGTTCGTCTTCAACAATGGCGTCAAAAGTCTTTAAAAACAGAACCCCGTTTTGCCCAATTATTGGCAAATCTTCATGAACAAGTTAAGGAACAGGTACTCAGTTTTGAACTCGTTTCTTCTTCTCAATATATTTATTTTTATATTCACATAGTTGAAGATCTCCGTGAATTGATCGTTGGGCAAATTTATGCTTTGTATCCAGATGCCATTATCGAGGACAAGGAGTCCGATTATACAACCGAGTTAAAAATGGATGATGGCGTATTTCTGGTGTCACAGATGAAAAATAAGCGTTCAGATCTCTATCCTTGGAAGCGATTTGATGAAATTGAGGGAGATTCCCTAGCCGGACTTTTTACGGTACTAAGTAAGGCACATGAAGAAGATCAGCTGTGGGTACAAGTAGTAATGTCTCCACAACGAGATAACTATTGGTTTAATGTTGCTCGAACCTTTCAAAATAAATCTAATTCTTTTTCTCGATTCTTCCGATTAAGAGATCGATTAAAATCCAAAACCCAAAAAGATTTTTTTGAGCAGGAAAAAACGGCCATCAGTACAAAAGCAGAAGAACGACAATACAAAGTGAGCATAAGGGTTGCTGTTCAAACGAAAACAAAGAAAACAGCCGAACGACAATTAAAAGCCCTCGAGCATGCATTTTTGTCTTTTAATTCTATTGATTTTAATGGTTTTCTTCCTGGTTCGCGTGTTCGTGGAAAAGCAGCATTAAAACTCTGGCAAAAAAGATCCTTGATTGGATCCACGCTTATGGGTCTTAACGAAGTCGCGGGAATGTATTACTTCCCAGATCCACAGATAGTGCCTCATATCGTTCATGTACAAGCCCGAAGAAGCGAGCCTCCATTCGATCTTCCAAAAGCAAAGCAACCACATGTGATTCCCTTTGGCGTGACCAACTATCATAATCAGAAAATACCATTCGGAATACTCCGAAAAGATAGGGAACGACACATGTATGTTGTTGGGAAATCTGGGAATGGGAAAAGTAAATTTTTGGAACTTCTTATAAGTCGAGATATTCAGGATGGTCAGGGGGTCTGTGTTATGGATCCCCACGGGGATTTAGTGGATGCGGTTTTAAAGCATATTCCGGAAAATCGTATTAAAGATGTTATCTATTTTAATCCAATGGATACGGAATATCCCATTGCCTTTAATCCACTGGAAGTCGTGTCTCCGAAGTTAAAACTAAGAGTCACCATCGGTTTTATTGAAATATTCAAGAAACTTTTCGGCGCAAACTGGACTCCTCGATTAGAACATATGCTCCGGCAAACAATATTGGCTTTGCTTGATAGCAAAGGAACAACGGTTTTTTCGATCCTCAAAATGCTCTCGGATAAAAACTACCGACAGCGAATTGTCACAAACATAGAAGATTCTGTTGTGAAAAACTTCTGGGTCAACGAATTCGCAGCGTGGAGTGAGAAGTTTGATCATGAAGCGATTATGCCTTTGTTAAACAAAGTGGGACAACTCGTATCAACCGATCTCATTCGTAACATTATTGGGCAAGAAAAAAATACTTTCAATATTAGAGAAGTAATGGATAATCAAAAAATATTACTCGTGAAGCTCAATAAGGGATTATTGGGAGAAGAGAACGCCGCTTTGTTAGGCGCCATGATGATTACGAAAATTGAACAGGCCGCACTAGAGCGCGCTGATTTGCCAGAAGAAGATCGAAATCCGTTTTATTTGTATTGTGATGAATTTCAATATTTTGCTACCGAAACATTTACCGAGATATTATCTGAGGCAAGAAAATATCAACTATCGGTAACCATTGCTCACCAATACATGGGGCAGTTGGTTCCATCGATACGCAATACTGTTTTTGGAAATATTGGGACAATTGTCAGTTTCCGAGTGGGAGCCGATGATGCTGCTGTGTTAGAGCGTGAGTTTGTCCCCATATTTTCCGGGCAAGATATTATTAATTTAGCCGTGAGAGAGTTTTACATCAAAATGAGTGTCAAAGGACAAACCCATAATGCATTTTCTGCAGACACAATTGATGTTTGTTCGCCAAAAAAGAACTTTGTGAAGGAGATCATTGAACATTCTCGAGCAACCTATAGTAATCCAAAAAAAGAAGTGGGAGAGCTTTTGCAAAAATGGGATGAGAACAGTGATGTTGATGGTGACGTAAGAGAAGAGGGGGAAATTTTAAATCAGAAATTTCTACGCCCGCTCATTGTTCGATGATTCAAATGCCCCCGCAAAATGAAATGTAGGAAGAGCATCCTGCCTTTTTTGAACAAATAAGTTTGTGTTGTATACTCCAATCCGAACATGCAAACCACTGTCTCAATTGCTCCGTTTTTACTAAAGGAAACGCTCTCTAAAAATATAAAATTATTAGTATTAGATGGAGGAACTTGTTCAGGAAAAACGACAATAACAAATGAATTGTTGAGATTATTAAAGAAGAAAAATATTCCGTACACTTTTTTATCGGTAGATATGTTTTTAATGCCCCGAGAGGAAAGAGATTATGGGAATAATCTTTACAAAAATACCAGCCTGATTCGTTGGTATTATTTTGATAAATTTACAAACCTAGTTGACAAGCTTCTTTCTTCTTCGTCATTAGAAAAAGAGGTTTCTATTTATAATCGTGACACTGGTAATGTTGACCTTGTTTACAATATAAGTCATAAAAACGGTTTGATCATTCTGGAGGGATTATATGTTTTGCATGCACTAGTGCAGTCTCAATTGTTTCCAACAATCGACAATAAATTGTTATTCTTTTTTGAAACATCTCCAACCAAAATGGAAGAGCGAATGAAAAATCGAAATGTTTACATTAAAGACGGGGTCTTTGATTTGCTTTGTAAAAATGTTTACATCCCTTCACATGTTGATTACATAAATTGGCTCAACAATGAGGAAATTGTTTTTGATAGAATTTTTTTCACAGATAATTTTGATGATATAAAAATAAGAGAAAGTTCTGCACTTAAGGGTTATAAAGACTAGTCATTCTCACTCCACCAACCCCTCTCCCGTCATTTCCTCTGGAATCGGAAGTTCTAGCAGTTTAAGAATCGTTGGTGCAATATCCGCCAACGTTCCTTTTTCCCTCAAGTGAACTTCTTCTCCGCTATTGAGAATAAGCGAGAACGGCACGAGGTTTTTGGAATGCTTTGGAGCATGATTCCCTTCCTCATCAAGCATCTCCTCACAGTTCCCGTGATCGGCAGTAATCATAATGTCGTAGCCTTGTTTCAGCACCTTTGGCACAAGCTTTCCGAGACACTTGTCGACGGTCTCCATAGCAATAATCCCTGCCTGAACATCGGAAGAGTGCCCCACGAGATCCCCATTGGCAAAGTTCTGAACCACGAGTTCGTACTCATTTTTTTCAATCGCTTTTATCGCGGCGTTTGTATTCTCAACCGCTGCCATCTCCGGCGCATCAGCGTAGGTCGCACACTTGGGAGAGTGAACCATGATGCGTTCTTCTTTCTCAAACGGTTCTTTGTGGTCTCCTGAAAAGAAAGTGGTGACGTGATTAAACTTTTCGGTTTCCGCGATTCGTAGTTGTCGGTGTCCTTCGCGAGCAACGATTTCTCCGAGTGTATTCTCGATCTTGTGTGCAGAGAGTGCGTAAATGACGTGTGCCTGCTTGTGATATTGCCCGAAGATTCCGACGTTTTCCGGATTGAGACGAATGAGTCGCCTGAACTGCGGAAAGTCTCTATCGCAGAATGCGGCGGCAATTTGGTACATCCGATCGGTTCTGAAATTGAAACAAATCACAATGTCATCACTTTGAATTTGTCCTTCTTTTTCCAAAAGTACCGGTGGAACATAGTAATCCGATTCATCGCTCGTCGTGTAGAAGTTGTCGAGATAATCTTCCCATGATTCCCGTACCGCAGAAACATTTGGATCGCAGAGCACCTTATACGCTTGCTGGGTTCGGTTCCAGTTTTTGTCCCGATCCATTCCAAAGAATCGTCCTCCGATTGATGCAATTTTTCCGAGTCCTTTTGCTTCAATGTCTTTGAGATAATTCTTAGCGGTCCGCTCTGGCACGTCTCTCCCGTCAAGAAAAGCATGAATAAAAATGTCCTCAATCCCAAAGTTCTTCGCCATGTCTTGGAGTCCGTAGAGGTGGTTTTGGAAACTGTGGATCCCGCCGTCCGACACCATCCCGACAAAATGAATTCTTCCTTTTTGTTTCGCTGTTTGAAACAAGGGGGTGAGTTCTGGTTTTTCAATAAACGCGCCCGATTCTATTTCGTCGTTGATAATAGTGAGCAATTGCTTCACTGGTCGCCCCGCTCCGATCGTGATGTGACCGACCTCCGATCCTCCCATCTGGAACTCCGGAAGTCCCACTGCTCGTCCGTGTGTCTTTAATTTCGAGAAAGGCTTTGTCTCAAAAAGCGTGTCGAGAAACGGTGTCTTGGCTTGTGCGAACGCATCTCCCGCGTCTCCTTTCCCCAACCCCACTCCGTCTAAAATAATTAAATAAACTTTTTTCATCGTGGAAATTGTAAGGTAAAGTGGGGGAAGATGAAACGAAAAAATCCTGGCATCTCTCTGCTCATTAGTTTAGGAATCTCTTTTTTGGCGCTTGGGATTGCGATCTCTGTAATTACTTCGGTTAATAATGCTGTTCAAAGGAGTGCCGATCTCGGGCGGTCAGCACAGGTGTTTTTTGCTGCAGAATCGGGTCTTGAGTCAGCATTCTTTCATCATAATGCTCGTGGACAAGGTGTTCATTTTACTGATACTTCTGGTCCTCAAACAATCACACTCCCGGCTTCTTCAGCAGAAGTAAGTTGGGAGCTCGAAGGACGAGACGACGAAATTTTGGGGATATTGAAGGAGAGACAGAAAATACAAATCCCTTTGTTTTGGGATGATTCTGCCGATCCAACCAAGGAGCCCAACCAGGATGGAATCCTTTCTGATGATTTTGTGCTTACGTTTATTAATACCGACATCCCTTTTGGTTTTAATTTTGGAACTCCTGAGGACGATGCCGTGCTGATTGACTGGGCTGTTTCAAGGAAGCATATGAATGATGGTCTTCAAACCTTTGTTCCTATTTCCGGGACGAGTGAGACCTGTGATGACACTTCTGGATTTATCTGTCGAGATGAGTTTTTGGCTGCGCTTGATGAAGTTGCGATTTCTTCTTCCTCAGTACTTAATATTAATGGTGAAATTCTTCCGGGAGGAACCCTCAACACATTAAACGAATTTATGAATGATGGTAACTCATCACAATTCGTTCTTTCTTTTCAGCCTCTTCTTTCTTTTTTAGATAACTCCGACCCATCTGATATTATAAAAATTGAAGGAATCCATTTCTCTCTTGTCGGAGACGACAACCCCCAACCACCCCTTCCGAAAAGCACCTACGTGGTTTCGTCTGAGGTTTCTCTTGGAAATTTCACAAAAACAATCACCGCCGTGGTTCCTGAAAAAACCACCATCGGAGCGTTTGATTACGTCATCTTTGATTAGTGCGCTGTGATTTGTGTTCCCACGTTTTTCCCCGTGAGAACGCTTTTGAGGTTCCCTTTTTTGAGGAGCTCAAAGACCACGATTGGCATGTTGTTGTCTCGGCATTGTGCCACCGCTGTTGCGTCCATTACTTTGAGATCTTTTTCTAATACCTCATCGAAAGTAATCTTTTCAAATCGTTTCGCACTTTTGTTTTTTTGTGGGTCACTGTCGTATACGCCATCGACGTTTGTTGCTTTGAATAATGCGTCACACCCGAGTTCGAGGGAACGAAGGGCGGCCGCTGAATCTGTCGTGAAGTATGGGTTTCCTGTTCCTGCCGCGCAGATAACAATTCTATCTTTTTCCAAATGTCGCATCGCTCGCCGTGTAATGTAGGGCTCAGCTACTGCTGGAATATCAAGCGCAGAACACACTCGAGAATGAATTCCGAGTTTCTCAAGCCCCGCCTGAAGCGCCACTGAATTCATTATTGTTCCGAGCATTCCGATGAAGTCGGAAGGAACTCGTTCAATTCCTGATTTATCGTTCTCTCTTCCTCTCCAAATATTCCCCGCTCCGATGACGATGACGATCTCAACTCCTGTTTTTTGAGCCTCGACGACCTCGACACAGACTTGATCGAGAATCGAGTAATCGATCCCAAATTCCTTCTTTCCCAAGAGAGCTTCTCCCGAAAGTTTAAGCAGAATCCGTTTGAATTTTTTTGACATCTCGTGAATTATAAGAAGCCCTGACAAAAAGACAACCTTCTCCGAACCGCTGATTATATTCTTTTTAGAAAAAGTGCCCCAAAAAGCTTCAAGAATCCGTTTTTCTTGTAAAACCTATGAGCCTTTTTCCGCTTGCTATGGGAGGACAGAAAGATGAAATCATGCTTATCCCGCTTTGCCTTGTCTTCTAGTTTTTTAAGGATTTCCGTCCCAACCCCCGTTCCTTGTTTTTTTTTATCCACAGCAAGGTACTGTAAATACAGAACACGAACCCCAAGAAAGGCGAGTGTTGAAACCCCAATAAGCCCAAGCGTTCTCTTTTTTTTCTGGACATGAAGAAATTGTATAGACCTTCTTTTTTTGTAAAAAAACCGCCATGCCGCTACCGCCCCCAGTGCGGGAAAAAGCATCTTCAACAGCCGAACCGTCTGTTTTTTCTGTGTCTTGCTTTCTGGTACAACAAATTTCATCCTCTATTTCTTAAACTGCGCTTCTGCTTCCAGAACTAAATACACTTTTCCGATCCCGACTTCGATCATCCTATTCCAACAACTTTCACAACACCACCAGTGCCCCCAGAGATACAAATCTGCGTTTTTGCAACCTTCTTGCACATTTGAAATCGCCACTTGTTCGGCGTGATTTACCGGATCACATCCTTCGCAAAGTTCGTATTGTTCGCCCGTGGGGATATTTAATTCTTTTCGTCGGCATCCGTGGTCTTCGTGATAGGTGGAAACATTTGCCCCTCGTCCAATAACAACTCCATCTAAAACAATCACCACTCCTGTTGGGTGTTCATGATCAGAAGAAAGCTCTTCGGCCGCTCTTTCTGCCGCCATCATAAACTTATCGTCGCGATCGACGTATAAAATTTTTCGTCCTTCTGGCAGGTACGGAAGAGTGCTCATTTTAAAAGGGGTGATTCTTCAGCGCGTCAAAGTCTCCCTTGCGAATCAAGTCCGTTTCTTCGTCGGTGTCTTTTCGTGAAGCAAGATTATTCGCTCCGCATCCATCATATTTCGCATCACCTTTCCCGTGTCGTTTCGCGTCTTCTTTCACAATATCACTCGCAAGTGTCTGGAATACAATCTGACAAATCCGTTCCCCGGGATAAATTCGAATTACCTGTGATGAGGTCTTGTTTAAAATGGGAATCATCAAGTGCCCACAGTAATGTACATCCACAATTCCCGTAAGATCTACTGACAATCCTCGACGATTAATCGAGCTTCTCGGATAAAGCACTCCCATCAGATTGTCTGATTTGAGAGAAACTTTTTCTAGGGTCGAAGCAATAATTGATTCTCCTGGCGCGAGTTCAAAGTATTGTCCCGGTTTGAGTTCAATTTTTTCAAAGTTGTCGCCCGCCGTTTCCGTGACATCGACATTGAGTACTTCGCGTCCTTGTTCTGATAGCTTCCAAATCTTTGGCAGATAAAACACGGTTCCGAGACGAAGATCCACAGCATGCGGTTGGTTTTGAAACGCATCAAGATTCGGAGAGAATTCCAGTTCTCCTTTTTCAATAAACGCCGATATCTCGTGGCGAGTCAAAATCATTTATTCACTGTGTAGTACAAAGTACGCGAATTATCCCCTAATTTCTCTGATTTTTCAAGGGTCAGGTCGAGTGAAATTTCCGGCGCAAATACGCCCAGCCCTTCTCCAAAAATAACGGGAGAAACCGTAAGAATTACTTCATCAATCAGGCCTTCTTTCGCGAAAAGCGTATTGATGGTTGTGCCCCCTGTGAGTACGGCGTGGTCGTAGTTCAGTTCTTGAAGCTTTGCCAAGATGTCACTCGGAGCCAGGGAGGTAAAAACCAGATTTTCTTCTCTTTCTTCCCAGTCTCCAGCCGAACGAGAAAGGACCACCGAGAGTCGTCCTGGCAAAACACCGGGCAAGGTTTCAAAAGTTGTACGTCCCATAATCATGACGCCCGCTTCCTTGGTATAGTCCATAAAAAACTTCTTGTCAGCTTTCTCCGTCCAGTCGGGAAAATGATCCGAATCCTTTGCGATTCGTCCGTCCAACGTCTGTGCCATGAGGAGAGTAAGCTTCATCGTGGGAGGAATGTACCTCACATTGCCACGGGGGGGCAAGTTTTCTTTTTTCTTTCGAGCGAGAAAGTCCCTTATTCCGCGCATAGACTTGCTTTTTTGGTTAATATGTGGTATAATTAGGGGTTAGAGGGAGAAATAATGTTAAATGTAAAATTTTAAAGGTAAAAATAATTTTCGATTTCTTTTAAAATCCCCGTCATCCTCGCTTGGCGGGGATCCTGTGAAGATTCCTCGTTTGTTGAAGCGCTTAGCGTGGCATCTCTTTTGTTTTTTGAGGCTGGTTCCCGGATATCCCTCTGGGATTCCGGGATGACAAAAGGGGGCTTGTCCCCCCTCCTTTTCAAAGTATCATCAAACCAATGCTAAACCTTTCTCCTGAAATCAAAAAAACTATTCTTTCCTTCCAGCAGGGCGAGCGAACGGAAGCTCTCGTCTATGATCGTTTGGCAAAGATGACAAAGACTGCGCACAATCGTGAGGTCTTACAAAAGATCGCAAACGAGGAACGAGAACACGCAAAGATTTGGGAACACATTGCTGGCGAATACATAGGCCCAAACCGACTCCGTGTATGGAAATGGGTGACAATTACGCGTATTTTTGGACTCACGTTCGGGGCTCGATTTATGGAGCGAGGAGAAGAGCGGGCACAAAAAAAATACAAAGAAATCATTCCCCATTTTCCCGAAGCAGAGCAAATTATGAAGGACGAAAAACAGCATGAGCAGGCGCTCATTGAGTTATTGAACGAGAAGAAGTTGGAATATGTGGGATCGGTGGTTTTGGGATTAAATGACGCCCTTGTGGAACTCTCTGGAGCCTTGGCAGGGTTTTCTTTCGCTCTTCAAAACACACGCGTCATTGCGCTCCTCGGGATAATTACGGGGATTGCAGCGTCGCTTTCGATGGTGGCCAGTGAGTATCTTTCTTCAAAAGAAGAGGGGGAAAGAAAACGCGCTCACTTCTTCTCTTTACACGGGGATTGCGTATGTCTCAACGGTTGTCCTCTTGGTGCTTCCCTACCTTCTCTTCTCAAGTTATGTGCACGCGCTGATTGCGATGCTCGTGATTGTCGTTCTGATTATTGCTGGATTTAATTTCTACATTGCCGTTGCGAAGAATGAATCATTCAAAACCCGTTTCTGGGAAATGACACTGATAAGTTTTGGGGTGGCTGGAATAAGTTTTGCCATCGGGGTGGCGGTGCGATTGTGGTTGGGCTTGGAAATCTAGAAAAAAGTTTAAAAGTAAAACCCCTCCTCATTCCTGCGGAGGCGGGAACCCCGTAAAACTAGGCAGGTTCAGGGCTGTGTCCTGAACCTCATGTTTAAAACCACATCCTATTTGTACTGAAAATGAAACACAAGGAGCAAGACATAGCCTTGCTCCTGCAAAGAATTTGATTTTTTCCTCAAAATTTGACACAGTGTCGATGATGAAGAATCGAAAATTAGCAATTGCACTTTGGAGAGAGGAAGACTTTGTTGTCGCCCGATGTTTACAAAATAATGTTTCCAGTTTTGGGGCTAATAGAAAGGAGGCTATGAAAAACGTAAAGGAAGCACTTTCTCTTTATTTTGAAGATAAGAAGGAAATAGAAACTCCTGTTGTGAAATATCCGAAGTTGGAGCTTATTCATGCCTAAATTATATTCGTCATCCCATGTTTTAAAGGTACTTAAAAAACAAGGTTTTGTTGTTACTGGCGGAAAAGGAAGTCATGTGAAGTTGAAAAATAAAAAGCTAAAGAAAATAACCGTTGTCCCAGACAAAAGAAAACAAATCCCTCTCGGAACCTTTTTCGCTATTCTTTCACAAACGGGCTTGAGCCCTGATGTTTTTGAGCCTAATTATAATAATCTTTCTTCTTTGTTGGTATGGCGGTTCGTTTGTGGTTGGGGTTAGAGATGAAAATTTATTTTTTAAACGCAACACCTGTAGGAATTAAACTACAAGTGTCATGACCCATCTCATTAAAACAGAACGGCAAGAAATATATCTCCTCAAACAGAAAGGATATTCTCTTC
>Ga0075121_1001776_pt1 | contig 13006 bp, 10 predicted proteins | sample AntAceMetag02UKG_FD_69793 | JGI IMG/M metagenome (GOLD analysis project Ga0075121, IMG submission 69793) | Saline lake microbial communities from Ace Lake, Antarctica - Antarctic Ace Lake Metagenome 02UKG | ecosystem: Environmental > Aquatic > Non-marine Saline and Alkaline > Saline | place... | reverse complement strand
AGAAAAGAATATTCAAAGTCTGGAATGAGAAGAACTAGTCCTACAAGAATACCACCCAGCGGTGGGTGGTCAAAACTTTGAAAGTATCAGGGTGGTTAAGTAGGAGGGTTCTTACAGTCCGATGTACCAATTAGCCAATCGCAGCAAGTTCGAGCTACGAGTTCTGAAAGCTTTTGGTTCGTCCTTTTTTAAAATATATTTCTTGCGTTAAGAGGTCATAATATCAGTAGTTTTTTGGAATCATAAATTTTACTGCGCGCGCTTCCTTGACGAAGAATAAATTAAGGTTGACAAATTCCATTTTGCAAGATATTCTAAAATATAAAAACGTTTCGACAAAGGTATAATCCATGTCTTCAGATGAGAGAATAGTAACAATAAAGGAAGTCGCAAAAAAAGCAGGTGTGGCAATATCAACTGTATCGAGAGTATTAAATGGGCTTGATAGAGTAAGTGAAGGAACTAAAATTAAAGTAAATCATGCTGTTGCAGAGCTGGGATATGTAAAAAACAGTATAGCTGCCTCAATGAAATCAGGTTCTACCAATTTGATTGTAGTGATCGTTCCCGATATAATTAATGAGTTTTATACTTCAGTTATACAGGGTGTTGAAGAGACTGCAATCAAAAACGGATTTTACACACTTGTTTTTTCAACGTATGATTCACATGTAAAAGAGAGTGAACTATTCTCCGGTAATTTCGGGAAAATAATTGATGGAGCAATAATAATCCCTTCACATGACAACCTTCAATACTATGAAAAGTTACATAAACCAGTAGTAGCTATTGACCGTTATGTTGATAACAGCAGTTTGCAGGCAGTTGTTATTGATAACTTTAAGGGTGCTTATCTGCTTACCAAAGAACTGGCTGAGGCTGGGCATAGAGATATTGCCATACTTCTAGGATCACTTGAATTTAATATTGGAAGTGATCGTTTAGCAGGATACCTTAAGGTACTAGAGGAATATGATATTCCAAAAAAAGAGGAAAACATCATGATTGACACATGGTATCGGGAAAGCGGTTACTCCTTAACAAAAGAATTATTAAAGAGAACATCCCCCCCCACAGCTATTGTTGCTACAAACAACTTGCTTTGCGTTGGCTGTTATCAGGCTATCACCGATGCAAATTTGAGAATCGGTAAGGATTTTTCTCTTGTTGGATTTGATGACAATCTTGTTGCATCCCTTATGAAACCTGGGATTACTGTTGTTAAACGGGCGACAACAGAAATGGGACGCGTTGGAGCGCAAAAACTTATCAGCCTATTACGGAGGGAAACTCAAGATAAGCAGCAACGGAAAGTTGTTATGGGTGTGGAACTAGTGAGAAGAGGTTCCGTTGCAGTATTAAATAAAAGTAAACTGACTCCTTTATTAAAACAAAAACAAAAAGCAATTGGAGGGTAAACATGGAGAGAAAAATTAAAACATTGCTAATTGGTGAATCTTGGACGGTACAAATAGTTGAAACAAAGGGTTTTGATGTATTCTATGCAAATTATTATGAAGAGGGAATTAATTATATAAAACCAGCCTTGACTACTGACGAAATAGAATTTCACCACTTGCCATGTCATCGGATATCTGTTGATTTTCCAACTACACTCAAGAATTTACAAGAATATGACGTAATTCTTATTAGCGATGTAGGAGCAAATACTTTTTTACTTCCTATCGAAACGTTTCTACATGGTAAAAAAAGGGTAAACAAACTCTCGATGTTAAAAGACTTTGTACTTGAGGGAGGGGGCTTATGTATGGTGGGGGGGTATTTATCTTTTATGGGTATTGAAGGAAAAGGTAAATACCATGATTCAAAACTGGAAGAAGTGCTACCGGTAAATTTTCTCACACATGATGACAGACAAGAGCACCCTGAAGGACTGGAGATTGCTATTGACCCAGCTACTCATCAAATTTTTACTGATATGCCGACATCCATTTCGGGGATTTTGGGTTACAACAAAGCAATTGCAAAGAAGGAAGGAACGGTTATAGCAACAGTTGAAAATGATCCTTTTATCGTTTTAGGTGAATATGGAAAGGGTAGATCAATAGCCTATGCCACCGATTGTGCCCCACACTGGTCATCACCGGAATTCTGTGAAAGCAGCGTCTACTCGACTTTGTGGCAGAATATGGTTAAGTGGCTATCAAAAAGAATTTAATAAATATTTGTTTATATTGCAGGACGTTGTCCAGCATAAGAATATTATCACAAAGAGGAGAAAGACATGAAAAAATCATTTTTTTTCACACTAATCGTACTGATATTAGCTTTGGCATTTCCCATGTTTGCCCAAGGGCAAGCTGAGAGTGCAGCTGATTTAGACAAGTTGACTGTAGGATTTTCTGATTGGAGCAGAAGATTTGAGTTTTATGTGGAAATGGAAAAGGGAATGCAGGAAGTTGCTGATGCCCGTGATGTTGAGCTCATTCTACAAGATGCCAATGGTGACTTGAATGAACAAACAAAACAACTTGAAAACTTTATTTCACGGGGAGTGGATGGTATAATCATCGTACCAATTGACTCTCAAGCAGCTGGATCAGAAGTAGAGATGGTCAATGATGCAGGAATACCGATTGTGACAGTTGATATCGAAGTAACTGGAGGAGGCATTGTCGAGAGTCATGTTGCTTCCAACAACTATCTTGGAGGGGAATTAGCAGCAGAATTTATTGGTGAAAAACTAGGTGGAAAGGGAAAAATTGCTGTCATTGACAATCCTACTATTACAAGCTTAATTGCAAGAAGAGATGGTTTTACTGAAACTATTAGTCAGAACTATCCTGACATTGAAATTATAGCTATTCAAAGCGGTGAATCAACAAGAGAAAAAGGAATGTCTGTAGCTGAGAATTTGCTGGAGAGATTTCCGGATTTGGGTGCAATCTTTGGTACAAATGACATGATGGCATTAGGTGCAGTTCAAGCTATTAAGGCGAAAAACATGGCAACTATCGTTGTTGGTTTTGATGCTACAGCAGAAGCATGCAATGAAATTATTGCTGGTTCTCCAATGGCCGCAAGCATCGCTCAGCAGCCAAGATTGCTTGGTGCTAAAGCTCTTGAAGCACTACTGGATGTCCTTGAGGGGAAAACTGTAGATAAGACTACTCTCGTTGCAGTTGCTGTAGTAAGTGAAGCAAACGTTCAAGATTACGTAAAGTAAAATAATTGTAACTATGTTTCAGATTGGATATATTTCTTTATATCCAATCTGAAACAGTAAGGATAATAAGTATGTCGCTAAATAATGTAAGCTTAGAGTTTGTTAACATTTGCAAAACATTTCCCGGGGTTCGAGCTTTGGATGATGTGTCACTTGTTGTCAAGAAAGGTGAAGTTCATGGTATAGTTGGTGAGAACGGAGCTGGAAAATCAACACTTATAAAAATTTTATGTGGAATTTACATTGCTGACTCAGGGGAAATTATAATTGAAGGCAAAAAAGCAAATCTGCATAATCCCTCTGCCGCTCAATCCCATGGGATACAGGTAATGCATCAGGAAATTAATGTTTTACCAAATATGAGTGTTGCAGAAAATATACTTCTGTATAAATTGCCAAGAAAATTTGGTTTTTGGGCGGATGATAAAACATTATTTAAGTTGGCTAAAAAATTTCTTATGCAAATTGGGCTTGATCATATTGATCCTCGGCGCAAAGTTGGAGAATTCAGCTTGGCGACCCAGCAAATGATCAATTTAGCTCGAATATTATCAACGACACCGAAGGTTATCGTTCTTGACGAACCGACGGCATCATTGACTCAAAATGAAGCTGAGCAACTGTTTGAATCAATAGAGCGATTTAAAAAATTAGGTGTTTCTATTATTTACATATCACACTATTTGGATGAAGTGCTGAAAATTTCTGACCGAGTTACAGTTCTTCGTAACGGTAAGCAAATTACAACAGTAGATTCTAAAAAGACATCCAGTGAAGAGCTTGTAACAGCAATGATCGGTAAAAAACTTACGGTAAAACGAAGATTTACCGAAGAATTCGGGGACAACGTTCTGGAATTAAAAAACGTTTCGAGCCCTTTTATTATTAAGCGAATATCATTTAATGTTAAGCATAAAGAAATATTCGGTTTATATGGATTAAATGGAGCAGGTAAAACTGAGACAATGCGCGCTATATTCGGAATAGACACAATTCTTGAAGGAGTTGTAAAACTATTTGGGCAAGATGAAACTCAATCTGAAATCCCCAGAAAAATGGATAAAGGATTGGTTTATATTGCAGAAGAGCGGAGACGCCAAGGATTGGTTCTCGGTATGACCGTTAAAGAAAATGCATCTTTGGGAAATGAAAAGAAGTATGCAAAAGCCTTTTTGATTTCAGAAAAAAATGAGATTGAAGATATTAAAACATATATTTCTAGAATGAGTGTTATGACACCATCACTTAAAACACCAATAAGTTCTCTAAGCGGTGGAAATCAACAGAAGGTAATTATGTCCAGATGTCTCGCAAGAGATGCGAAAATAATCCTGTTGGATGAACCCACAGTTGGTATAGATGTGGGAGCTCGGGAAGAAATATACAATCTTATTTCTGAAATAGTATCAACAGGAACTACGGTGGTTATCGCATCTTCCGATATGAATGAAATATTACGGATGTGTGACAGAATTGCAATTATTGCCCATGGAACAATAAGGAAAATTTTATCTCGTGAAGAAGCTTCAGAGGAAAAATTATTGTTGCATGCCATTGGAGAATGATGATGAACTTTAAAAAAATACTAAATAAAGCTACCTCCTTCCGTGAATTTGGTGTAATTATTGCCATGTTCATATTGATTTTGTTTTTTTCCATAACGTCAGATATTTTTTTGTCAACTAACAATCTGTTAAATATAACAAGGCAGGTTTCAGTAATATCACTAGTTGCCATGGGGATGACTTTTGTTATAATAACCGGCGGAATTGATCTTTCTGTAGGATCCATAATTTCTTTTGTTGGAATTGCCACAACCAGTATTATGAAAGATTTTAATGCGCCTATTGGGGTTGCCATTTTATTCGGGCTTTTATTCGGAGCAGTGATAGGAGCAATAAATGGAACCCTAATTGCTTATGTAAAAATGCCGGCTTTTATTACCACCATGGGAATGATGACAATCCTCAGAGGCATTGGGTATATCTATACAAAAGGATATCCAATATATGATCTACCGCAAAATTTTCGTCGAATCGGTCAAGGATATTTAGGGAAAATTCCTATTCCTACCATCATTTTACTGTTAGTTGCAATCATTGCATTTATCTTACTAAGAAAATCCTTATTTGGTAGGCATATACTTGCAATAGGAGGAAATGCTGAAGCTGCCAAAATTGCTGGAATTAAGGTTAGAAGAGATACCTTAATGGTATATGTTATCAGTGGAATAATTAGCTCCATAGCAGCTGTTTTAATGGCTTCACGTATTGGATCAGGACTTCCTACAATTGGCATTGGATATGAACTGGATGCTATTGCTGCAGTTGTTATCGGTGGTGCTGCAATGACTGGTGGATCAGGTACCATTCTAGGAACAATACTTGGCTCTATCATCCTTGGTGTGTTAAGTAACGGGCTTAGCCTATTGGATGTGGATTCATATGTCATGAGCGTTATTTCTGGATTTGTTGTAATTTTGGCAGTATTTATTGACAGGCTTCGTACTATTATGGATCAACGTTCTGAAATCAAAAAGACAAAAAAGAATCTGCATATTGAAGAATAAAATGAATACAGAATACCAGAACTCAGGGTAGGGGGATTTGCATGGAAATGATGAAAAGTATTGCTGAAAAAGCCATAGAGCTAAGGGATAAAACTGTTGAATTACTGATTGATTTGGTTTCTGCAGATACTACTGATTACAATGAAGAGAACGGACAAATCAAGGTTGTAAATTTTTTAAAAAAACTTGATAGTAAGGTTGATACCGTTCAACCTGATCCTGTAAAGTTGGAGAAATATTCCCAATACAATCCAGGACACACATATGAAAACAGGTATAACGTTGTTGGTACGATTTCAGGATTGGGTGGTGGGAAATCTCTTTTGCTGCATGCTCATATGGATACAGTATTCCCTGCCTCTCCAAAATATTGGCTCACTGATCCCTATACGCCGCAAATAACGAATGGGAAAATATTCGGTTTAGGTTCTGCTGATACAAAAGGAAGTATGGCCGCAATGCTTATGGCAATGAAACTGGTTAAAGAGTTGGAGATTCCCCTCAGGGGAGATATTATATTCCAAAGTGTAGTAGATGAGGAAGCAGGAGGAGGAAATGGAAGCCTAGCATGTCTAGATGCAGGGTATAGGGCAGATGGGGTAATTATTGGAGAGCCAAATCATTTAGTGCCAATGAGTGCTCATGTTGGGTCTTTTGCAATCAATGTTATTGTTGATGGAAAAAGCGCACATGGTAATATGAAATGGAAAGGTACTAGTGCCTTCGAAAAAGCTATGCCGATTATAAACGCTTTAAAGAAGCTTGAGGATAAATGGAATTTACGGAAATTCAATTTGCTTCCTAGTCCAATTATTACAATCCTGGAAATAAAATCTGGCGATGGATCAATTACAATACCCGGCAGTTGTGAAATGCTTATAAACTATACTTACCTACCTGATGGGTATGACTACAATGGTGAAATTATGGAAACAATCAAGCATAGTGTTTCTGATGATCCTTGGTTTGCTGAACATCCCCTTCGAATCAAAAAACATCATGATTGTGGACCCTATTACACCAATCCTAAAGAGCCATGGCCAATGCTTATTGCGGAAACAGCATCTAATCTATTTGGAAAGAGAGTTGAATTTAAGGGTATGGCATGTGGGGCAGATGCCCGTTTATATGCTAATATAGGGAGAATGCCAACAGTGATTCTAGGTCCAGGGAGTATTGACAACGCACATCAACCTAATGAATTTGTTTTAATTGATGAACTGGTAGATGCAGTAAAACTCTATGCTTCAATAATCTATAAATGGGCCGGTAGCTCGAAACTAGATACCGTATGAAGTTTTGAACCCGCATATGAGCAATTGGAACGAATTTATACGAAATAGCAGTTTTCAGCAGCATAAACATTCCCGAAATTGTTGCAACCCATGCTCTCTAAGATTATATTATTACCTCAAGCAGGGTGGATACCTGTAGAGAATCCTGAACGGAAGCTTTAGCCCTGAGAATCATTTACTTAACCTGGCGTTGTACAGTCTGTAGGGTAGATTGTAAAGAAAAATGCCGCAAATCACATAAAACACCTCATACGGTCAGCAATTCTTGATCAAATAACTCCTTTAGAGTATAGAATTCTAAAATCTTTCTTGGATAGGAATTCATCCATTTCTCAATCTGTACCACAAAAGCTAAAAAGTTTTTTTGTATATTTGCACCTTTAGGAACAAACCGCCAAATCAATTTATTACTATTTTCATTTATCCCTCTCTCCTGAGTACAGGAGGCCCCGAAATACCGAACATGGGAATGAAGATGTTTTTTTACCAGAGCAGAATGCAACATCCTGGAAGTCATAATGGTAAGTCGAAAGGGATTTCCCGGGGTCGGAGACCTTGGCACGCTTGGACTGAGTATATATGGGTAACGCGGATGGATGCGCATTACCCATAGAGATCTGGGGTGAATTCTTTTCTTTGAATCCTTCATCTATTACAGAACAAACTACCCAGATACCAAACAAGGTCACACCAACAGGGGCGGACTTAATCAGGAGATAATATATGTACAATTTCTTACACCTTTTCAATTTTGCCATACTTGCACCCGATGACGGAGGAGCAGGAGGAAGCGATTCACCAACAGATCAGGATTCTGGGGACACTGATACCAATCAGGGTGGACGAGAAACAAATGATCAGCTAAAAAACCTTCAAACAGAACTCGAAGCAGCTAAAAAAGAAAGCTCCGGAAAAGATAAATCAGTCACCCGGTTGCAAAAAGAGCTTGATGAGCTAAAAAAAGCGCAAATGAGTGCTGAAGAGCGAAAGGTACACGAAGAAACAGAACGTCAGGAAAAGGCAGCCCAAGAGCGGAACCAATTCTTGACTGAAGTACGAACTATAGCAGCAGAACTTGCAGGCTTAGATGAACAGGATGCAGAGATCATCCCAGGGAATACCCCTGAAGAGATTCGAGAAAATGGCAAACGCATCAAAGATTTACTGGAAGTAAAGTACACTGCAGGATTTGAAGTTGCAAAAAAAGAAACTATGAATGGTGGGACTCCACAAGGAGGGTTTACGCCTCCCACGGAGAGAACCGTAAAAAAACTCAATGATTTATTTAAAAGCTAAAGGAGAAATTACTCAATGATTATACCGAATGAAGGAGTTGTGACATTTGATGTACCGCAGAATGCGGTGGATGTCTCAAACCTATTTTATGAGATCCAGATTCCTGGAGCTCGATTTTTAAACAGCATAGTACTTGGCGATTCTGTACGTTCTGTTGATCCAAAATGGTTTGATGATCGTAGACTTGCCATTGGAACAACGGTCACCGCTGCATATACCGCTGCTGTGGGATCTATTGAGCTTACCAGCGTGGAAGGTATCCGAGTGGGCTCAGTATTCTCAGCCCAGGATACGATATTCAAGGCTACTGCTATCAATCCTGATACCCATGTGGTATCTGTGGTGGTTCTTTCAGAAGATGCAAACCACGGGATCGGTGAAGAGATTATCTTTATCGGTAATGCACGTGAACAAGGTTCAACGAGACAAGATTCCGATATCAACACTCCAATCGAGCGATACAACCGTACCCAGATCTTCGATGATTCTGTGGTAATTACCGGAACCCAGGAAGCAGTTGATCAGTATGGAAATGGCGTGATGAACTTGAACCTGGAAAATGCAGTGAAAAAGAAACTGCAACGGATGTACTTACTCATGGGACGGGCTATCTGGAGAAATCCGAGAGTCTCTCCTGATGATAACAACTCAGAACCATTACTGGGAGGCTTAAATTGGTTTCTTGGACAGTTCGGGCAAAAAACAACAGGAGCATTCAGCCATGCTAATATATCTGCATTTGCCTATGATCTGTATCAGGCAGGATTGGTGAACCCAGAGATCTGGATTAATCCGAATGAAGCAGATAATTTCCGACAGCTTGACTCTGCCTACATTCAGGTAGATGCAAAAGTCACCTTCGCTGGTCGTCCGCTTCCGACTCTCTTGTATACCACCAAGGGCCAGGAGATTCCCATCAAGATCGATCCCCAATGTCCAGAAGGGCAACACTATTTAATAGATCCCTCTTTATGCTCCTTACATCCGCTTTCGGGGCGTCAATTTTTCGTAAAACGTGCTCAGGATGATGATGATAATAAGAAAGCCAGGATTATTGGGGAATATACCATGAAGGTTTTCAACTCAACCTTTATGGGTCGCTATACCCCGGAGACGATTCTGAACGTGAGGTAAATCCCTACGGGATTAACCATCGCAGTTTGAAAGAAAGATGGTGGTGTTGTGGTAGTTCTTTGATTGATGGAAATTTAATCGGATATTAAGTTAATTTATCAAACTGCCGAACTTTTCACACATCCCACAAATAATAAATGGGATAGAATACCTAAAGATATTCTATCCCATTTATACCCCGGAGACGATTCGAACGTCCGACCTGCTGCTTAGGAGGCAGCTGCTCTATCCTGCTGAGCTACCGGAGCACATAAATATTCGGGCAGCAGAGATAAAAGATTATCCGCATGCGCCATAAGAGACTAATAAAATTCACGCCACATGTCAATCCTGATAATGCTGATGCGGGAATCTGGTTCCGATGAAAGTCAGTGGACAAACCAGTGTTTACATTTGATATAGTGAAATATTGTAGTGTTTAGTTCATCATAATGAATATTTAGTGCATAAAAGCTGTATAAATATGATTTTTTTTGTGAGTTACGATTGAAAAATCATACTTTAATAGTATAATAGACAATAATTTCAAAACATATAAAAGGAGAATCGGATGAAAAAAACTGTATTAATAATGCTTGTATTACTAATTGGTATAACATTAGTTTTTACATCATGTGGAAAAAAAGAAGCAGACGTTGCTGAGGAAGCTAAAGTAGTTGAGGAAGCTAAAGTAGTTGAAGAGGCTAAAGTAGTTGAAACAATAAAAATTGGTGTAGCGGGAGCACACACTGGGGATCTTGCGTCTTACGGCCTTCCTTCAGTAAACGCAGTAGAACTTGTTGTGGCTAATGTAAATGCAGCAGGTGGAATTGACGGAAAAATGATCAAACTTGTAATAGAGGACGATCAGTGTAAACCGGAAATTGCAACAAACACAGCAGCGAAACTCGTTGGTGAAGATGTAGTTGCAGTAATTGGACACATCTGTTCAGGAGCTACAAAAGCTGCTCTGGATATTTACAATGAATCAAAAATCGTTGTAATTTCCCCTTCAGCAACCAGCCCTCCACTGACAAAGAGTGGTGACTACCCTAACTTTCTGAGAACTATTGCTTCAGACGATGCTCAGGCTGTTCTTCAGGTGGACTTTGCACTTAACGTTCTTGAGTCAAAGAAAATTGCTGTTCTTCATGACAAAGGCGACTACGGAAAAGGTCTGGCAGAATTTGCTAAGGCTGGAATTGAAGAATCTTCAGCTGAAGTTGTACTGTTCGAAGGTGTAACACCCGGAGCAGTTGATTACTCAGCAGTAATAAACAAAATTGCTCAGGTGGGAGCTGATGCGGTAATTTATGGTGGATACCATCCTGAAGCAGCTCAGCTTATCGGCGGCATGCGCGCTCAGGGTCTTGATATTCCCTTTATCGGTTGTGACGGTGTTAAGGATGCTACATTTATTGCTGTAGCCGGTGATGATGCTGAAGGTGTTTACGCTACCGCTCCTGTTGATACAACCAGCAACCTAATTGCTGTAAAAGCAGGTAAGGAGCACTTGGCTGAATATGGTGAAGAGTATGGTGCGTTCTTTCTGAATGCATATGCAGCAGCTCTTGCAATTGTAAATGCTATCGATGTTGCAAACAGCACAGATTATGATGCGATCATGGCTGCTCTTAAATCAGAGTATGTTGAAACACCAATTGGAAATATCAGCTTTGATGAAAGAGGCGATGCAATAGGTGTTGGATTTGCAGTTTACCAAGTAAAAAATGGCAAATTTTCACAGCTCGATTAGTTGAGGCTCTTTCAAAATTGTCTCAGTTTCTAAATGGTTATTAGCGGGCAGGCTCTATCCAGGGTCTGCCCGCATTTTTCGTGATAAGGTGGATATATGGGTTTTGACTACTTTTTCAAACTGTTTATCGGGGGGCTGACAAAAGGAAGTATCTATGCCCTGATAGCTATAGGATATACGATGGTGTATGGAATCATCGGGCTGATTAACTTCGCACATGGTGAAGTATATATGATTGGTGCATTCACTGCGCTTATTGTAGCAGGTATATTATCGGTATTAAATCTGCCGATGTTTGCAGTGCTTATGATAGCAGTGGTTATAGCAATGATATTTTCAGCCGGTTATGGGTTTACCCTGGAAAAGATTGCATACAAACCCTTGAGGAATGCTCCAAGGCTCTCAGCGCTCATCAGTGCAATTGGGATGTCAATTTTTCTACAGAATTATGTTCTGCTGGCACAAACCTCAAATTTCTTACCCTATCCGGATATGATACCGGATTTTGCATTTTTAGAGCCGATTAAACAGACTCTGCGTACTACGCAGCTTATAATATTAGTGGTAACAGCTATAGTAATGATACTTCTGACACTGCTTATCAAATTTACAAAAATTGGTAAAGCCATGCGGGCCACAAGTCAGGATCGTGTTATGGCGATGCTGACAGGTGTTAATGTTAACCGGGTAATATCAGTAACCTTTATTATTGGTTCTTCAATAGCAGCACTTGGTGGAGTTCTTATTTGCTCACATACCGGCCGAACACACTTCTATATTGGGTTTCTTGTCGGAATTAAAGCCTTTGTTGCCGCAGTACTGGGTGGAATAGGAAGTATTCCCGGAGCGGTGCTGGGAAGTTTTGTTCTAGGATTTACTGAAAGTTTTGGTGCGGGATACATTTCCAGCGATTATGAAGATGTTTTTGCATTTGTCATTCTGATCCTGATACTGACGTTCAGGCCTGATGGAATTCTCGGCAAATCAACGAAGCAGAAAGCGTGAGGGTAGCAGAATGATTAAAGATAGATTGCTTAAGTCATTATATGTTTCATTGTGGTTAACGGTACTTACCTTCCCGGTTATGGTTATCAGGGTTAATACCATTGAAGATACCGTAACCTGGCGTTGGGGGAATTTACTGCTGATCCTGATTGGATCATATGTATTCTCTCTCATCTGGAATTATGCTCTTGAACGTCAGGAGCGTGGTAAAAAGGTTAAAACAAATAAACTCAGTATAAAAATAAAAGAGATAAAAGCGACAGTTTCTCAAAGTCGTCCGATGAAAATTAGCGGATTAGCCGCGGTATTAGCAGCAGTATTTCTTTTTCCGTTTCTCACATCTTTTTATCAGATGAGTATCATGAATACGGCATTGATGTATGTCATGCTGGGATTAGGTTTAAATATAACTATTGGATTGGGCGGTATCCTGAACTTGGGATATATAGCTTTCTTTATGGTTGGATCATATAGTTATGCACTGTTAAATCAGGCTATAGGTTTAAATTTCTGGATAGCACTGCCGATTGGCGGATTAGTAGCTTTGATCTTTGGAATCATTGTTGCTGTTCCTGTGCTGCGTCTTAGAGGAGACTATCTGGCAATTGTTACTCTGGCTTTTGGTGAGATAATGCGAATTGTTGTTGAAAACTGGAGTTCTCTTACTGGTGGACCGAGCGGGATTCGTTCTATCCCCAGACCAGCAATTCCGGGAGTTGATCTTAATTTAATTGATACTGCCAAACTGGTCTATTTCATAATGATAGTGCTGGCGGCTTTTACCA
>Ga0075121_1001775_pt1 | contig 13011 bp, 3 predicted proteins | sample AntAceMetag02UKG_FD_69793 | JGI IMG/M metagenome (GOLD analysis project Ga0075121, IMG submission 69793) | Saline lake microbial communities from Ace Lake, Antarctica - Antarctic Ace Lake Metagenome 02UKG | ecosystem: Environmental > Aquatic > Non-marine Saline and Alkaline > Saline | place... | reverse complement strand
CACCCGCCGGAACTCGACATCAGCACCCGTTTTGGCTACCGTATGAAGCGACATGAACGCAGGCAATCGGCCCCCCGTTCACCGCCCCTTCGGTGTCATGCTTATTTGAGGCAACACGCCTTTTCGAAGCAGCTCCTCGACACCATCCCGATTCCCGTTTTCTACAAAGATCAGGACGCACGCTATCTCGGCTTCAACCGGGCGTTCGAGACGTTCTTTGGGGCCAGTAAGGAAACCCTGATCGGCAAGAGCGTATTCGACACCCACCCGCCCGAGCTGGCGAAGGTGTATCACGAAAAAGACGCCGAACTGCTGGAGAAGGGCGGTACGCAGACCTACGAATCCCAAGTCATGGATGCGCAGAAAGCCCTTCACGATGTCACCTTCTACAAGGCCTGCCTCACCACGCCAGCGGGCGAGCCGCGCGGTCTCATTGGCACGATTCTCGATATCACCGAGCGCAAGCAGGCCGGGGAGAAGACCCGGGCGCTGCTGGAGGAGAGCCGGCAGGCGCGTGAAGCGCTCCTGAGCATTCTGGAAGACCAGCAGCGGGCCGAGGCCGATGCCAAACGACTGGCCACCGCCATTGAACAGGCCGATGAGACCATTGTCATCACCGATGCCCAAGGCCTCATTGAATATGTGAACCCCGCCTTCGAGACCGTGACGGGCTATACCCGCGAAGAGGCGCTGGGAGAGAATCCCCGCATCCTCCAGAGCGGGAAGCATGACGCCGCGTTCTACCACGCCCTGTGGGAAACGCTGGTCATCGGCGGCACCTGGCGCGGACGCCTCATCAACCGCCGGAAAGACGGGGCCATCTACACGGAAGACGCGGTCATCTCCCCGGTCCTCGACGATGCCCGGCACATCACCCACTTTGTCGCCGTCAAGCGCGACATCACCGAACACATGCGCCTGTCGGAACAGATCCAGCAGTCGCAGAAAATGGACTCCATCGGACGGCTCGCCGGCGGCGTGGCCCACGATTTCAACAACATGCTCACGGTCATTCTCGGCCATGCCCAGATGGCCCTGGATCAGACCGACCTGGCCGCCCCTCTCCGCGCCCGGCTGGAGGAAATCCGCAAGGCGGCAGACCGTTCCGCCGACCTCACGCAGCAGTTGCTGGCTTTCGCGCGGAAGCAGGCCATCGCCCCCCGGCTGCTGGACCTGAACGAAACCGTCAAGGGCACCCTCAAGATGCTCCGCCGGCTCATCGGCGAGGACATCCGGCTCGAGTGGAACCCCGAAGACCTGCAGGGATCCGTTCAGATGGACCCGGGGCAGATCAACCAGATTCTGGCCAACCTCTGCATCAACGCCCGCGACGCCATCATCGGCGGCGGCTCGGTCACCATCGAAACCCGGTCTGTCGTCGTGGACGCGGCTTATTGCAAAAACCATCCCACGGCCCTCCCCGGCGACTTTGCGTGCCTGACCGTCCGCGACACCGGCTGCGGCATGGATGTCGACACCCTGAACCGGGTGTTTGAGCCGTTCTTCACCACCAAAGAGCTCGGACAAGGCACCGGCCTCGGCCTCTCCACGGTCTACGGCATCATCCAGCAGAACAACGGGTTCATCGAGGTCGAGAGCACCCCCGGCCAAGGATCCGTCTTCCACATCTACCTGCCCCGTCTGGCCGTCGCCGCACCGGCCCCGAAAGCCGAACCCAAGCCCCCCACCGGCACGGAAACGATTCTGGTGGCCGAAGACGAACCCTCTATCCTGGCCACCACGGTTCAAATGCTGGAAAGCGTCGGGTATACCGTCCGAGCCGCCCAAACGCCGGAGGCCGCCCTGCAAATCGTTCGCGAAACCCCGGGCGACATTCACCTCCTGCTGACCGATGTGGTCATGCCCGGCATGAACGGCTGGGTGCTGTCGCAGGAGGTCCGGAAGAAGGCCCCCGGAATCAAGTGCCTGTTCATGTCCGGCTATACCGCTGATGTCATCGCCCGCAACGGCATGTTGGAGGAAGGCGTGAACTTCATCCAGAAGCCCTTCTCCAAACGGATCCTGGCGGAAAAAATCCGCGCCGTTCTGGATGCCGCTGCAGAACCAGAATAAACCGCCGGAGAAGGATGTAGGCCGTCCCGACCTCTTGAAGAGTCGGGATGCGTCCGGCAATATTCGCGCCCGCCACAGAGGGCGGGCCTACAATCAATCCATCCTTCTTTTCACCTCCCCATTCGCGTCCATTCGCGTCCATTCGCGGTTGATCACTGCTTCCCCTGGAGGGCTTGCGCGGACCGTGTTAGGTAACGGCTCCACCCTGAATTCTTCACTTGGACATTGGATATTCGTAATTGGATATTGGATATTGGAAGAGGCCTGATCCCCCCTTCTTTTTCCCTCCCCATTCGCGTCTGTTCGCGTCCATTCGCGGTTCACATCCGATCCCAGAAAAGAGAATAAACCGCGAATTCACGCGAATGCACACGAATAAAGAATCTATTCATTGAATCCACAGTCGACTCCCTTCCCAATCCGGCGCCGCAGGCCAATCCTATCTCTTCTCCGGCTTTCTGTTCTTTTTTGGTTTTCCGAGGTGAAAATTGACATTTTTTAGGATTTTGGCCCCATTTTGGCTATTTTGGGGCATTTTCCCTCTGTTTTTGGCATTTTTGGAGGGTTTTGCCACTCCATTCGCCTTGCTCTCTCGTTCGTCACGCTTTGCGTGGCGCTATAGAACTCGCGTTCACCCTGCGTCCCTCGAAGGAACTTGGGCTCTGCACTCGTCTATGTGCCCCACTTTTAGGAAAACCGTCTCACACGAAGCCACGAAGTCACAAAGAAGACGGGAAAAGTGGGCTGCGCCGCCGGACAAATAATAACAAAAAGAGTCTTCATTCTTCACTTGGACATTGGATATTCGTAATTGGATATTGGATATTGGAAGAGGCCTGATCCCCCCTTCTTTTCCCCTTCCCATTCGCGTCTGTTCGCGTCCATTCGCGTCCATTCGCGGTTGAACACTGCTTCCGATCCCAGAAAAAGAGACTAAACCGCGAATCAACGCCAATGAACACGAATGAAGAATCCATCCATTGACAATCCGGGGTCTTTCTTCCCGCCTTTTCCCCTCCCCATTCGCGTCTGTTCGCGTCCATTCGCGGTTCACATCCGATCCCAATGAACACGGATGAATCATACCGGAAAGCATTGACGCTTCTGCTTGCAAAAACTAGGCTATTGTTTCCCGGAGGGAGCATCCGGCAGACATCATCCGTATTGGAGAATGGAGCCCCATGGCCTCAAAGAAAAAATCGAGTCCGACACCCGCTGAAGAGATCCGGCAATTGCGCGAGGAGCTGGAAGCCTCCCGCACGCGACTCGAGAACCTCTACGACTTTGCGCCGGTGGGCTACGTCACCGTCAGCGAAGACGGGAAAATTCTGGAAGCCAACCTCACGGCCGCCACCCTGCTGGGCGTCGTCCGCTCGAAGCTGGTCCGGAAACCGCTGCCCTCCTTCATCCTGCCCGAAGACCAGGACACCTACTACCGGCATCGCCAGGTGCTCTTCGACACGGGCGAACCGCAACAGTGCGAATTCCGGATGCTGCGCCCGGGGACCCTCCCCTTCTGGGCCCAGATGAATGCGGTAGCCGGACAGATGGCGGACGGCACCCCCATCTGCCGCGTGACGATGACCGACATCACGGAGCGCAAGCAGTCCGAAAAGCGCCTCCAGGAACATGCCCAGTTGCTGGACAGCGTAAAGGAATCGGTCGTCGCCACCGATCTGGACGGGAACATTCTCTATTGGGGACATGGCGCCGAAGCCCTGTATGGGTATACGACCGAAGAGGTCCTGTTCAAACCCTACCGCGAGTTCGCCGGCGCCATCGACCCGCCGGATGAAAAAGCGTTCCGGCGGGAAATTCTGAAGAAAGGCTCCTGGAGCGGGGAGCATCTGCAGAAAACCCGGAAAGGAAAGACCTTTTGGACCTCCACGGTCATCTCGCTCGTCCGGGACGAGAAGGGAAATCCGTCCGGCTTCATCGGGATCGATCGGGACATCTCCGAAAGCCGGAATATCGAAGCGGCCCTGGGCCAGAACGAGGAACGGCTCCGACTGGCTCTGGTCGCCAGCCAGCACGGCATCTGGGACTGGGACCTGACAACCGATGAGGTGTTTTTCGATTCCGGTTACTACACCATGGCCGGTTATCAGGTGGACGAATTTCCCCACCAGCTCGAAGAATTTACGGGCCGTATCCATCCGGAGGATGTCGACCGGGTGATGGCTGTGGCGAAAGAGCATCTCGAAGGCCGGATTGAGCACTTCGTCGTGGAGTTCCGGTTCCGGATGAAATCCGGCGACTGGATGTGGATTCTCGGAAAAGGCACGGTTGTGGAGCGGGATGCCAAAGGCCATCCCTTGCGCTTCACGGGTACCCACCGCGACATCACCGAACGCAAGCAGGCGGAGATTTCGCTACGCGAAAGTGAAATCCGCTATCAACGAGCCCAGCAGATATCCAAAACCGGCAGCTGGGAATATGACCTGCAAAACGAAGTCTTCTGGGCATCGGATGAAGCCCTGCGGATGTACGCGCTGGACCCCAAAAAAGCCCCCTTTACACCCGAGCAGGTCGAAAGCTGCGTTCCAGAACGGGAGCGGGTGCATCAGGCTCTGGTGGATTTGATTGAGAAGGATCAGAAATACGATTTGGAGTTCGAGATTCATCCCGCCGACGGCAGCCCGCCGCTCCAGATGGCTTCTATGGCCGAATGCCTGCGGGATGATCAGGGGAATCCGATTAAGGTGGTGGGCGCGGTTCAGGACATCACCGAGCGCAAACAGGCGGAGTTGGAACTCCAACAGGCCTATGCGCGATTGGCGATGGCCCAGCGTGAAGCCAAGGCTGGACTATGGTCATGGGATATGGTGACCGAGGCGCTGCACTGGACAACCGAATTTTTCGAATTGTTCGGCCTGAACCCGGACACGACACAGGCAAACTTTGATGTCTGGCACGACGTCCTCCATCCAGAAGACCTGGAGAATGCGGATAAACAGATTGCTGATTCCATTCGGGACCACACACCCTTTAAATGTGAATATCGCATCGTTCTTCCCTCCGGAGAAATTCGATGGATTGGTGCCATGGGCAACACGGTCTATGATAATAAGGATAAGCCCCTCCGCATGGCCGGCCTTTGCCTCGACATCACCGCGCGCAAGCAGGCGGAGGATGAGGCAAAAGCATTGAAGGCCAGAGTGTTTGCTGTCTTGGACATGATTCCTGGTATTGTGTATTTACAGGCTCAAGATCATTCGATTCCATTTGCAAATGCTCGCTTCATCGAAGCGTTTGGTGACCCGAAGAATCGCCCCTGTTACGAAGTCATTCATGGCCGGAATAAGCCCTGTAAGGATTGCCCCACCTTCAGGGTTTTTGACACACATTCTGCTGTGGCATGGGAGTGGTCAGGTGAGGATGGCAAGACCTTCATGGTGTATGATGAACCCTTCCCCTCCATCAACAAGGATGAGCCGATGGTGTTAGAGATGTTGATCGACATCACCGAGCGCAAGCAGGCGGAAGAGAAACTGCAGGCCAGTGAAGAGCTGTACCGCTCCATCCTCAATACCTCTCCCGACGGCATCGCGATTCTGGACATCGAAGGGAAGATCCTCATAGCCTCGCCGGAAGTGTTGAAAATGGCGGCCATCGAGCAGGAAGAGCAGCTGGCCGGACGCCCCGTCATCGATTTCATCGCCCCGGAGGATCAGGAACGGGCCATGACCAATATATCACTCACGTTTCAGGGCGAAAAACACGGCCCGGTTGAATACCTTGCGCAGCGGGCCAATGGCACCACTCTCGATATCGAGGTGAATGCCGAACTCATCCAGGATTCTGGCAGGACCCCCACTCGGATGGTGATTATGATCCGCGACATCACCGACCGCAAGCAGGCGGAAGACGCATTGATAGAGAGTGAAGAGCGCTTCCGGGCGATCTGCGAATACTCGCCGGGGTTAATCAACTCGTTTGACAAGGATGGACATTGTGTATTCTGGAACCATCAATGCCGCAAAACCTTTGGCTGGACGATCGACGAGATCAACGCGCAGGAAAACCCGCTGGCGCTGTTCTATCCCGATCCCGCCATACAAGAAGAGGTGATTCAGTCACTCACCGACATTCAAGATGGCGTTTTCAAGGAGTGGAATCCTCTGACAAAGGACGGGCAGACACTCACGACGGTCTGGGCGAACTTCCGCCTACCCGGCGGCTCGATATTCAGCCTGGGCCACGACATCACCGACCGCAAGCAGGCAGAGAAAAAGCTGCAGGATTCGGAGCAGAAATACAGCTATCTTGTGGAGAACATCTCCAGCCTCGTTTTTTCTCTCAACCTGGACGGCTGCATCACCTTCACGAGTTCTTCGATCGCGGACCTCCTGGGTTATTCTCCCGCGGAGGTCATGGGTCATCCCTACCCTGAATTCATCGATCCCCGGGATCAACCGGCCGTTCAAGCGGCGTGGCTCCAGGTGTTGAATGGACCCTCCCAATCCTTCGAGTGTCGCATGATTACCAAATCAGGCGAATCACGATGGGTCCATATTTCCAGCAATTTGATTGTCAAAGACGGTTCGCCTGTCGGGGCCCAGGGAATCGCGACGGACATCACCGATCGCAAGCAGGCGGAGGCCCAGCTTGTGGAGCAACTCGAAGAATTGCAACGGTGGCACGCCACCATGTTGAGTCGCGAGGAGCGCGTGCAGGAGCTCAAACAGGAGATCAATCGCCTGAGGGTCGAGGCCGGAAAACCCATCCGCTTCGCCAGCGTGGAAGCGGACGAGAACGGGAAGACCTAACCTGTGAGCCGCACGAACCCACAAGAGAGCACGAAGACGACCGGACGCTCCCTGCGCCGCATCGCGGCCGGATGCTTCGCGCTTGTGGCGGGCATCGCCTTGGTGATGCTGCTCCTCTGGCTCTTGGGCCAGTGGCGGGTTGCCACGTTCGGCCATGAGTACGTACCCATGGCCCCCAGCACGGCCCTGTTGTTTCTGGCGATCGCGGGCGCGGCCTGGGTGGCCGTACGCCAGCCGGGCTCCCCCGCGCTGAACCGATTCGCCTTCCTCGCTGGACTCGGCGTGCTGGCCATCAGTTCCCTACTGGGGAGCCAGTTTCTTTTCGATTTTCAACTGCCACTGGAACCATGGCTGACGCACACGACAGAAACCGTCGGGCAGATTCCGGTGGGGCGGATGTCTCCGCTGACGGCCGCGGTGTTCCTCCTGGCCAGTCTGGCCTTGTTGTTGGGATTCCCGCGGGGGGGCCGTCGCCGCTCCTTGCGGCAGACGGCCGCGCTTCTATGCCTGGTGGCCTTGTTCAGCAGTGGCGGGGTTGCGCTGAGCTATGGGCTGCATGAGCCGTTGCTGGTTGGCGGAACCGTTGTCCCCATGGCCGCGCTGACGGCCATGGCATTCCTGTTGATCAGTCTGGGCATGGTGCTGACGGCTGGCGAGGAACTCTGGCCACTGAACTTGTTTGTGGTGTCAGCCCCTGATGCCCCGTCCGGACGCCGGGGGACCCGGGGGTTGATCGCACTCGCACTGCTGTTCACGGCGACCATTAGCACCTCCGGCTGGATCTATTTTAAACGCCAGCAAGCCGAGGCCCGGCGCACCGCCCAGGAGACGCTGGCCGCCATTGCGGACCTGAAAACCAACGAGATCGCGGAGTGGATAAGAGAACGACGCAGCGATGCCGTCTCCCTTATCAACCCGATCGCCCAGCAGTTCCTGGCGGATCCAAACCAACCCGCCCGACGCGAGGTGATGCTCCAATGGATGACCACACTGCAGCGCGTGTACGACTACAGTACCGTCGCCTTGTTCGACGCGCGCGGCACGCTGATTCTGGAAGCGCCAGCGGATGGGACCCGACAATATACGGATATCGCGAAGCGCGTTCAGGCCGCGGCGCGTTCGCAAGAAGTGGTCTTTACGGACCTGCATCGCGCAGGACCCGACCAGCCGATTCATATGAGTTTCCTGGTGCCCGCGGACCTGTACGCACAGGCAGACCCATCGGCGCATGATGTCTTGCTTCTGGTTGTCGACCCCCGGCGCTTCCTCTATCCGCTCGTGCAGAACTGGCCCACCCCGAGCCGCACGGCGGAAACACTGCTGGTCCAGCGGGAAGGCAACGAGGTGGTGTTTCTGAACGATGTGCGCCATCGCACCGACACCGCGCTGTCGTTGCGGCTGCCCATCAGCGATTTGACCCTGCCGGCCACCATGGCCGTCAACGGAGAGGAAGGCGTGGTGGAAGGGCGGGACTACCGTGGGATCCCGGTCTTGGCGGCGTTGCGTCAGATTCCGGGTACGCCGTGGTTCATGGTGGCGAAGGTGGATCAGGCCGAAATTTATGCCCCGCTTCGCCAACAGGCAAGGGCCATCAGTTTGATCACCAGCCTCCTGCTACTGGCAAGCATGATGGGGGTCGGCCTGCTGTGGCGCCAGCAACAGCAGGACGCGAACCGCCGCGAATTAACCGAACGCAGACAAGCCGAACGGGCCCTCCGGGACAATGAAGAAAAATATAGAGGGGTGTTTAATCAGGCGGCTGTGGGAGTGGCTCGATTGGCTGCGGATGGGACCTGGCTGGCCGTCAACCAGAAGCTTTGTGACATTGTCGGATATTCACAAAAGGAACTCTTATCCAAAACGTTTGCGGATATCACGTATCCGGATGATTTGGAAACGGATCTGGCGTACGTGAATCAGCTTCTTCATGGGGAGATCCAAACCTACTCCATGGAAAAACGCTATATACAAAAAAAGGGCGATCTTGTCTGGAGCAATCTGACCGTCAGTCTGGTCCGGGACAGCCATCATGACCCCGATTATTTTATTTCGATCATCGAAGACATCACGGACCGCAAGCAGGCGGAGGCTAAACTGGGGATATATGCAAAGGAGCTGCAGGAGAAAAACAGCGAACTCGAGCGCTTCCTGTATACGGTCTCTCATGATTTGAAGAGTCCGGTCGTGACGGTCCGGACGTTCCTCGGCTATCTGGAGCAGGATTTGGTGAAGGCCGATGCCGGCCGAATCGAGAAGGACATGCGCTTCATGCGCGCCGCCGCCGACAAGATGGCGCAACAGCTCGACGAGGTGCTGGAGATGTCGCGGATCGGCCGCATCGCCAGTCCATCGGTATGCATCCCCTTCCGCGCGCTGGTGGACGAAACGCTTGCCGGGGTGGCCGGCTCCATTGCCGAACGCGGGGTGCAGGTGGATGTGGCGGATGCCAGCCTGTCGCTCACAGGTGACCGGATCCGGCTGGTGGAGATTTGGCAGAATCTGGTGGAGAACGCCGTCAAATTCATGGGCGACCAGCCCGCGCCGCGCATCGAGATCGGCGTGGAGATGCGCGGAGAGGAACCCGTCTTCTTCGTGCGCGACAACGGCATCGGCATCGACCCGCGCTTCCAGGCGAAAATCTTCGGTCTGTTCGACAAGCTCGACGCCAAGGCCGAAGGTTCGGGCGTGGGTCTGGCCATCGTTCAGCGAATCGTGGCCACCTTGTACGGGGGACGCATCTGGGTGGAGTCGGAGGGGCCGGGACAGGGCACGTGTTTCTATTTCACGCTGCCGAAAGCGGTGGAAGAAGCCGGAGCCCCGCCAACCGGCATAGGAACCGCGAATGGACGCCAATGAACACGAATGAAATAACAGTGAAAAGGACTATCCATTATTCGCGTCTTTTCGCGTTCATTCGCGGTTACCTTGGCATGAATTTGTCTTCTGGATACTGAATTTTGATACTGTGTGTTAACGAAAGGAAATGACTATGAAAGGCAAACCCATTGATATCCTGCTTGTGGAGGATGACGAGGCCCATGCCGAGATCGTACGGAGGAACTTCGAAACCTGCCGGATGGCCAACCAGTTGATCCACGTCGCCGATGGACAGGCGGCGCTGGACTACCTGTACCGGCGGAATGGATTCAGCGACCCGGCCCAGGCCCCGATGCCGGACATTATCCTGCTCGACCTGCGCCTGCCGAAGGTGGACGGGCTGGAAGTGCTCAAAACCATCAAGGAGGACGCCGCTCTCAACCGGATCCCCGTGGTGATTCTGACCACCTCGAAAGCCGAGGCGGACAAAGCCAAGGCCTACGAGTGCCACGCCAACAGCTATCTGGTCAAGCCGGTGGACTTCGCGCAGTTTACCGAGTTGATGGAAACCTTCGGCTACTACTGGCTGGCGTGGAACCAATACCCGAACTAGCGGTGTGCCCATGAGACCGATGCATGCAAATCCCGCCGGGCACATCCCGACTCTCCAAGAGGTCGGGACGGCCTACAACAGGCCGGTTCCTCTTGTCGGCCCGGCCTGCAACCAACCCCGTGGAGATCCACATGAATAGCGAACGATTGTATCTGCTGATCGTGGAGGACGAAGAGGCCCATGTGGACGCCATTCGCCGCGCCTTCGAAGCGGCAGGCTCCGACATGGAGATCCGGAGCGTGGCCACCTTGCGCGAATTCCACGCCGCCGTGCAGGAATGCCGGCCCGACCTCGCGCTCATGGATCTGAACCTGCCGGACGGCCAGGCTGTGGAGGCGCTCGCGCAACCGCTGGAGGACGCCCCCTTCCCCATCATGATCATGACGGCGTTCGGCAATCAGCAGGTGGTCGTCGAGGTGATGAAGGCGGGCGCGCTGGACTATGTGGTCAAGTCGCCGGAATCCTTCGCCACCATGCCCCGCACCGTGGAGCAGGCCCTGCGCGAATGGACATTGATCCAAAAACACAAGCAGGCCTCGGACGCGCTGATGGCCAGCGAACAGCGCTACCACACGTTCGTGGAATCCACTTCCGATCTGGTGTTCCTGAAGGATGAAGCCTTCCGCTACCTGATCAGCAATTCAGCCAACAACGCCTTCCTCGAAAAATCCGAAGCCGATGTCCTCGGGCATACGGACTTCGACATCATGCCGGAAGAGGCCGCCCGTCACTGCCGGGCCAGCGATGAGCAGGCCCTGGAGGCCGGGACACGCATCATCCACGAGGAATCGGTCGGCCTAAATTTCTATCAGACCTTCAAGTTCCCCGTCCTTCTTCCGGGCGGGCAAACGGGCGTGGGCGGCTTCATCCGCGACATCACCCTGCGCCGACAGAGCGAGGAACAACTGAAGGCGGTCCAGCGCGAGGCGAACCGGCTGCTGACGGAGGCCCAGGCCTCTCGCCGGGCACTGCTTGGCATGGTGGAAGATCAGCAAGAGGCTGGGGAAAAAGTGCAACGGAATGAGGAACTGCTCCAGAAGATTTTCGACCTGCTGCCCGTCGGGCTGTGGTTCGCAAACAAAGAGGGGCAACTCCAGCGCGGCAATCCGGCGGGCGTGAAAATCTGGGGCGCGGAACCCAAAGTGGCCCCCGCTGACTACGGCGTTTTCAAGGCACGGCGACTCCCCACCCGCGAGGAGATTCCTCCCGAAGACTGGGCACTGGCCCACACGATTCAGGATGGAGCCACCATCGAGAATGAACTCCTCGAAATCGATGCCTTCGACGGTGTCACCCGGACGATTCTGAATTCCACCGCTCCCGTGCTGGATGATGAGGGCGCGATTCAGGGTGCCATCATCGTGAATCAGGACATCACCGACCTGAAACAGGCGGAAGAAGCCCTGCGTTCAAGCGAGGCGAAGTCCCGCAGCATCCTGGACAATATCAGCATCGGCGTCGCTCTCATCAGCCCCGACATGGAGATTCTTGAGCTGAACCGCCAGATGCAACAGTGGTTCCCCGATGTTGAAGTCGGACAGCATCCGATCTGCTACCGCGCCTTCAACTCCCCTCCCCGCGAAGCCCTCTGCACCTATTGCCCCACTGTCACAACCCTGAAGGACGGACAGGTTCATGAGGCGGAGACCGAGACCCCGACACCGGACGGCATCCGGAACTATCGCATCGTCTCCTCCCCCATTTTCAATGAAGAAGGGGCCGTCACCGCGGCCATCGAACTGGTCGAAGATGTGACAGATAAATCCGCCCTGGAGTCCCAGCTCCGGCAGGCCCAGAAAATGGAATCGGTGGGACGACTCGCCGGCGGCGTGGCGCACGATTTCAACAACATGCTGGGGGTCATCCTCGGCCATGCGGAGATGGCGCTCGAGCTGGAGAATGAAAGCGAACCGCTCCTGAACAACCTGACGGAAATCCGGAAGGCGGCGGAACGCTCCGCCAACCTGACGCGGCAACTGCTGGCCTTCGCCCGCAAGCAGACCGTCTCGCCCAAGGTGCTGGACCTCAATGAAACGATTGGCGGCATGTACAATATGCTCCGCCGCCTCATTGGCGAAAACATTACCCTAGGCTGGCATCCGGGATCGGACCTCTGGCCCATCCGAATGGATCCGTCCCAGATCGATCAGATTGTGGTTAATCTGTGTGTCAACGCCCGGGACGCCATCAACGGCGTGGGCCAGATCACCATCGAGACGGATCAGGACACTTTCGACGCCACCGCCTGCGTCACCTGCCCTGGATTTTCCCCCGGCGATTTTGTCCGGCTCACCATCCGAGACAGCGGAGCGGGCATGGATGCCGAAACCCTGGGTCATATCTTCGAACCCTTCTTCACCACCAAGGGCCTCGGCGAGGGCACCGGCCTTGGACTGGCCACAGTCTATGGAGCCGTCCAGCAGAACAACGGCTTCCTGAAGGTCTCCAGTGAACCCGGTCAGGGCACGACCTTTGAAATCTATCTGCCCCGACACAGGACAGCGGGAAGCATCGCCTCCGCTGCAGGCGCCACAAGTGTCGCCCACGCGGGCGATGAAACCATCCTGCTGGTGGAAGATGAGGCCGCCATTCTGGAGATGACCACCCAGATGCTCGAACAACTGGGCTACAACGTGCTGGCGGCCGACACCCCGGGCAAGGCCATCCGGATGGCGCGCGACCACAGCGGAACCATCGACCTGCTTCTGACGGATGTGGTCATGCCCGAAATGAACGGAC
>Ga0075121_1001772_pt1 | contig 13027 bp, 10 predicted proteins | sample AntAceMetag02UKG_FD_69793 | JGI IMG/M metagenome (GOLD analysis project Ga0075121, IMG submission 69793) | Saline lake microbial communities from Ace Lake, Antarctica - Antarctic Ace Lake Metagenome 02UKG | ecosystem: Environmental > Aquatic > Non-marine Saline and Alkaline > Saline | place... | reverse complement strand
CTTGCGTCCTGTACACAGAGGGTCTGGTTTTGTTTCACCTTATCCCCCTCATCCACCAGCATCTTCCGAACCAGACCCGCTTCCTCGGCCGCAACAATCGTCTCGGACCACGGTTCAGCGGTCCCGACCAGTGTAACCCGGGTAACCACCATCCTTTCTACAACGGTCGAGACCTGTACCAGCGCAGGGGGCGGCCCCCCTCCCTTTTCCTGCGGTCCAGCCGTGGAAGATCCGGGGGCCGCCAAGACCATGAGGATCGCCCCTACTGCCGCGGCCACCACCCTCCCAGCCCTCTGATTTAGGTATCTTTTCACTCGAAACAGCACGTTTATGTTTCATCTCCCTTCAGTAACCCTGAAAGTCCTTTTTACGTAGCTGGCCTTCCGATGGATTTCCTGACCAACCTTATCCCTGACATTCTTGCATGCGCGAACAATTTGATCAAGAAAGAACTGCGCATCCGATTATCCCCGCCCGTCATTTTCCCCCGAGTTGCAAATCCCCGCCAATTATGACAGGGGGATCATCTTAGGAAGCGGGGGGTTTGTCAAGTGGGTCAAGGAGACGTTTGTTGATCCCAGAGAAGAGGACAAGGAAATCCCCTATCTGACGTTCCTGAAAAGGACTATAAAAATTGAAACCATCATTGACACTGTTGGCAGTGAATTTGGATGCACGCGGGAGAAGATTCTTGAGAAAGGACGAAAGGGCAACCTTGCACGGGACATGGCAATCTACCTTGCGCGTGATCTGAGCGGAGAAAGCGCCCTGAGCCTGGGAGCCTATTTCGGCGGTATTTCCGGCGCCGGCATTACGATGAGATACAGGCGTATATTCGAAAGGGACTCGCAATCCAGGCGTCTGAAGGGTAGGCTCAAAAAGATCCGGAGTCAGATAGTTAATATCTAAGATCTGAGCCTATTTGCTTCTCGCAGATTGACGCCCATGTAAAAAGTCCTTTTTACATGGATTTAGGGATTGAGGAATTGCGAATTATTGTAAGCGGTTAGCGCTAAGGGCATTACTCAAGATCCCGAACTTTCTGACTTTTTTGCGACACCATCCAGATTAAACCTGTAAAAATCTATGGGCCCTTGGATGGATCACAGGAACTGACATAAGGCTATTCTGTTAGATGAGGGACATAGGTGGCGTCGCTGGTAGCCTCCGGAACTCTCCAGTCTCGCGAAGAAAAAGGCCCTTCGGACTGCAGACTGGCTTTATGTACCAGAAGACAGAAAAGATCCCCAGCTCTGCATGAATTAAGATAATTCGTGTTGTGATGCAGGCATTTCTTGTTTTTGCATGAGTTGTTCATTGTCTGTCTTTCTCGTGAAGGTGGGTGAATGATGCCGATCGGTGTACGAACAAGCCGACCCCTTATCAAAGGGACGCTGTCCCACATCGGACAGACTCTCTGGTGAAAGACACAATGATCTTCTGGGCTGTACACCTGTCCAGCGCTAGGTGAATACCACCGCATAACACAATCACTATCCCCTCTCCGCCCGTGCTGATGACCTCGACGGAGTTTCCCTCCCGAAAGCCCATGGAAGCGAGCCTGGCACGCAACTTTCTGACCCCTATGATCTCTTTGATGGTCATTTTCTCCCCGGACGTGCCCGTGGCCAAGGGCGCCAATCTCTTGCTTCGCGCAGGAGAGCGCGAGCAATTGCCGGAAATCAACATCTCTTGCACAACCGCATGGCATCGGGGTTCGTTAGCAATTCTAAGCGGCGATTGTTCTAATTCTTGGTTCGCAGAATCCAACAGCCGACCAATGTCGCGCTCGGATATTGTGCTCATGCCGTTGTTCCAATTGCAGTTTTCAACCTATGGGCCGCTATCTTTCAGCCATCTTTTCGAATAATTCATTTCGAGTTCATATCCCTTTTGTATCCCGTTCAATAAGCAAGAAATGGGTTTTCCATCCCGGGTTCAGCATGCGAACCCGTTGAGCTATAGACTCATCTTTTTGGGCTGCATTTGCTTCGCCGATCAAATAATTATATTAATTAGAAAAGATTGCGTAAGGATAGTCAAATTCATAATTGTTATCTTTGTCATTACTTTTTGTTATTAAGTGATGTGCTCCTTAATAGAATAAGCCTTGACATTTCCCCTCTAATGCAATTAAGGAGATGCATGGATGCTAACGTGAGCTTCCAAAAAGCCGACAACCCGCCGAATCATCTCTTGGGGGCCGCTGGTTTTTTATATTGACCTGAAAGCATCCACTTGATTATATTGCCCTGGAACATTTGCGGAACTTCTATTGCCAATTATAAGGATAAATATCGAATCGAGTTTTATCCATATTTTATCTACGAAGGGAGATTTTATGAAGCCATTAAACTTTTTGTTTAGCTCAGAATCAGTAACCGAAGGGCATCCCGATAAGATTGCAGACCAGATATCAGACAACATTTTGGACAAGACTTTAGAGCAGGATATCAGGTCACGAGTGGCATGCGAGACCCTGGTGACCACCGGTATGGCCATGATTGCAGGAGAAATCACTACCACAGCTTATGTGGATCTTCCTCGGGTTGTCAGGGAGACAATCAAAGATATTGGGTACAAGAATTCCTCCATGGGGTTTGACTGGGAGACATGCGCTGTGCTCTCTACTATCGACAAACAATCTCCGGACATCGCCATGGGAGTTAACAAGGGTACAGGTGTTTTCAAGGAGCAGGGGGCAGGCGATCAGGGGCTTATGTTCGGTTATGCCTGCAAAGATACACCGACGCTTATGCCGATGCCGATTTACCTGGCCCACGGCCTGACTCATAGATTGGCCCATGTGAGAAAATCCGGGCAGCTCCCCTGGCTCAGGCCCGATGGCAAATCCCAGGTAACTGTGGAATATGTGGATGGGAGGCCATCGAGTATCCACTCTGTGGTTATTGCAGCCCAGCACGACCCGGACGTGGATTATGACACCCTTCGTGCGGCTATTATTGAGAAGGTTATCCGAGAGGTGATACCAGAGGAGATGTTGAATGAAGGGACAGAGTATTTTGTCAACACTACCGGCCGCTTTGTGGTGGGTGGACCTTTAGGGGATTGCGGTCTGACCGGACGTAAGCTCATCTCCGATACCTACGGCGGTTTTGGATACAACGGCGGCGGAGCCCTTTCAGGCAAGGATCCTTCCAAAGTGGACAGGAGCGCCTCATATATGTGCCGCTATATAGCAAAAAATATAGTGGCGGCCGGGTTGGCCGAAACATGCGAGATCCAGGTGGCGTATACTATCGGACGCGCCGATCCTGTTTCGGTTATGGTGGGGGCCTCCAGTACGGGTGTTGTTCCCAGCAGTAAACTTACGGAAATAGTCAAGGATGAGTTCGACCTGAGGCCTGCTGCAATCATTGAGCGGCTTGATCTTCTTAGACCTATCTACGGGAAAACCGCCAACTATGGCCACTTCGGTCGAGAGAAACCCGAGTTTACCTGGGAAAAGACCGATGCAATAGAGGCACTCAAGAAGGCCGTAAAGTAGAGACTTGGTTCATGGTTGAAGGGTTGAGCCACACTGTGTAATCTGCCAATTTCCCTTTTTGCAACAATGGCTGATGGTACTTTGTTGATGAAATAAAGGCTGATAAAGGATTGTCTTCTGCTGGTATAAACATGTCTAAATTGAGAAAGTGCGACTGAAATAACCTTCAGATCATTGAGGACAAAACTTCCTGTGATGGGGGATTGGGATATGAACCTGAGCCTTTTTGGAACACTTATTGAGGTAGCGAGACTCGGGTCTGTTTCCGAAGCCGGCAAAAAGCTATACCTTACTCAACCGGCAGTGACAAAGCAGATCCAGGCCTTAGAAGAAATTTATGAAAAAAAGCTTTTTATCCGAACCCCAAGAGGGCTCAGGTTGACAGAAGAGGGAAAAACTCTCTTGGTTTATGCACGGGAAATGCTGAAGCTTCTTGATAAATCCTTCGTTTCAGTAAAAGAAGAGGGGGAGAGTATTTCCGGCAAGCTAAAGATAGCCACAAACCTCACCCTCGGCATTTATATTTTACCAAAGATAATGAGGTTTTTTACAGCGGTTTATCCTCGAATCGAGATCGAGGCCTTTCTTGACAACAATGAGATTATAACCCGTTCCGTAAAGGGCGGGGAAGCCAATTTCGGATTTATCGGAAAAGACCCCGGAGATCCCCTCATTACCCTTCACGACTTTTTTCAAGACCAGCTTGTGGTGGTAATTGCCCCGGATTTTGGAATTAAGAATGGCCCCATCAGCTGGAAAGAGCTTTTGAAAGTACCCTTTATCGGCCGAGAACGTGGCTCAGATGTTCGCTCAACATATGAGGGATGGTTAAAGGAAAGGGAAATCAAGATTATTCCAGCCATAGAATTGAATAACACTGAGGCCATCATATCGTCCGTCGCATGTCATTTGGGGTTTTCGATCCTCCCATGGTGTACTGTTAGGCGTGCGGTCAGGCAGGGAATGGTTTCTACCGTTTCGGTTCCTCACTTTAACCCCCTTCAAAATTTTTACATCTGCCATAAAACGGATAGAAACTTTTCTAACGTTGAAAAGGTCTTCTTAGAGACGGTGTTTAACAGATTTAAGATGGGGTCGCCTCATTTTCCCGAGACCATAGACCAATACTTTTAACTGGGGTATGTACTTAACTCAAGTGGCCACTATATGTTGTGGGTGGGTCATCATCGATGGGGTCTAGGTTCAGATTGTCCAAGCCGGCGAGGAACGGCAGAGCTGGTCCCTTGAGCGTTGCTACCGGCGCTGGATCGACCATCATCGCTTGCTGTACCAGACGGTAAAACAGTTTACCGCGAAAAGTGGACGTCCGTCGATTGAACCGGAAGGTATACTCGTCCAAGTAATACGCCAGATGTGATGGACGGACTGCGCCCTGATAAGTACCCAGAAGCCAGCGTTTCAACAGCGCCGCAATCAGGTGTGCAAGCTTGAGGTCGTTCGAGGACATAACGATATGATGAAACCCATTGCCAGTCAAGCCGTTGTACCCCGACCAGTCGTCCGTACGAATGGCACTGTTCGGTTCGGCAATCCCTTGTACAAATGGTTCCAGGCTGGCCGCCGAAGCGTCCTGCAGATGCTGCAGACGAATGCGGCCAATCCCCTCATCCCCCTTGTCTTCTACCGCAATCCCAACCAGAGCCTTACCGGCGGCGCCCCGACCTCGCTTACCGGATTTCTTGCCGCCAACGTAGGTTTCATCCACTTCGACCATTCCGCTCAGCAGGTCCCGGTGCGGCCGCACCATGGCGCGACGCATTTTGTGCAGCCACTGCCAAGCCGTAGGATAACTGCCCAGGCCCAGCGCTCTCTGAAGCCCCAGAGCGTTGGCTCCATATTTCTGGTTGGTAATGTGCCACATAGCTCGGATCCAAAGCCGCAACGGCTTGCGTGTGCGATGCAGGATGGTCCCTGCGGTAACCGACGTTTCCGAGTCGCAGCGACGACAATGATAAAGCCCGCGAGCTGTGTGCCAGGCCTCGGTCGCCCCACAACGCGCACAAATAAATCCCTCGGGCCATCGCAGTTGCCGCAAATAATCAAGGCAGGCAGCCTCGGTATTGAACCGGTCTTCCATCTCGATCAGTGTTTTTGGGTAATCTTCCTCCATAGCCCACAACACTATATGTTGTATGTACTTGAGTCAAGTACATACCCCAGTACTTTTATTCAGACAAGACAACCTATGACACCACAAAGGCCGTCTCAACCCTTGAAGAATACGGGATTGAGAGGGCCCCGGATTCAAGTACTCTAAAAAGCTAATCGGATAAAACTCCGGCATAAACCATAGAAGCCACCTCTGCCAGACAGGGCCTATGATGTTGAATGTTATAGAAAGATATACGTTCGGGAACATTATTATAAATGGCCATTTATACACCTCTGATCTGATCATTTTTCCACATAGAATAAGCTCCTCATGGTGGCGGAAAGAAGGCCATAATTGCTCTTTACAAGACCTAAAGGAAGCTATTGATTTCAAGCCTGACGCACTTGTAATCGGAACCGGTGCAAGGGGTACTATGAAGGTAGACCCGTATGTTGTCCGGTTTTTTGAGCATAATAATATGATTCTTATTGAACAACCCACAGATGCAGCAGTTAACATTTTTAATAAATTCAATATTGACAGTATAAGGGTCGTTGCTGCACTGCATCTGACATCGTAGCCTGACACCTTAAACCCTGCCATTAGGGTCGCTTCGGCCGGACGTTACCTATCCTTCTGTAGTTCACATACTTTCCCTCCTCGACCTTCACCAGATAAGCGCAGACTTCGAAATCGTGCATTTTCAAAGGGCTCAGACATACCCGTGGATTAGAATATTTTCACGGCCCCAATTACTATAACCGAGAGGAATGATTTATATGAAAATTATGAATTTGACTTCCTTTGGAACTTGCCATTATTTTTAGTAAAAATCTAACAAAGTACTATTCCACAGGGGGATTGTTATGAAAAATGTAGTTTTATTTACCATTGATACGTTACGAAGGGATGTATTGGGTGTATATGGCAATGAAGAGGGTTTGACTCCCAATCTGGACGCTATGAAGAGTGAGGGTATTGTTTTTACGAAGAACCACACCATAGCACCCTATACCCAGGCCTCCTTCCCGGGGATCCTAACATCCTCGTATCTGTTTGATTACCCGATGGCCCAGAAGGTGTCCCGTGACAGAACGATCATTTCGGAAGCCCTTTCGGAAAAGGGTATCCAGACTGCCGGTTTTCATTCCAACCCATATCTCTGCGGGTTCTTTGGCTGGGGCAGGGGCTGGGATCATTTCTATGATTCCATGCAGGATGACGTTACCGATATGTGCCCATATATTGACGGTGGGACCATCAATCAAAAAGCCGACGCATGGCTGGCTAACCAACGGCAGCCGGACAAACCGTTTTTCATGTGGGTCCATTATATGGATGTCCATGAACCCTACGTTCCTTCACGGCATTATATCGACAAGATCGATCCTTCCATTGACAAGACCGATCAGGAAATGTTCCAACTCTTCAAGGATGTGGTGTTGGAGCGTGACGCATCCGACCCCGACACCGTTGATTTGGTCAGGAAGCTTTATAAGGCCCATGTGTGCCAGGTCGATGATTACGCCGGTGAGCTGATAGAGGTTCTGAAGAAGAACAAGGTACTGGAAGATACAACGGTCATCATCACGACCGATCACGGTGAAGAGTTTAACGAGCATGGAAGTCTCTCCCATGACGGTAAATTTTTCTCGGAGCTGGTCCACGGTCCGTTGATCATTTATAATCATGACGCTGCCAACGGGCAGGAGGTGGATACCCTGGTGAGCGGTCTTGATATGTCACCCACCATTGTTGCACTTTTCGGACTTGATCCGGTAAAGAACTTCCAGGGCCGATCACTGCTTCCCCTGGACGACTATCCTGAGAAGCCTGTTTTTGGCGAGGCAACAGGCAAACTGAGCCATAAGATCAAGAAGACCGACAAACCGGCGTACTTCTGTCGCAACAAGGATCTCAAGGTAACCTACCGGGAAGAGGACGATCAGTGGGCAATGTATGATCTGGTAGCGGATCCGGGTGAGCAGGAGAACATTATCGAAAGTTCCCCGCAGGCAGATGAGATGAAAGACTTTTTAAAGCCCAGGATTGGAAGGGAGGTGTTGGGATAGGGGCAAAAGGGACCATGGACCCGTCTTCGCTTAGACAGCCGCTGCGGGGAAATGGGTGTCAAGAAATCTGATCATAACAAACAACAAAAGAAAGGAAAAATTATGCCGAAAATAGAACTGAGTGAAGAGAGAATTGCGGAGTTGAAAGCGAAAATCGAGAAGGGTAAGGAGTGCTACAAGGATGCCTTCGAGCGCTTTGATCCCAAAGAGATGCGTATTGTATGGTCGGCCGGTAAGGACAGCACGCTGATGCTGTGGATCGGTCTGGAATACTGCCGCGAAAACAACAAGGAAGTGCCGATCTGTTTTACCATCGACGAATTTGACGTATTTGAGGAAATCGACGCCATGCTTAAACTCTACGCCGAAAAGTGGGATCTCCGTCTTGATTGGGGTCTCAACATCGATGTGGTGGAGCGTGCCGGATGGAAGCTCGACAACGACGTGGTGGTTGCAGAACTCAACGAGCGTAACCAGAAAGAGCTGGCAAGGATGGAGATGGGCGAATTAAAGGCCTTCCCCTTCGAGGCTGAAAGCTTCATCGGCAACCACCTGATGAAGTCGGTTGTCATCAACGAGTATCTCCAGCAGCACGAAGTCAACGCCTTTTTTCAGGGCCTGCGCTGGGATGAGCAGCCTGACCGCGAGCAAGATCCTTACAGCCAGGATTATCCAGCTGACGAATATACGCGCGCACATACGCGCTTCCGCCCCATTCTCGATTTTACGGAGCGGGATGTCTGGGATACGACCCTATACTTCGATATTCCTTACTGCTCTCTCTATCATGACGGATATCGTTCACTGGGCGCAAAGACCACCAGCAATATTGCTGAAAAAGGCGTTGCCGCATGGGAGCAGGATCTTGAGAACACGGTAGAGCGTGCAGGCCGCAGGCAGGACAAAGAAAAGGCCATGGCCCGCTTACGTCAGCTTGGTTATATGTAGCCGTTTGTTTAAAGCCACGACCTTCAAAAGGATCCGGGGCTGAAACAAACCGAGGGAGACGCTGCCCCAAAACCAATGGCCGCAAGGGCTGATTAGCCAAGCGTCCAGAGGAAAAATGAGTGCTCATGAAATATGGTTATCTGTTGAATGAAAATTATGAATTTGACATACGAGTTACGGTCTGTCTGTATAATGATCGTCAACATAAATGACAAGATGTTATGAGGAAATAGAGAACTTCAAACATTGGCTTTATTGGAAGAACATAATTAACGGTGTGCTAACATTAAAACACTAACATTAACAAAGGAGAAGTAACATGGCAAAACCAAAATGTGTTTACTGTTTTCAGTTTGATGAAGTAAGATCGGACCACCTGTCCGTGTACGGGTATGAAAGACGTCAGCGATATATTGATGAAATCGCAAAGGAGGGCGTTGTGTTTGACATGGCCATCTCGCCCGGTTCTTATACTGGCGCCGTGACACCTGCGGTCTGGACGGGTTGCTACGGGTCCAAGTCCGGTGTGCGGGATCCTTATATGTATGTAACCGCGCCACTGCTTCAGGAAATCCTCCAAAAAGTAGGTTGGAAAACCATGGGCTGCATGAGCCAGAGCGTTGCAGGTTCCGGTATCGGAATGGACAATGGTTTTGAAACCTTTGTCGAACCCACGGACCCCACCGCCCCGGATACATGGGGAGACGGCGTAGAGCACTGGGAGGCACTCGGAGTCCATGTTGACGAGCGATTCCATGCAAAGCCGGTTGGCAAGGATTATCGGGAAGACAATAAGAAATTCATTCAGGCAAATAAGGCAGGCAACTTCTACCTGTACAACCAATTATATGAGACCCATACCGGATCTGAGGACTTTATGGTGAAGTCCGGTAGACTTGAAGAAGGCGTAATGGCCGAAGATGCCTACTACGATGCCAAGATCAAATGGGGCGACGAGAATGTGATCGGTGGGGTAATCGAAGAACTGAAAGCGGCGGGCCTCTATGATGACGCGCTCATTATTATCATCAGCGACCACGGCACCACATTGAGGCAGCACAACTGGCCCATGGGAGACTATATCTACGAGCCTCTCGATGTGGGCGATCTGGCCAACACCCACTCCAGCCTCTACGATGTGGATTTGCATGTACCTCTGATTATCAAGTACCCCGGCATGCCTCAAGCGGCCAAAGGCAAGACCATTAAAGGTCAGGTGAGAACCATTGACATCCCCGCTACGGTGCTGGATATCCTCGGAGTATCCAAAGACGAATGGCCGGAAATGGATGGGGAGAGTCTGGTTCCCTCTATTGAAAACATCAAAGGTCATGGGCACCGCACCTATTGTGAAACAGTGTGGGCAGCCTACGGCATGGGTGCAAGGCAGGCCCTGCGCGAAGATAACTTTAAATACATCCGGTATACGTCTCGCATGTACGAAGAATTCTTCGACCTTCAGAAGGATCCGGGGGAGCAGAACAACCTGATCGAGGCCATGAAAATGCATGCGCCGAGATGGCTGCAAGAAATGCGTGAAGAGTGCAATGCCCATTACAGGGCCGAACCCAGGGGCATTGAGCGTCGCGAGATGCCTGAAGACGAGAAAAAGGCGATTGCCGAGAGGCTTAAACGCTTAGGATATACCACTGACTAAGCGCTTTTGAAGGAAAGGATTTAATAGCCTTTCCTTCAAAACCTAATGGAGTTTCCACATTTTTATGCCGGCTAATGATAACAGAAGGTTGTCATAATCCAACCGTCATTCGCGGTTATAGGTTTATAGATTGGTCTCGTTTATAACTTGATGGAATAGTACTTATGAAAATAATGAATTTGACTTGAATTTTCTATTGGTTTATTTCAGTAATTAGTAGCCAAAAAAAACCATGTGAACAGAACAAGCGTGAGTGAGGAGGGAGAAAATGGAAAATGAAAAAACTCATGAAGTAGCTTCTAAAGAAAACGTATTAGAAAGACTTGGGGGGTTCTTTACGAATATAAGTTTACGATGGATGCCAGATGCTTTTATATTTGCCCTCTTATTAACTCTGTTAACTATAGTGTTGGCGTCAATATTTACCCCAAAAAGTCCCATTGACATCGTATTTAATTGGAGTGATAGGTTTTGGGGTGTCCTAAAATTTTCGATGCAGTCCTCGTACGGGCTGATCTTATGTACAATGCTTGCAATGAGCCCAGTTTTTAGAGCAGCATTTGTCAAGTTGGCCGCCTTGCCTAAAACGCATTTCCAAGTCCAATTGCTCAACGTTGTTGTCGCCATTTCCCTGCTAGTTTTTCATTGGGGCATGCTTGTTGCGGCAGGTCTTTTCGCCAGAGAAATTGCTATCGCAAGTAAAAGGAAAGGGTTAAAGGTTCATTATCCCTTACTTGTGGCTGGAGCCTACGCGGGGTTATTGCCCTGGCATCTGGGTCTTTCAGGAGCTTCTCAATTGTTGGTTGCAACTCCTGGTAACTTCTTAGAAAAGACTGTGGGTCTGATACCAACTTCACAGACTTTGTTTAATCCTTACAGCTATGGTGCTCTAATACTCCTTGTAATTGTCGCAATTGGAACGATTGTTTTGATGACGCCGCGGGAAAATATTGAAGAATTACCTGAAGAAATAGCCGCATTAGCCGAGGTGAAACCCCTTCCTAAAGTTGGGGGCGTATGGGACATGATTCTTGATAACAAGATACTTGGAGTAGTAGCTGGCGGCGTAATGATAATTGCCATACTGGTGGATATGATAGGTTACGGAAAGGGTTGGAACTTAATCCTATTTATTTTTGTGCTTTATGCCCTGTCCTTGGTAATACATATGTCTTTAAGAACATTTTGCGAGAGCGTCTTCGGGTCGGTGAGGGCGGCAAGTCAGATCTTCTTACAGTTCCAGTTTTATGGCGGTATCATGGGTTTAATGGTCTGGTCAGGTCTAGCCATGGTTATTGCGGGTTGGTTTGCCAGTATAGCCACGGTTGATACATGGCCTTTCTGGAGCTTTATACAGGCAGGGGTAGTAAACATATTCGTGCCATCTGGAGGTGGGCAGTTCACTGCCACAGCTCCCATAATAATTGAGACCACTAAGATGATCGGAACGCCCCTTGCTCCGACCATAATGACTACGTTTGCGATGGGGGACCAATTGACAAACATGATTCAGCCCTTTTGGATATTGCCAATACTCGGTGTGGCAGGGATAGCGTTACGTAAGGTCATGGGATATGCTGGTGTAGTATTAGTAGTCGGTTTTATAGCTTCCACTGCATGGATATTCATAATGACACCACTGATGGGGCTTCTATAAGCAAAATTGCATAAAGGAGAAAAATCATGGAAGAAAGAAAAATTGTTCTGCCGATATTAACAGGCACGATATTCATATTGTCGGTCACGTACCTCATCATCCTTATAGGTGGTAGTTTTTACGGGCTTGGCCTTGGGAACTTAATGCATATTTGGAGTGGTGGGCTTTTTAGTCTCTTAGAATTTTCTATGCTTTCTATTCTTCTCTGGATATGTGTAATGTGCATAGTACAGTCACCTCCAGTGGGCCGGATAATTCGAGGGCTTGGTGCATCAGTTGGTTCACATGGTTCCGCTGGTCTATTAATAGCATTCAGCGCGGTGATACTGGGATGGCTCAACTGGATTTTTGGTTTGTGCTTTGCTCTATATCTCGCCAGAGAGATTGCCAGAGAAAATTTGGAGCGAGGTGTCAAGCTTCATTATCCGTATCTTCTTTCTTGCGCCTATATGGCCTCAGCCACTGGCCTACTTGGTCCGTTATCCCCTATTCAGCTATATCTTGGTGACAAGATAACGCATTTAGGACCAATTAAAAGCCTTATTCCGATTTCTATTTCGGAAACTGTATTTTCGCCCGTTGACCTAGTGATAAGTGCTGTTCTTATCTTAGTGTTACCTATTACGATGTACATCATGAAACCAACGGGGCGCGAAAACATATCAGTCATCCCTGAGGAGGAGCTGGCACAACCGAGAGCCGATAGTATACTCTATTACAAGATCAAGCCAAAGGCAGAGCAGCTGCCAGCAGATAAAATAGAAACATCTGTTGCTCTAACTATAGTGTTGTCTCTTCTCGGTTTGATTTCAGTACTTTATCATTTATTGTATAAGGGTGATCCATTGACTTTTCGTAATGCAGTCTTTCTGTTATTGATGATTGGGTTGCTTCTTAACAAGAGACCAGTTGAATTCGCATACAAAGTGAGAGAGACGGCCAAGACAAGTTCATATGTTCCAGTATTGATTATTCTTGCCGCGGGATTAGCCGTGCTTGTGGTTAAGACCGGCTTAGGTGAACAGTTATCAAGTTCTATGTCTGGTTTGGGTGCCTTTACACCCATCTTATT
>Ga0075121_1001770_pt1 | contig 13036 bp, 10 predicted proteins | sample AntAceMetag02UKG_FD_69793 | JGI IMG/M metagenome (GOLD analysis project Ga0075121, IMG submission 69793) | Saline lake microbial communities from Ace Lake, Antarctica - Antarctic Ace Lake Metagenome 02UKG | ecosystem: Environmental > Aquatic > Non-marine Saline and Alkaline > Saline | place... | reverse complement strand
AGGGGTTTCTTTCTATCTTTTACTACCCCTTTCATAGCCGATGCAGAACCTTTTTCCTGTTTTCCGCAGGAGAATAATACCATCAGTACGACCAGGATCAGGATAAATTTCTTCATTTTTCCTTCCCGCTTTTAGGTAATATGAGGGGCATAAAATAATTGATCCCTGAAAAAGCTGTGATAAATGCCACCAGCCAGAAGTAATAATATATCAGCATATAGATTGTGCTGTTTTCCACTTGTGTAATTGCTAGATAGATAATCACAAAGGTCAATCCTGCCATCTGGGTGACTGTTTTAATTTTGCCCCAGTTATTAGCAGGAAGATATATTTTTCTTTTCACATAAACCTGACGTAGAACAGATACTGCTACTTCCCGGAAAATGATAATAAACACTGCTCCAATACTGATCAATTGAAATGGTGGCACGGCTATCCCGATCAAAGCAGCTCCGGTAAGCAGTTTATCTGCCAGCGGATCCATAATCTTGCCAAAATTACTAATAGCATTATATTTTCTGGCAATTTTGCCATCCAGATAATCCGTAATTTCTGCTATCACAAAAATCACTGCTGACCACATCAGACTATTGGTGACAGGGGCAAAAAAGAAAAACCAGACAAAGACCGGCACCAGTACTACCCTCAGCATTGTTAATATATTAGGAATATATTTAATCATAACTTTCTCTCCTGATCAAAATTAGTGACAACAGACTGACGGTGAGCAAGGCTGCTGAGCGGATAATATGAAATCGGAAATCTGGCATATAACCAAAAGTATGATTCACCCACAGAAAATATTCCACTCCCATGGCAATCGCCAGGGGAATAAAAACAAGGAATATACTATTTAATATCTTGAATATACGGCTTAATCCGGGTTTACCGCCTGAGCGTCTATAAACCTGCCAATATCTCACCTGCCGGTTTTCATAACTTATCCTGAATAAAAGCACTATCAATAATAGTAATATCGCCAGACCCCAATATATCCATTGCCAGTAATTTTCTATCAGTCCACTATATTCCAGCAGTTTATCCAGTTTCGACCAGTCATCAAGATAATTCTCATCGGTGTAAATAATCTGGAAAATGCCCTCTTCTTTTTCTGTTGCCTGCCAGAAAAGGCTGGATTCCGTTTCCCTGAAAGCAGCACCTTTAAATTGGATTTCCAGAACAGCAGGTAGATTAAGTTCATCTAATAGTGAATTGGCTTCATCCAGATGATATTGCCTGCTTAGAATATCGATGATCTCACTTTTATTTTGTTTACTGACCTTATTAACAAAATAAAGATTACCTATATCATCACTAATACGCTCAGACTGCTCTTCAGTTACTATCAGGATTGCTGGTTTTTCTTCGATTTCCAGATAGACCTGTTCTGCCCGAAAATTGAGCTCTTCCTGACTGTATTGACGCAAATTATAAATACCATCATCAACAATAAGCAGAACCAGTATAATTAATATTTGAAGCAGATATTTTAGTTTCATAATTTATCTATTTCCCCCGAATTTATTGTAAAGCTATTGGTGATACCCTCGAATTTCTTCCTGGTAGTTATCACGATTGCTGTACCTGCCTTGGCAGCATGGTCAAATGCTTTCGTAAGGTTTTCGAGGCTGAAATTATCAAAATAAGTATCAAAATCGTCTATCAATAGAAAGTGTGGCTGCTGAATAATGGCTCTGATAAGTTCCAGGATCTTGATTTCTGAGCGTGACAAGGTTTTCATTTTTCGATCAAGGCATTTATCCAGACCGCAATCTTTCAGCATCTCTTCCAGAAGCTTCTTTTTTCGTTTAGTAGTTCTGGCAAAAGGCAAATACAAATTATATTTCACGCTTTTTTCCGGTAATACAGCAGTGAAATCATTGATCAGGATTACGCTGTAATGTCCTGGTTTCTCAGGTACTCCATTATACAGCAACTCACCATTATAATTATGATAAAGTCCAGCCAGACACTTAAGCAGCAGGCTTTTACCAGAATTATTATTGCCAGATATCTGAATGAATAAACCGCTTTTTATTTGTAACTCATCAGCTTTCAGGTGGAAGCTCCCTGCTCCCGTAATTTCAAAATTCTTTAGTTCAATCATTTTCTTATCCTGAAAATACTCGTTTTCTCTTTCTGTGAGGATAGATCTGGGTATATTTTGTCAAGAACCATATTCTCCTGCTCCGCTAACTCCTTGATTTCCGTGGCTCTGCTGTTTAAATAACAGAAATATGCTCTGCCTTCATCAGCCAAATTCCGCTTCAGACATTGTATAATGTCTAAAAGTTCACACAAAATATCATGCCGGGCAATTGCCCTTTCATATATGGGGCTGATCCTCCCTTTTCCACGTGGCAGATAAGGGGGATTTGACACGATCAGATCATAAGGCTGCTGAGAAGTAAAATCCTTAATATCTGCTTCGATAAAAGCAATATCCTCTTCGCATAACCTGCTGTTATTTTCTGCATGCTGCACCAGAGATGAAAGAATCTCTATACCACATACTTCCCATTCAGGTCGATAATGTTTCAGCATCAGGGAAATTATTCCATTACCACTGCCCAGATCAAGAACTTGCATAGGCATTTCACTTTCTTCCTGCAGTACTGTTTCCACCAGAAACGCACTGTCAGAGCTTATTCCCTGACCTACTGCTGACTGAAAGATGGTTTTCCCAAAGGGAAGTTCTACTGCTTTAGTTTCCTGTGATCCTTGCAATTAACTAATACTCAGCATATTTTCTACGGAACGCAAAGCTCTTTCTGCTATATCAGCTTGAATACTGATCTCAAATTCTTCCCGCTCAAGTGATCTTAATACGTCTTCCAGGTGTGTCTTTTTCATGTTTACACAAATATTTCGCTCACTAATAGGTGCTAATTTTTTTTCAGGATATTTATCCTGTAATTGATAAAAAAGTCCTGTCTCAGTACCCACGATAACTTTATCATGATCTTTCACATAATCTATCATTCCCTTGGTAGAAGCAGCAAAATCTGCCATTTCCACTACACTTGGACGACATTCTGGATGAACGATCAGTTTATATCCGGGATATTTTGATTTCACCTCTAAGACATCAGTTTCAGTAATTCTTTCATGCACATTGCAAAAACCCTGCCATAAAACAATATTTCTGCCGGTGAGTTTTGCTGCATAACTGCCCAGATTACGGTCCGGAACAAATAATATCTGTTTATCTGTCGGAATGGAATTGATAACCTTAAGAACATTGCCTGAAGTGCAGCAGATATCAGATTCTGCCTTAACTTCTATAGATGAATTTACATAGCAGACAACAACAGGATTCTGATATTGTGCCTTAAATTTTCTCAATTGCTCGCCGGTGATCATATCTGCCATAGGACATCCCGCTTCCTTCACTGGCAGCAGAACTTGTGCTGAGGGTTTCAATAATTTAGCGGTTTCAGCCATGAATTGAACTCCGCAGAATACCACCAGTTCCTGTTTAAGTTCAGATGCCACTCGCGAGAGCTGCAGCGAATCTCCAGTAAAATCAGCAATTTGCTGAACCGGCAGTGTTTGATAATTATGGGCTAAAATAATGGCTTGTTTTTCTTCTTTCAGTTTTAATATCTTCGATTGTAATTCTATATTATTCATTTACTTACACTCCTGTATGACCAAATCCCCCCTCACCTCGATCAGTAGCATTCAATTCATCCACCTGAGAAAATTCCACGTTCTCATAGCGTGCTATCACAAGCTGGGCAATTCGCATTCCTGACTGCACTTTGAATTCCTGCTTACCGAAATTATAAAGGATCACCCCTATCTCTCCGCGGTAATCTGCATCGATAGTGCCCGGAGAATTCAAAATCCCGATCCCGTGCTTATACGCCAGACCACTGCGGGGACGTACCTGAGCTTCATAACCGCTGGTTAAGCTGATCGCTATTCCTGTGGATACAAGTTTGATGTCTCCCGGTTTAAGGATAATTTCTTCTGAATTGGCAGCAAACAAATCGTATCCAGATGAGCTGGTGCTCATTTTCTGAGGCATTTGGGCTGCTTCTGAAAGCAGTTTTATCTCAACCTTCATTTCTAATATTTTCTTGTTAATAAAAATTCTGCCAAATGATCAAGATAAATAGCTTTCTCACCATATCTTTCCAGTCTGGCTCGGGCATCTTCGATAAGTTTTTCCGCTTCCGTCCTTGATTCTTCTAATCCATTGATAGATGGATAAGTTGCCTTTTTCTGCTGAGTATCTTTACCGGTACTTTTGCCTAAAGTTTCTTGATCACCTTCAATATCAAGGATATCATCGATGATTTGAAAAGCAAGACCAATCTTCTCACCAAAAATTCGCATATTTTCAGTATCTGCTTCCGATGCTTTGCCCAAAATGCAGCCAAACCTGATCGCCAGGTTTATCAAACGCCCGGTTTTATTCTTATGGATATAATTAAGAGTCTTTTCATCAATATTTTTGCCTTCGGACTCAATATCAACCATCTGTCCCGCGATCAAACCCCGATGCCCTGTTTCCTGGCAGAATTCACGCAATAACAGTAATTTCAGCTTGTCATTTATTTCTGCATTATTGATAGATTCAATGGCATTAATGAGCAATGCATCTCCAGCCAGCAACGCTATATCTGCTCCATACAGCACATGACATGTCTTTTTGCCTCTGCGGTAATCATCATTATCTATATCCGGCAGATCATCATGGATCAAAGTATATGTGTGCAGCATTTCCAAAGCTGCTGCTACTGGTAATATCTTATCAGTTTCTATTCCAAAAAGCTGGTAAGTATGCAATAATAAATAGGGACGCAGACGTTTGCCACCAGCAAAAAGCGTGTGACGGATCGCTTTGTGTATCTGCTTGGGATATTCATCCTTGCGAGGTAAAAACCGATCCATCTCTATATTTACTAATTCTTTTTTCTCTTTTATATCTCTTTTCAGTAACATCCTGTCTTGGCTCATTAATTCCCCTATTTTGATAAAGCTATATCTTCTCTTTCCTGAATGAAATATTTGGCTGGGTTACGGTAACGGTTATATCTGTGCACTTCATAGTGAAGATGTGGTCCTGTAGAATCTCCCGTATTTCCCATGCGGCCAATAATTTGTCCCTTTTCCACTTCCTGACCTTTCTTCACCAGTATCTTGTTTAAATGACCATAAATCGTCTCAAAGCCGAAATCATGGGCAACTTTTATGTATCTTCCCATCATTGCGGTTCGCGTAGTCACCGTCACCTTGCCTGATGCTGTGGCATATACCGGTGTTCCCACTTTATTAGCAAGGTCTACACCGTAATGAAAATCTTTTTTATTGGTTACAGGATGACGCCTGTTGCCATATCTTGAAGATATTCTCCCGAAGGTGGGATAGATGGAAGGTGTGCTGCGATAAAGATCACTTCGTAACTGATAATTCTCATGCAGTTCCTCATGGGTTTGATAATTAAATGCCACCTTACCCCTTAGATCATTAAGCCGGTTGACCAGCAGATTATATTCCAGATTGGCTTTAGGATCGCTCAAGCTTAGTTCATTATCTATCTGCGGCAATCCTCCAATACCCATTTTTCGCACTTCTTTATTGATCTCTTTAAAATTCTCCCGCGAACGGATATCATCTTCCCAGTTTTGCATCAGTTCCAGACGGATCATGATCGAATCTATCTCACAATTCAAACTGGTTATCTTATCCTTCAGCAAAGAATTTTCCTCCATCACCAGATATGATTTTCGCATATCACCATATCCATGATATATATATATTACTCCTGATACAATTAAAACTACCAGCAGCAGCACTGTGATACTCACTGCTATCAGCATGTTTTTTCTCAAACTTAGCTTAAGTCTAAGATCTGTACCTTCTTCAAATTTCATGCTCATATATTACCTTATTCCTACATTTTTCCTATTATTTGCATAAATAAAATACCTAATCAATTGTCAAGCTATAATTTAACCTGACATCCTGCCGGAATTAATCAGGATTATCTAACTGCAGGAAAAGTTAGATTTATTTCTGCTAAGTATCCGGGTAACTAACCCTTGAAATTCAGGCAGTAAGAATATAACCCTTATACTCAAAAATTTCAGCCATCAATACTAGACAAACTTTATAATACGTTATTACAGAAAAAAGATGAAACAATTCTGCTATTTGATAAATTTTTCCTGAATTGACAGATTTTGAAGCAATTATTGAAAAATCCCATACCTTGCACAATTCATCTCCTTCACTTCTGTAATAACTCCTATTATTGCAACACTTTATATTAAGCTGAAAATTCTTTCCATTCTTCAAGTGCAAATCAGGAGGAACAACAAAGCACGTAGTGACATTTTTTTGTTAGATAGTTCTTTGTTGTTCCTCCTTAAGTTCGCTTATGGGGTGATAATGAAACAGGGGTATAATTTAAAATAAGATGAAAATAATAAATGCTGTAAGGTCTGAGGATTGTAGATCATGACTTTAATGAAAGCAATGGTGATTTCCATTGGGAAAAACTGTTTTAACAAACATAACAAGTGTGATAAAATTAGCTTATAACTTATAAAAACCATCAAACAAGCCACAGGGAACCCACAGGGAGTGTACTGGGGGCATGAATTGCGTACAATTGATATTGTAAATCACTTATATACATGGGAATGCGCTGAATTTATCAGGGATTTCTGCTCTTCTACTACAAAATTTCAGTTATGAGAATTATAAAGATTTCTATCAATACGAACAGATAATAATATTATAAACTATTTGGTTAATCAATATATGAAAATTGAACCTTCTCGTATTTGATATAATACAATGTATATTATTGATCAGATCGATTTCTATTATGGAAGGTAATTTGGGGAAGGGGACGATGGTATTACTACATGATAAATATTAGCAGTATGTTAGGTAATACAATAAATATTATAATGGAATGAATATTGCTTGAAATAGTAATTGAAATTAATTGAAACGCTATGAAATTATAGTCAAAAGAGAGTGTGATATACTTATTATAAGTAGTTTATATAAATTGAGGGATATTATTTATGTAACTGGTTACTGTAAATAATGTTTACAGCATGTTATGGTTAAATAAATTTTGGTAAATTGGTTTTCTTATAAAGTTAATTAAGGAAAAAATGAGTTAATAGGAGAATGAGAAAACGCTTGACCAGGGATATCAGGGGCGGAAATATTGAGTTAAGATACGAATGTAGATTGACTTAAGATTTGTGGGAATTACTGATTACCAGAAGTTCCCGATACATCGGGACAAGCTTTGTCCGGAGTACCGTTCAAAACTTCTGTTTGGCTGGGGATGACAATGATGGTCGTTCTCAAGTCAATCCACTGAGGAAATTGTCTTAACTCGATAACTTGCTGGGAGATAAGGGAAAAAAAGGAAATGTTATGAAGTTATATTTAGCTCTATGTGTTATATTTCTATCAGATAAAAACCAGGGATATGGCAGAAACACGGAAGATGATGCTCATAAAGTAATTTTGAATTTTGAGTGTTGAATTATGAATGAAATGGGGAGCGGGAATTTTTCCCGCTTCCCTTAATGTAAACCGGGAGTAGTAATGAGAGTAATTTTTTTGATAATTTTCATTGTTTTATGTTCATTGTTATCTGGTATTGATGTAGCTGGTTCCATTTATGAAGATACTGTGTGGAGTCCGGAGAACAATCCCTATCATGTTGTGGGTGATATCACGGTGGAAGAAGGAGCAAAATTAACTATTGAACCGGGAGTGCTGGTAATGATGAAGTCCATGATGATGTATGACCATGATGATTTCTTAAATAATGCACTTTATAGTTCTGCAAATCATACAGGAAATATCTTTGTGCATGGAGAACTGGAGACGATTGGCACGGAAACAGACAGCATCCGATTTACCAGGGATACTGATTCATTATACTATCACTGGGGTGTCATAAGGATATATAATCAGGATAGTAAAACACATTTCCGGCACTGCCATATAGATCATTCATCTGTAAGTTGGGCATTCATGTATCGCTTTGAAGGGGCTATTACTTCAAGTAGTAGTGATATTTTGATTGAAGATTGCTATTTTTTTAATAATTATACTAATATTGAAAAAGTTAGTGGTCAGGGTAGCTATATATCGGTAAGAAACTGCAGATTTATGACCGAGCTAGGTGAGATCGGAGATTACTGGGGTAATAATGGAATAGGATATTCGATTCGAACTGGTCCCGGATACTTTACAGGAAACTACTTTGAAAGCAAAAAACTATACTTGAGCGGATTAGTAGCATATAATGATTTTCGAGGAAATTATTTTTGGCAACCACACAACACTGGAGGGACACCTTTTTATGTTTACAAAAATGATTATGGATTACCATCAGGAACATATTGCGGGATACCGATCTTTGAAGATATTGATTGTGACCTTATCTTTGCCTGCAACGAAATAGAGGATTTGGTATGTATAGCTTTTGATATTGAACATGGTTACTTTTACTTTTTTGATAATTGTTTCACTAATACAGATATTATAATTGAATATAATCACTCATGGGATGGAGACGCCTATGTTTTCAATAATGTATTTGATAACAGCTTAGTTTCTTTTATGAGTGGTACTACACATATTTTCAATAATATCTCCATGAATACATCATCAAGCGGGATCAGACCCTGGCGAGCTGGGAGTTTTTTTAATAATGTATTTGTCAATAACTCCAATGTACTTGATTTTGATACAGATACAAATCCGTTTTATGGACCCTACGAAAATTGTGTATTTCTTGATTGTAATTATCCTATATCTGGTGATCCCTTATTCTTACCTGGTTTCAGGAACTGTCTGTTTGATTTTGATCTGCCTATCAGTATTATCAATCTGGGTGGTAATATAATAGATGAAGATATGGATGCTGAAGATGTATTCATCAATCCAGATAATGGTAATTTTCATCATATGCCGGGTTCTGTCTGCATTGATGCCGGATATGAAACAGGAAATCTTCCGGGGTTTGATTTTGGATATCGAAACAGGATCTGGGATGGAGATGGAGATGGAACAGCAGAAGTAGATATCGGTGTTTTTGAGTATGAAGCACCTTCTTTGGGAGGGATAGAGGGCTATACTCATAATCAGGAAACTTCTGAAATACTAAGAAATGTATTTGTATGTGATGATACTGAAGTATATCTATTTGATGTTAGCGATAGCACCGGATATTACCGGATCACGTTAGCGGATGGAGTATATGATCTAATTGCGGAGTTTCCTTTTTATCAGGACTTTATAATGCAAGGAATAACAGTGAATTATGGTGACTATACGGAGCTTGATTTGTACCTGGCACCAGAAGGTTATGTCGAAATAGATGAGCATGAAATCGTGGAAAATATAAATGGTTTGGAGCTATATAATTATCCTAATCCGTTTAATCCGGAAACGACAATATACTTCTCCACCACAGAGTGCACAGAGAACGCAGAGTTAATTATATATAATATAAGAGGTCAGAAAGTGAGAACACTTGTGGATGGGTTTTTACCTGCCGGAGAGCATTCTTTTAGCTGGGATGGACGTAGTGGACATATCGGACAGAGTGTTAGTTCCGGTATGTATCTGGTAAGGTTGAAAGCAGGAGAACAGCAAGCCTCGACGAAGATGCTACTTTTAAAATAGTAAAGATGAAGAAAAGATTTTTAGCCACAGATTACACTGATTAACACAGATTAAGTAAATAAAAGCATGTCTTATCCGTGCGAATCAGTGAAATCGGTGGCTTAACAGGAGTTATTATGTTTAGATATTTTGTAATTTTGATTTTTATTGTTCCGATGTTTCTGGTTTCTAATCTGATTGAGATAGATATCAATGGCGGGTTAGATTTTACTTCTATTCAGGCGGGGATTGAAAGCAGCGTCAATGGTGATACATTACTGGTATATCCGGGAGTATATGAAGAATTAATCAACTTTGGGGGTAGAAATATTACCGTGATCAGTCTCTATTATGCAACCGGTGACAGCTCTTATATTGCAGAAACAGAAATAAACGGCAATCAAGAGGGCTGCGTGGTAACTTTTGAGAATATGGAAAGTCCGGATGCAGTTCTGGGAGGATTTACCATAACAGAAGGAATGGGGAGTAATTATCCCGATTATCGAGGCGGAGGAATAAGCTGTTTGTATTTTAGTTCTCCTACACTGAAAGATCTTTATATTACCTCAAACTGGATGGGTTGTTCGGGTGGTATATATTGTGAATTCTCAGACCCATTGATCGAAAATTGTAGAATTTTTGATAATTATTATGGATATTCTCAATTTGGCGGGGGTATAACTTTGTATCATTCTAATGCACATATTAATAACTGTCTGATTGAAGATAACCTAACGGAAACTTATGGTGGGGGCATCTGCGTGTTGGAATTATGCGATCCAGTAATTGAAAATACTATCATCAGAAATAATAGATCTAATGGTGCAGGAGGTGGCATATATGCACAAGCATGTAACCTGACTTTGTCTAATGTGATCATTGAAGAGAATTATTGTACAGAAGGTGGTGGTATGGCATTATACTTTCAAGTTAATACGGAATTTGATAATGTGATTTGTAGAAATAATGATGCAACTATTGGTGGTGGAATGCTATTAATCGGTTTGAATGATGAAATTAGTGGTATTAAAATAAATAATAATATTGATTCTTCGGGCACAGGTATATATATTAATAATTCAGATATTACGTTAAAAGATTTGGAAATATGTTGTAATGATTCAGAAAATCGCCATGGAGCAGCAATTTATTTAAGTAATAATAGTACATTGTACTGTGAAAAAGTTACTTTTGCAAACAACTTATCTGGTTATGATTCAATCTTAATGGACGGATCAGTTTCATTATATATGAATAATTGCATTATGGCTGATGAGGGAACCAGTATTAAGTTTGATAATTTTGGGGGATACAGTAATTTTCTTTCCATAAGTTATTGTAATTTCACTGGAGGGGAGGAAAGTCTTGATTGTGAGAGCTATGGCAGCTATGAATGGGGTGAGGGTAATATAAGTGTGGAACCGGGTTTTGCATGTCCAGAATTAAATGACTGGCGCTTGATGTATTACTCGGAATGCATTGATGCCGGTGATCCGGAAAATGATTATGATCCAGATGGCACTGTCTGCGATCTGGGAGCTCATTATTATGACCAGGAAAACGGGACATATCCGGAGATCAACATACCGGAATATCTTCATTTTAATAGTGGAGAGATAGTTGTAATGGATTTTGCCCAGTATGTATATGATATCAATCCGGATGAATTGACCTTAAGCGCGAGTGGAAATGAAGATGTACTGGTAGGTATTGATGAAATGGAGGTAACCTTTAGCTGCACATATAACTGGTCAGGTACTGAAGTGCTTGTTTTCAGTATTAATGATAACAGTGGCAGGTTGATCAGCAGTGATGAGATGGCTGTTGATGTAACCAAGGATTTGATCTATGTTCCGGAAGACTGTGAAAATATCCAAACAGCTATTCAGCAGGCTTGCATGGATAGTACTATGATCATAGTTGCTTCCGGAGAATATTATGAAAACCTGGATTTTATGGGAAAGAACATATCCCTGGTCAGTTACTATGAAACCACCGGTGATACAGCATATATCAGCGAAACTATCATTGATGGAAGTAGTCTGGATGCAGTTATCACAATTGATAGCAGCTCAGTAGCCAGAATATCTGGATTTACGATAAGAAACGGATATGATAATGATGATCGTTATATAGGAGCAGGAATAAATGTTGATCACTGTTCATTAATAACAATTGCTAATTCAGTAATAGAGTACAATAATGGGCATTGTGGTGGAATTCTCATTATGAACTCTTCATTTGAGCTGCTTGATGTAGTTATCAGGAATAATATAGGAAAAGCATTAGCGATGTATAGCAATATTGACATTGGAATCGATAATTTAGAGATTTATAATAATGATGAATTTTCTGGTTCATTTATTGATTGTTACGGCTCTGGTGAAGTAATAATACAGAATATTCATTACCATAATAATTATTCTGATTCCTGGACTTCTGGTTTAAGTATTGGAAGTATTGATAATGGTATTATAACCGGAATAACTTTTGAAGAGAACATTTTCAACCAGGGCTACGGAGGTTTATCATTAACTGCAATAAGTAGTTCTACAATATCAGATATTACTATAAAAAATAATAGTGCAGTAAGATTTCCGGCATTTAACCTTGATACTATAAACAGCACAATACTTACAAACATTGTCATAGAGAATAATGAAACAGTAGAATCCAGTAGTGGAATAATGATGATAAATTGCGGTAGAATTGAACCTATTGTAATAGTAAATACATTGATAAATAATAATATCTCGTCAGATATGTGTGGTGCTGTTTATACATCAAGAAGTACTGTTTATTTTATTAATTCCTCAATTATTGATAATATCTCAGAGAATGGAGCAGCAATAGTAAGTACTTCAAGCAGTAATGAGCTTTATTTTCAAAATTGTATAATTTATGGTAATGAACCCGCCCAAATTCAATTTAATGTACCTGCAAGATCAAATACTATTTATATTGATCATTGTAATGTGCAGGATGGTGTAGCTGGTGTGATACAATATGGCAGTTCAAATTTAAACTGGTTAGAAGGAAATATTGATGCTGATCCGGATTTTATGGGATTAGATCCTTATCCTTATTCATTATTGGAAGGCTCTCCTTGCATAGATGCCGGAACACAAGACTTTTATATAGAATTAGAGTTTCCAGAAACGGATCTGGCAGGTAATCCGCGGATCAGTGGTGATAGCATTGATATGGGCTGCTATGAATATCAGTATCCTGGCGATAGTGGAGATGCTGAAATAGTGGATATGTCAGGTAAGGTCTGGTGTTATCCTAATCCCTTTAATCCAGAGGTTACTATTTCTTTTTCTACCACAGAGGTCACAGAGAACACAGAGGTTAATATTTACAATGTAAAAGGTCA
>Ga0075121_1001763_pt1 | contig 13074 bp, 8 predicted proteins | sample AntAceMetag02UKG_FD_69793 | JGI IMG/M metagenome (GOLD analysis project Ga0075121, IMG submission 69793) | Saline lake microbial communities from Ace Lake, Antarctica - Antarctic Ace Lake Metagenome 02UKG | ecosystem: Environmental > Aquatic > Non-marine Saline and Alkaline > Saline | place... | reverse complement strand
GATTGCTGGTAAATGATGTGATCTTTTTGTCTGAGTTCATCTACAGTATTATCAACTGCAGTAGCAATCGCAAATCCCGAAGGTTTCAATCCTTGTTCTGTTGGACAATTAATTCAAAGAATCATATAGAACCTGAACAATTCTCAGGTTACGAGTTTCAATCCTTGTTCTGTTGGACAATTAATTCAAAGACTAATAATAACTTTGGCAACATAGAGTGCTGAGAGTTTCAATCCTTGTTCTGTTGGACAATTAATTCAAAGATTAATTCCTTTTTATTTTACTCCAGCAGAAACTTTGGTTTCAATCCTTGTTCTGTTGGACAATTAATTCAAAGAGGGACGCCCGGGAAGGCGTCCTTGCTGGAATCACTGTTTCAATCCTTGTTCTGTTGGACAATTAATTCAAAGCAAAAAGTGACATACCAAACCAGGGCCACCACCACGTTTCAATCCTTGTTCTGTTGGACAATTAATTCAAAGTACATCCTTAGCACCTTTACGTCTGCATAAGTCAGCGTTTCAATCCTTGTTCTGTTGGACAATTAATTCAAAGGGGATGGTTGGATTTAACATAGGTTCTCCTTTTTTGTTTCAATCCTTGTTCTGTTGGACAATTAATTCAAAGATAATAACTTCATCGACACTAGATTTATTCATCTACTGTTTCAATCCTTGTTCTGTTGGACAATTAATTCAAAGTTATGCATTTGCTTCTGTAGATTCTGTTTTTGGTTCGTTTCAATCCTTGTTCTGTTGGACAATTAATTCAAAGAGAAAAAAATATCGCATTGTGTTTGCTCCTTTTTCGTTTCAATCCTTGTTCTGTTGGACAATTAATTCAAAGAAAAACAGAATTTAGTCAACGCAACGCATAGACTGTGTTTCAATCCTTGTTCTGTTGGACAATTAATTCAAAGCTGTTTGACAACCCTAAACCCCAACCAAACCCACACCAGTTTCAATCCTTGTTCTGTTGGACAATTAATTCAAAGCAAAATGAAAAAAGCAATTCAGGAAGCTAACAAAGTGTTTCAATCCTTGTTCTGTTGGACAATTAATTCAAAGCAATTTGTAATTGACACGCCGGATGGTATTTATTTTGTTTCAATCCTTGTTCTGTTGGACAATTAATTCAAAGGGTCCACCACCAAAACAATATTGACTCTCTTATATGGTTTCAATCCTTGTTCTGTTGGACAATTAATTCAAAGTAAAGAATTTTTATCTTATCCTAAAAGAATCAAATAGTTTCAATCCTTGTTCTGTTGGACAATTAATTCAAAGTGCATATTATACAGGCAACCTTCAAAATATGGGACGTTTCAATCCTTGTTCTGTTGGACAATTAATTCAAAGCTTCTCAAAAAAATTGGGGAGACATAGATTTCCTCAAGTTTCAATCCTTGTTCTGTTGGACAATTAATTCAAAGCAGAGGGTTGCACTATTAATGCAACCTTGCTGGAATGTTTCAATCCTTGTTCTGTTGGACAATTAATTCAAAGTCCTGGCGATAGTTCTGTTGCCACAGGGCGTTGATGGTTTCAATCCTTGTTCTGTTGGACAATTAATTCAAAGTTGATCCAAGAGAATACATATTCCATTTCAACTTCGTTTCAATCCTTGTTCTGTTGGACAATTAATTCAAAGTCAAGGAAAATCTGTCAAACACCACAAAACAACCCCGTTTCAATCCTTGTTCTGTTGGACAATTAATTCAAAGAAAACATGAAATAATTTATAAGTTCCATCGGTGAAAGTTTCAATCCTTGTTCTGTTGGACAATTAATTCAAAGAATTAAAAGCTTCAATGAATGCTTATCTTTTAACAAAGTTTCAATCCTTGTTCTGTTGGACAATTAATTCAAAGATAAAATGGAGTGCGTGTTTACGTGGTTAATAGTAGTTTCAATCCTTGTTCTGTTGGACAATTAATTCAAAGTTGGGGCTTTGGTTATATCGAAGCATATACTTACAAGTTTCAATCCTTGTTCTGTTGGACAATTAATTCAAAGACTTAAAAACGTGTAAACACACACTCCAACTACGATAGTTTCAATCCTTGTTCTGTTGGACAATTAATTCAAAGCGCTAAGGGTCTGGAGTATGATTACAAAATAATCAGGTTTCAATCCTTGTTCTGTTGGACAATTAATTCAAAGCCAATAATAAGTCCCGTCATCTCCAGCACCTAATAAGGTTTCAATCCTTGTTCTGTTGGACAATTAATTCAAAGAGCAGCAGAATTCTGGTGGAATCTTCACAGAGAAGAGTTTCAATCCTTGTTCTGTTGGACAATTAATTCAAAGAAATCACTTAATTGTAATGCGATGGAAGCAATGATGTTTCAATCCTTGTTCTGTTGGACAATTAATTCAAAGTGAATTAGTACAACCTTTCTGGAAACCCTTTATGACGTTTCAATCCTTGTTCTGTTGGACAATTAATTCAAAGTTTGGATATGACAAGATGATAAAACACGTTAAATGGAGTTTCAATCCTTGTTCTGTTGGACAATTAATTCAAAGAGAATATTCCGTTAGTGTTAAATTACATTTAGTTGAGTTTCAATCCTTGTTCTGTTGGACAATTAATTCAAAGTCGAGTGACAGAGATCTATGCTGGGCTGGATTATGAGTTTCAATCCTTGTTCTGTTGGACAATTAATTCAAAGAGAAGTTTAATTTCCTTGACGAGGTTATAGAATATTTGTTTCAATCCTTGTTCTGTTGGACAATTAATTCAAAGAGACAACCTTAATACGCAATGTTTAACAGCAATCCGGTTTCAATCCTTGTTCTGTTGGACAATTAATTCAAAGAAAACTCATATTTCTCATGTGTTAAGCTCCTTAATAAGTTTCAATCCTTGTTCTGTTGGACAATTAATTCAAAGCCGAGGTACGCAATCACCGGATTAACCAGGCGAGGACGTTTCAATCCTTGTTCTGTTGGACAATTAATTCAAAGTAGTAATTTTATTAATCACTTAATCCACGCTAATATGTTTCAATCCTTGTTCTGTTGGACAATTAATTCAAAGCTCGTATTCATAATGAAGGTGGTACAATCGTACCGAAGTTTCAATCCTTGTTCTGTTGGACAATTAATTCAAAGCATTTCTACTCCTTTGTTATTTGTATTTTTATCACTGTTTCAATCCTTGTTCTGTTGGACAATTAATTCAAAGATTAGCAAAAAAACTTAATAGAGAAAATCCTGAAAGTTTCAATCCTTGTTCTGTTGGACAATTAATTCAAAGATGAGGAAGATATTGCAGAGCAGGGCGGACTCACCGAGTTTCAATCCTTGTTCTGTTGGACAATTAATTCAAAGTCGTATTCATAATGAAGGTGGTACAATCGTACCGAAGTTTCAATCCTTGTTCTGTTGGACAATTAATTCAAAGATAATATCCCCAAAGAATACAGGTTCGATGACCAGGGGTTTCAATCCTTGTTCTGTTGGACAATTAATTCAAAGTTTTTATAAGAAAGGAGTGCCTATGCTCAATGCAATTGTTTCAATCCTTGTTCTGTTGGACAATTAATTCAAAGTGAAATCCATTGACTCTTCTATCACACCATAGATGGTTTCAATCCTTGTTCTGTTGGACAATTAATTCAAAGATGTTTGTTCATCATGTAATGTTCAAGTTCTACGAGAAGTTTCAATCCTTGTTCTGTTGGACAATTAATTCAAAGGCGAAATTTTGATAAGTATATTCATTAGAATAATTTATCAAAATAAAAATCTTCATAAATTCTAGATGAATTTCCGGGAATACTCGAAATTCAGGTCAATTTCCAACTCTCAGACTTTTGTTAACACCTCTATCAATCTGTAAAGAGCGAATTTTGGCTTAATATGTCAATAAATTTATTTCAGACAACACACAGATTCCTGTAAGTACAATCCAAACATTTATTTTTATCCTTTGTTTTATTGGGGAAATAATTAATATTTAAAATATCAAGAATCTCATTAACAATTTCAATTGCTTCCTTTTTCATATTTTGCGTGATGCGAATTTCTTCCAGATGGTTCCTGCTACGCACATAAACGAGAAATGCTTTTTCAACTTTTTTGTCAAAATTTCCTTCAATAAGAAGAGCATAAAGAGTTTGTTGTATCTTCAAAGTTTTATAGATCCGGTTTTCCCAGAATGCGAACTTATAATCGAGCGGAGCAGCTTCGTTATTTTCTAAAAACAGGACTTCATCTATTCTCCCTACTATTTTCAGTTTCTTTGAAGTTAGATATACATCGAGCTTTTTGTCTATAGCACCAATTTTCTTTCTTAAATATTCTTTATTTTGAATCATTTTTAATTGATGAATATTTCTTCCTTTATTAACCAGAGTTCTACGGTGTTCGTGTTGTTCGATTTTCAGGACATTCATATAATAGATAAAGCGAGGGCAGAAAAGATATTCTATCACCTCGGAAGGAGTCACAAAAATACTGATATCGTTCATAATAGTAGAGCCTTAACCTCATCCGTAATTAGTTCCTTATCGAAAGCTTGTCCCAGAAGTTTGCATTTTTTAAAATCATCACTACACATGGGAAAAATATAGATCGAGTCGTCATCTTTGTTAATAAGTTCCATGAAACCAGAAATCAGTTCTTTTCGTTGAGCGTTATTCAGTTCACCCAAAAATACAGAATATTGCACGCGATAAATACCGGTTTCTTCACAGAGTTTGGCAATTTTATTTCTGGTTCTATCTTTTTTGATGTCGTACATTACCCAGGTTAACATATAACCCTCCGGTTTTTTTTGAACGCAATGACGCTTTCAGAATTCTCTTCTCTTTCCTATTAAGAAATTAGCAAAAGCATGAGCATCAGCTTGAATTTGATTTATATTTTTTATGTTGCGGTTTTTATACCTGATCCTGTTATCGAAATGTTCCATTAAAATTGTAATAAAAAATTTCTTTCCTTCTTCATTCAGCAGGAATCCATTCTTGATCTCCGTATAAAATTCCGATTTGATCTTGCGACGAGAAAAGAGATAGAATACGGGCTCATCGATGAGAATCCTGTAAGGTTCGATGAAATCGAATACAAGAGATTTCTTATTGTAATTATCTGTGTGCAACAGTCCAATATATGGGTCTAAACCGGCAATGATGAGTGCTTTTTCCACTTTACTATAAAGCACACCATAACCGTAGTTCAAGAAGGCATTGAAAGGATCTTGGGCAGGGCGGGATGAGCGACCGGAAAAAGTATATCGGTCGGGAACCAGCATAGAGATGATTTTGAAATAGATACGCGAAATATTTCCTTCTATCCCTAAAATTTTGAGAGCCAATTCGGAAAGCTGCCCGTTAAGATTATTTAAAATTGCTCGTAGTCGTACGATTTCAACGACCTGATCATCGAAATCGATGCTGGGTCTTTTTTTTATGATCTCCTTCAGGAAGCGAAGTTGATTCTTTGTTTTGCGGTTCAACCAGCTTTTCACAAACTCCAGACCAGCATCTTCTTGGTAGATTTCAAGCAATTTGCGACGAATAAATGTTGTACTTCCCAGTTTTGGAAGCCACAATCGACCGTAAGGATTACCGTATTTATCAATGAAAACAATATCGATGTTGTATTCCAAAGCCAATTGAATCGCATCTGTTGTGAGCTGCGCAGCATTAGAAATGATAATTGAGGAAATTCGTTTGGGAGATATCCGTTTTGTTTCTTCTCCAATACGAACTTCAAACATTTCTCCCTTTTTGTGGAGATAGGTGCCGTAGGTGTTTAAATATAATTCCATGTTTTACCTCCGAAGGCGACGATGGTATCGTCGCCAACAACGTCACATCCAACAATGTCGCCTTCATTCAACATCATCGATCAATTCGGGATAATTCAATCCCGTATATTTCCAATTTTCCGGCAGGTTATGTTTCGAATAATTATACATCGTATAATTCCAATGATTTTGTAAATCATTTTCATTTTGTATTATATGATCGTGAAATGACTTTTGCCATTTGAATTTGGGATGATAGAGATTCATTCCGAATTTCTCGATGTATTTTTGTCGATATTGATATGTGATTTCGTCGTATTCCTGTTGGAGGTGACGATGCGCATCGTCGCTTTCGTTGGTCGTGTTGTTTCCATATTGAAGGCGACATTGGCCAATGTCGCCTTCAATATGGACATCGCGAGATGAGGATATTTTTTTCAAATCAATTTTATTATATCCCAAAATGATGTTTATATTTCTTGATGTATGCCGTTTAATAAAATGCATGATCTGTGAATAATTCGCAATCTTATTATCCGGCTTGATCAAAAAATGAAAATGTTCATAATTCAAACAAAAGGCATAAAGCTCAAATTTCTTAATCTCTTTTGCCAATCTCAATTCCTCGATCCAGAATTCACATAAAATTTCCTCATTGAAAAATTCATTCATATCCTGTACATCACAGGTGATGAAATATACATAATCACCGTAAATGCGCTTCTGGCTGTTGCGGTGCATTACAACCACCAATCAAAATACATAATTTTCATAATTATCGTTTGTGCGTTTCCAACCGGTTTGGTTATCATAACAGGAATCGACAGCATTATTTGGAATGTGGACAATTCCAGTGTTTTCGTGTTCTTTTTCAGGAACATATTTTTCAGGAACGGAAATGACATAATCATAGAAATCTTTTTTAAATTTCAGGAATTCGGTTTTTCTTTTGAATGTGTCTTTGATTTGTTTCAAGTTGATAAATTTTTGCCAGACTTCTTTTGCGTTATCGTCAAATTCGATGAATACATCTTTTTTGTTGTATAATTTGTCATCTATCAATTTGAAGGATTTGAACAAATCAGCAAACTGCAAATTTTCCAAAAATCCTAAAATTTTATCCGATTCATCTTCTGCAATTTTTTCTTTAATAATTTGATAATATAAATCCATATTTTTCAAGAATTCTGATTCGGAAATTTTTGTTTTGTTTCCCAATGATTCTTTTGTTTCAATGATACTCAATGCAGATTTTCCATAGATATATTTAGAAAAAGGAGTGTTATTATGATTTTCATTTAAAATCTCAAAAATTCGTACATTCCCCTTTTTATCTGAAAAATTACGATTACATCTTCCGCAAACTTGATTGATAGATTCAAGCGGAGCAAAATCACGCCAAACATTTTGTATATCGATATCGACTCCGGCTTCTATCATTTGTGTAGATACTATGATTTTTCTTTTTTTATATTCTTTGATTTCCTTGATTCTTACTATACGATGTTTCGGAATAATATTTGTTGCGAGATAGAAATATTCAGCATCCAAATCCATCTTTTTTAAATTCTGAAATAACTCGATAGAAGAATTGATCGTATTCATCACAAACAAAAAAGATTCATCTGAATTATTGATCTCATTTTTGCATATCTCAATAAAGTTTTGTAGTCCTATACTTTCCGACACAAAATCCAAATCAACTCTATCGAATTGAGCGAAATATTCTGACTTATTTGGAACTAATTCTATAATCTCATTTGATTCAAAAATCCTCGGTTGAGTAGCTGTTATCAAAATAAAATAAACATTAAAGATGTCAGAAATTTTAAGCAGTGTCTCCCGAACAAGTTTCCAATATTTGTAAGGAATGGTTTGCACTTCATCAAGCAAAATTATTGAATTTGCTAATTTATGAAATTTTTGTATCATCCGATTTCGATTGGAAAATAATGTATGAAATATCTGGAAAAAAGTCGTAACAACAATTTCCGATTCCCAGCTTTCGATCATAAATTTTGCCTGTTTAGGTTCAAATTCTGCATCACTGTCTTTTTGATTATAAGATATTTCTGCAAGATGATGATGTTTTAACAAAATATCACTTTCAGGATTTTTCAGTATTTCATCGAAAACATCGTAATTCTGATCTATTATACTTGTGAAAGGCAAGCCGTAAATTATTCTCGGCAGCATTCCTTCTTTTTCCAATCGTGTTCTCAATTTTAAAGCAGTCGATAGACAAGTGAGTGTTTTTCCGCTTCCGGTCGGAACATTTAAAGATAAAATCTTATTTTTTAAATCTATTTGTAAAATTTTAGAATTGGCATCCTGAAAAATTGATTCACGAATTTTATCTATTTTTGTTTCCGGTTTACCGAATTTCAAAATCTTGTAGCTTTCGATCAAATCGTTATCTAATTTGATACGATAGTCTTGATTAACTTTTCCAAAAATTGCATCTTCTTTATCTGAAAGCAAAAGTAACGAATAAACAAATTGGAAAATCAAATAATATTCTATTTTTTTATTAAATCGTTTAAAAACTCTTTTTTCTTTTCTTCTCAATTCCTTTATGAAATAGTCTTTCAATAATTTTGGTATATTCTCAATCTGAACATTCAATGATAATTTCTCATTAATTTTATCAAAAAGAAATTGTAATTCTGCTTTATCTATTGATCCCAATTGTTTATCAAGATGTTCAATCGGAATATCAAGTTCGTTCGATTCATCTGAAAAGGGAATCGGATTATTGATATTCCCGTGATGCTTTTTAATCATTAAATAAAGGAAGAAAGGCATCAATTGTAAAAGTTCGCCTTCTTTATCTTTCACAAATTCTTTTGCTATCCAAAATGACAAAACAGCAGAAATCAGGGAATGACATGTTTCCGACTGATTTTTCATTATTACTTTTTTGTCTTCATCTTTCTCAAAAAGATATTCTTGAAAGTAAGATGTTGCTTTCCCAAAATCGTGGGAAAAGCCCATCAAATAGACAAGCTTTTCCCAATAAGCATTTGGAAAATATGAAGACAGATTGTGTTTTGTTTCTTTGAATTTTTTCAAACAGGAAACAGCAACATTTTGTAGATGAACTAAAAGTAATTTGTCAGGATGAGAATAGATTTTAGAAGAAAACAATGTTATCACCCTTTTCGGTTTTACAAAATTGTGTAACTTTGCATTTTATCGGATTACCATTTCTTTCGAAAAGAATATCTTCTCGTTTGTTTACAACACGATTCGGTTGCATCAATATCGGAAAATTTACTTTGAAGATTTCTCTGCTGACTTCAAAATCTACAGAATTATCATCTTGCAAACAAGAATACGGTAACACGGAATCAATATTTATCCAATCATCACTTTTGGAATTCTCAATTTTTACTTCATCGATCAATTCAAAATTTGCCAGAAGCTCACTTAATCCTAAAGATACTGTATAAACAGAGTTATGTTTTTCAAGATTCGTTTTGAGCAGATTGTAAATCTTTTCATTTTTATGAGAAAAATATAGTGAAAAGGCAGAATCTTTCAGAAATTCAATACGGATTTGAGTTCTGTTTTTTATTCTCCAAAAATGATGTTTTGTGTCGATCAAGTTTTGAGTCCATCGAACTTTTTTAATCGGATTTACAATCGATAATGCGATTTTGAATTCATCAGGATTTTGGAAATATTCAAGATATTCATTTTTATCCAAACCGATAATTGCAGATATAATTCCGATGATCGTCGGTGGTGGTGGAAATTCAAAAGTAAGAGGAGATGTTGTCGTATAGAATTTTTTGAAATGAGCGTAATCCCCCCAGATTTTGAATTTGAGAATTTTATCCATAATTCCCTCCGTTACAGAGAGATTTCTGTAAATTTCTCTAAACCACTTAAATTAATTTCTTTTTCATTTTGAATAAACTTCATCCGATTATCTATTTTGAATTCAATTGTTTCAATTTTATCAGAATGAAGTTCGATCTTTTCAAGAAGTTTAGAAATATCGATTTGATAATCTTCAGGTTGGCGGAGTTGTTCATCTCTTTTCTTTGATTTTAATTTTATCAAATTATCTAAATCACCAATAAAGAAATTCGGTTCTTTGTAATTGATGAACAAAAGTAATCTCGGCATCTGACCGAATTTCGAACGAGAGATCAATCCTTTTGTCCCGTTCCAGATTGCATCTTTTAGAAGTTTGAGATCTTCTGTTTGCAGTTTTGTATGTTTTGCAGCATTCTCATTTACAATTCCATAAAATCCAATTAATGAATATGGTAGAATATCTTCTTCACGGAAGGTTTTTTGAGTTGCATCTTTCCCAGATGCAAATGCTCCGGTTCCTTTGATATGCTGGATTTTTACCGAATGAAGGGATTTCCCCATTTTGAATTGAACCGGTCCCGTCCAAGTAATCGAACTTGTAACGCTTTTACCTTTCACTTTCAAATCTAAAGGAATAGTTGCACCAAATAAACGAACATCGATACATTCTGACAATATTGATTTTGTGATTGCTCTCTTTTGTTCTTCAGCCGACATCTCTTTGAGTTTTTCTTTATCAACAGGCAAATAATCTGCTGCTCTTAATTTTGCATCCTGAATGTGTCCGTCATTATCATAAATGACTTCACGAACAAAAATGTCATTTCCCTTTTCATTGATGTAATCCCTGATCGTTCTCTTTAGTCTTACATCGGTTACTAAATTTCTACCAGTTTCTTCATCCATTCTCGGTTTGTTCTCATCGTTCGGATCACCATTAGGATTTGCGTTCTGGATATCGTATAAAAACAATATCTCGCTTCTGTTTGTTATTTCACTCATTTTTTATTCCTCCTCTTTTTCTTCTGATTTGATCTTAAAATATTTTGAGAGATTCATTCCCAAAACAAACACAAAATTCATCTCACCGACAGGTAAATTCCAATCTTTGAAATTTCCTGCAGAAATCAGATATTTGGAAATTAAATTTTCTAACTGAACGTAATAGTTTTTATTATACTGTTCCAATTTATCAATGATTTCAGGAAGCAGAATAGAAATATCTCTTGCATCCATTTTTAACCCTTTGAGCTTACTTCTAAATGGAGTTGCTCCTCTCACGTCTGGATTCCTTTGAATATTTAAAAGAAATTGTGTTAAAACACCAATCAGAAAAATGCTCTGATGCACATCGTTAACAAAAAATTCTTTAAAATTTTCAAAGAATAATTCGACTTTTGATTCAAGTTCTTCTTTTGAATTTATTTCAAAAGATTCATAGAATTGACTGTCCATTACGACCTCCTTATTATTTAATCTGAAAAGATTTAATTTGTTTAGAAAATTTATAAGCATAAATGATTTAATAGAATCGAACCAGAAAAATTGATCACTAATAAAACAATTTCTTAAATGATAAATTATTTGCTGCATGATAAATTGATAATCAATTCTTGTATCATTGAAAATTTTTTGAGTTAGTTCCAAAAAGAATTTATCGTGATTTCCTTCTATTTTACTGTTTGGAAAAAATGTTCGTAGAACACCGAAATTGAATTTGAACATTTGTCTTCCTTCTTTAAATTCTTTGAAGAAGAATATATTATCTACAAAATCTTTTGTTTCAAAAAGTTGTTTAATTCTCGAAGGCAAAACATCTTCAATTGAAGCTAATATTCGGAAAACACTTTTTTGCGGTTTATCAAAAAAGAGAAGATTAAAAGTTACATTGTTTCTATGTTCTTTAAGTATATCAAAAACTTCATCTTCTGCATTTGTTATTCTATCTCTCTCAGCATCATTTAATCTTTGAGATTTTTTATACTCCAATATTGTTTCGAGAATCTCATCCTTTGCTTTTTCATTTGTAGTTTTCGGAATCAGATAATATCGCAATCCATAAAAATTGAAAACCAAGTTTTTATCCATCATTTTAATCCCGAGTTCAACATCGAGAGCACAATCAAGACAGATCGGATAATTCTTCCAGCTTTTACTTTGGTCAAAACCTCCGGTAACCATTCCGGGTTTATCTACAGTGTAAAAAGCAAGAGATGAGAAAAATCCAAAAACTTCATCTTTGTTGAGTTTACAAATAGAACATTTTTTATTTGTCGATATTGATTCCTTATTATATTTACAGATGTAGTTCGCTTTACTTTCGATAGTGATGAATTTAGTAAAAAAATCATAATCACCAATAAATTTTCGCTCTCCATCTTCAAAGAATACTGTCGATAGAACGACACCACCACTTGCTAAAATTTCTATTTTTTCTTTAATTTGCCTAATTATTTCAGCGGAATTTATTTCAATTTCAGAATGTATCTTTTGGATAAATCTTTTTGCATTATCATCAAGAAAAGTTGCATTTTGATTATTCGAAAACCAGAATTTGATTTTTTGGTTGTAACTTCCGATAATATTATTTGCCGTTTTACAGGTTGGAGTTTTATCTGTTCCTCTTGGAGAACCTCTTTTATACAATAGTCTTGTCTTTAAATTTGAACTGTGTTCTTGATAGTCTATTCGCTTGAAAGACCACTTCCAATCATCAGCAAACAAATCGTCTTTCTCTTGATTCTTTTCTTTTTCAAACTCTATTAAAAGCAAATGCGGATAATTATTTTCATCATAAGAATCTTCTAACCAAATATCAAAATTGTTTTTAATATTCGGATTGTTCGCTTTTTCATATTTCCCGAGTTCTGCAATCGCATTTATCATCCTTACCTCCTAATAACAGGAATATTTATGTTATCAAATTAATTAAATCTTATTCACTACTCCAAATCCCCTTGCAACCTGTTTGCCTATACCAATATATTCCGGAATGAGGAAATTGGTCATAAAATCACCTGTAAAGCAGAGCATTTTCTGATTTTTAAAATTAACCCGTTTGGGTTTGAAATAGCCTTCCACTTTTACATTTTCAATATTGTCTATCCAGTAATTAAAGCCTTTAGAAAGGGTTTTGAGATTTTCACGTAGTAAATGTTTTAAGAAACCTTGTTGTTCAAATTTGTTCAATACTTTATATTTCTCATAATTCTCTTCTTTTAAAGCCATCCAGGGTGAAATGAATTTGTAATTAATAAATTCTTCTGAAACTCCAAAATCGTATTCTTTCAAATAAATTTCTTTCTCATTGATCGTATATTTGCGGTTATCGATTATCATTTCATCCAGTTCAAAAAAGATTTTTTTGAGAATATCGACACCTTGATTGAAACCTATTAAGGCGGGATGTTTATCGATAATACGATATTGAACTTGCGGGAATTTGTAAGAGAATTTCCCATCTGGAAGGTGATTATGGAGTTCTGTATTTTC
>Ga0075121_1001761_pt1 | contig 13079 bp, 6 predicted proteins | sample AntAceMetag02UKG_FD_69793 | JGI IMG/M metagenome (GOLD analysis project Ga0075121, IMG submission 69793) | Saline lake microbial communities from Ace Lake, Antarctica - Antarctic Ace Lake Metagenome 02UKG | ecosystem: Environmental > Aquatic > Non-marine Saline and Alkaline > Saline | place... | reverse complement strand
ATTCTTAAAAAGCGGCGGAAGCTGATTATCTGGGGGACGATCATCTGCCTGGCGACCGCGGCCACTATCAGCATGATTCTGCCCCGAATATATCAATCACAGCTGATACTGGAAGTAGGTAAGATCTATCTCCCGCCAGCCAAGGAGAAGCCGAAGCAGGAGATTGAATTTTTGGAAGAGCCCGATGCCACCGCCGAAATTATCCGAAGTGCGGCACTCATCTCTCGGGTCCGCGAGCAGTTGGGTCTGGATGAACCACTGGAACGGATGCGAGAGAATCTGGAGATCATCACTTTCTTGGAAGACGTAAACCCGACCAAGATGGGATCACCGCTGGTGGAACTCATCTATCAAGATACTCCCCCTGAAACCGTTGTCAATGTTCTGACCGGACTGGCCAAAATCATCATTGAAGAACACCAGAAAAAATACCAAGACAATGTCGGCGCTTTGAAGAATCGGGTCGTCAACCTGGAGGAAAAAATCTCCGGCATGCAGGAAGTTGTTGCCCGGCAACTTAAGTTGCGGCACAGCCTCGTTCAGCGGGTAGAGATGCTTGTCAATAAGATATCCGATTTCGACGATAAGGTGAACGGCAAGCAGGACTCGGGTGTGAACCAGGTGGAGGCCTTCTTTATCGATTCCTACTCTAGCAATCAGGAGAGGATCGTCAGCACTCTCAATGAAGCGATGGCTGAGATCGATACTTCCGTCGCTGAAAATCGGGAGAAGATCGGGGATTTTAAGGATGAGATCACCAACCTTCGCAATCTATCCAATCTCTGCAAGCCGACCCGCATCAGGAGCTGGCCGGTGGTTCCAGAAAAGCCGATCAAGCCCAAACTAGGGCTTAACCTAGTAATCGGTCTCTTGGTTGGGCTGGCTCTGACAGTTTTTATCGCGTTCTTCAGGGAAAATCTGGAATAACAGAATTGTTGCTCTGATTAATGCGTTGGACCGGAGCGAAATAATAAGATAGAATCAATAAAGATGCCAGGAATCAATATTATTATCGGTAAAGCTGCGGGAGGGGAATCACTGGAATCCATCCTACTGGATGCCCAGAAACAGATGCTTCCGCTCCCCGATTATCGAAGCGAAACCATCTTCTGTTCGGAGTGTTTTTGCGCGGGATGTACCAGATACCCCGATTATCCGATTAAGGTGATCGAGACAGGCGATATACTCATACTGATTGAAGGGAGGGTCTACAACAAGTCCGCGGCGGAACTGGAGAAGGAGCTGGTAGAACTGGCCGGGGAATTGAGTGCCGGTGATGAGGGACCTCCCGGTGGCCTTCAGGACTGGCTCGTCGGCGCCGACGGTGACTTTCTGGTTTTCGTCTGGAATAGAAAGCGTGAAGAACTGCATATATTCAACGATGTTCTTGGCAGGCTCCCCGTCTACTATGCTCAAATTAATGGTCTGGCCGTGGTCTCACGGCGGGTAAAGTTCTGCGTGTCCATCCTCGGCGCCTCATCCGGGGACCGGATGGGGCTGGCGGAGACCATTCTTTTTGGGTTTCCTCTGGGGAGACGGACACTGATCGATGGTATCTCAAGGCTCTTGCCGAGCACATTGATCTCTATTTCGGCATCGTTACCACGAATCCGGCTCTCCCCTATATATACCTTCAACTTTGATTGTAAGACCAATGCTGATAAGTCATACAACTGCATGGCCAGGGAGATCGAAGAGCTCTTCCTGGCCGCCTGTCGTAACCGAGCCGGTAGTAAGGGGTCCCCTGTCATTGTTGCCTTGAGCGGTGGCCTTGACTCAAGAGCGGTCGCGGCAGGTTTACATAAAGCGGGAGTGGCATTTGAAGCCGCCAGTTTTTTGGATGAGGAACGGGATCGCAAACCCGACACGGATATCGCGAGCCGGGTGGCCGCGGACCTGGGAATCACGTGGGAACTCTTTAATGTGAAGAAACCGGGAGTCGATGATTGCCGCCTTATGATTTCCCTTAAAGATGGCCTTTGTAATACCGGTCTGAGCCTTATCTTAGAGTTCTTCCGGCGGTTGAAAGAACATTACGGCCCGGACGTAATCCACTTCACGGGAGATGAAGGTAACATCCTGATACCGGACATGAGGCCTCTCCATCGGTTGAAGACCATCGACGATCTGGTCGGTTGTATCATCAGCAATAATGCATGGTTTACCATGGACCAGGTTCATTCTCTCACGGGGGTTAGCCCAGAAGAGCTGCGGGCCGGGATACGGCAACGGGTGGAGTCTTACCCAGAGAAGGATCTCTACCAGAAGTACCTCCATTTCATCATCTTCGAGCACTGTTTCAAACTGCAGTTCGAGGGGGAAGAAAAAAGCAGGAGCTTCTTCTGGACGGTCGCCCCGTTTTACTCTCTCTTTGTCTTTACGTATCTGATGAACATCCCCGATGACCGCAAACGCTACTATCGCCTTTATGACCATTTTTTCCAACGGCTCTCTCCCGCCGCCGCCGCGATCGGCAATGTCGGATCACTGGCGGTACCGCTGAACTCGCCCCGGCGCTATCTATACCTGAAGGCCCGGGAGCTTTTCTCTCTCCTCCCCACCTCCCTGAAGATCCAGATCCGGGCGAAAGCCCGCAAGCCCTATATGAGCAGCAGGATTTATGAAGCGATATCGCGGCATACGATGGAGACGCTCTCTGGGAGTAATTATGCTTCCCGATACCTGGATCCCGTTAAAACCAGGGATCTGCTGGCCGGTAATATCGATAAGGCGCAGTTCGATATTCTGACCACCGTCATCCTGTACCTGGGTTCACTGGAGACGCCGGTACCAGTTGTGTGAGGGGAGATGCGCAATCCCACGAAAAGAGGTGTACCAGCCCGGAGAATAGTACTCTGGATAATCATCATATTGGCGATTTTATGGATCAGTTCAGCCGTCGTCCAGACACAGTGGATCCAGCGTTTTTATGAAGGCGATCTCCGGGAGACAGTGAGTCGCCTCATCCATAAAAAGAGTAATCTCACTCCTCGTTATCCTCTAAATCACCCTGAACAGCTTCTCATTGAATGGAGCATATGTCTAATTGTCGCCGGGCTGGCAATATACAGACAACGAAAGTCTAGTGCCGTCTATCTCTGGATAAAACAATATCAAAAGACCCTGCTGTTGATCACTTTTATAGTGGGGATAATCTTACGGATAAGCTGGATATTATATGCGAACCCGGAGGCATTTTCAGATGCAACTGACTATCGCCGGCTGGGCTGTAAGCTCTCTTCGGGAAGAACCTATGAAAGCGGCGGCAACCCGAGCTGGAGGCCCCCCGGTTACCCTTTTCTGCTTTCTCTTGCTTACCGGGCCGGGCTGGATGAAACCCTGGGAGCCCGAGCAATCGATATATCCGCCAGCATGGTCTTCCCCCTTGTTCTAAGCCTGATCGCCTGGACGATAAGCGGCTCGTTTGCCGGTTGTATTACGTTCGTGGTGACCTATTTAAATCCGATCATTATCTGTCATTCTGGCAATTCTCTTGCCGAAGTTCCTTACAGCGTTTTTCTCTATGCCGGACTTTTATTTTTATTCCTGTCTTCTCGGGGATCTAGAGGATGGACTCGGAACGGGAGCCTATTCATATCCGGGGCGCTCTTCGGCTTTGCCGCATTAATCAAACCCACTGCCTTAGCAGCGCTGTTTCTCAGTATGATTTATCAAGGAATTGACCGGCGCTGTCTTTTTCGGTCTCTGTTGCTTCTGGCCGGAGCGTTGATCATCATCTCTCCCTGGAGCACTCGTAATTACCGTGTTAATGACGCATTTCTTATGATAAGCTCCAACGGAGGAGAGGTGTTTTACAGTGCTAATAAGATCCTTCAGCCGTGGAAAGGAGGAGACTTCAATCTAGAGAATTATGTATCATTGAGAGAAAGGGAGCCGAACCCGATAAAGAGGGACCGCCTAGGGTACCGGATGGGAATTAGGTGGATGGTCGGACATCCGTGGATAACCGTTCGATCTCTTCCATATCGTTTTCTCCGGCTTTTTGAGAATTTAAATTACGCAGCGCACGGCTGGTGGGCTCGCACCCGAGTACCCACCCCATGGCCAATTATAAGTATTTTAGTCGCATCTTTTTTCCTGATACCGATTTTGTCGCTCATCTATGCCAGGGATATAATGAGTTCACTCTTAATGAATAAAGAACTGAGGCTGCTGGGGATTCTCTTCCTGATTTATATTATGATTCATCTCCTGTTCGAAGGATCGGGGCGTGTATTCTTTCCGTATTTTTGGTTAGTCCTTGTACTGATCATATGCTCTTCGGCAGCTAAGTCAGATCAGCATGTAGATTAACTTTGTGCCCTGAAGGCTAATCCATCGAATAAAAAATATATTATTGGACCTCAATGAGAGCGCCACCGATATTTATAATTATGGTACAAGGCGGTTTTTCGTGAGCTTATCGAAAAGAACTTGAGCGATCACCTTATAACCGGCTGGTCGGCAATGTCCATCTTTTTGATAGTAGGTATATTTCCAATCTCCTGCCTTTTTCAGCATTGGCAATGCGTTTACAAAATAGGCATTATGGCTTTTGCACCATCTAGCTAATCTTTTAGCCGGATAGGAATCGTGAGGATCCCAGGGGCCTTTCATTGGAATATGGAGAATAACTAATCTAGCATCAATAGAATTAGCTAAACTGAGTAACTCTCTATACTCATCTTCGACCTTTATCCAATCTTTTTCGTGGAATCCATCTGGTTGATATATTTCATCCCAGTGGATTGGATAGTTTCGGTGTATTTCACGTTCAACATATTTTTTTATTATAATGCGAGAAATATGGGAATACAGAAAGAAGAATCTTTCTATTCCGCTAATCTCATCTGCCACCAGGGAGGTAAGGTAGCCGGATCGGCTGACTTTTATAAATTCAGGACCAAGAGCAGTATCAATAATGTCGTTGGGGAGAAAACCAACAATGATTAGATTCGGTTTAAATTGCTTCCCGTAATACTCTAAAAGAAGCCGTTCGGTTTTGGGGAAATACCGGGGGATTCCTGCCTTGATAATCTCGATTTGAGGATGATCTCCCTCCCGGTTATTAAGCATTTTCTCCAGCTGGAATAAATAGGTGTCCTTAAATTCTGCGCCAGAGCCATAAGTAAAACTATCTCCCAGTCCAAGAATTCGGAATGTATTCTCCGGTTTATCGATGGAATGTTCAATGTCCCGAAAGCCAAGACTATTATGAGAATAATCAAAATAAAATTCTCCGCTGGGGACTTCTCCTGAAACCGTGCTTAATGGGCGAGGGCGATGGGAAAGATACAGATCAGATATATTTTTACTGAATTGTGATGGTAGAGGTGGAGCAATCCCTAATACTCGGATAATCAACTCCAAGCCGATAGAAATTACCACAAATAAATATAGAATATATCCGCAATTCTTGATTATTTTTTTTTGGCGTGATAGGAACATGAAAGCATCTTATCAATAAGTAGGGAAAAACATCAATCAGATAAATTTTAAGGGAGCAAGAGCTCATGAATGGCCATAATTTTAGAACAATCAGCGGAAATATGAGATCTATTTTATGTATTCTTCTCTCTGCCTACTTGTATTTTTTGATTTTATCTCCTGCCCGACCAAAGGAAGCATCCGGTACGTCACCTTCAGGCCGGGAAGTATCTTCAACTAATCGCTATATCTGGTTAGAGACGGAGCTTTTTGAGGAGAAAGGAGGTTGGTCGGTGGACTCCCAGTTTTTTGAGACAATGGGGTCCGCTTATTTACTGGCGACAGGATTGGGGATCCCGGTCCCCGATGCTCGAACTACTTTCCGTGTGAGTCGAGATGGTTACTATATCCTCTGGATGAGGACTAAAAACTGGCTACCGCCATTCAATCCAGGCCGCTTCCAGGCGGTAATTGACAGTGAGCACGTATCCCGGGAATGCGGAGTTTCTTCCCAAAAGCAATGGGTTTGGGAGAAGGGGGGAGAGTTCGAACTGTCAGCCGGCACCCACTCCCTGTCCCTGAAGGATCTCACCGGGGCGTACGGCCGCTGCGACGCGGTGTTGATCACCGATGATCTTGAATTCATCCCGCCGACTCCAATTTCAGAGATTGCGCTTCTCCGGCAGCTTTTTCTCCCCGGAGCCGATCGTTCTCCCGTTGAACAGGAGTATGAGGTGGTTGTGATAGGTGGAGGTGTGGGAGGCGTCTGCGCCGCACTAGCGGCCGCCCGGGAAGGGTGCGGGGTGGTATTAATCCAAAATAGGCCAGTTCTGGGAGGAAACGCCAGTACGGAGATAGGGGTCGGTCCGGCGGGTGCTGATGCCGGAGGAGTCAACCCCTATTATCTGGAGACCGGACTGATCCGGGAGTTACAGCGATCCCGGGTTCCTCATTTTACCTGGGATCAGGTTTTACGGGAGGCAGTCGAGAAAGAAAAGAATATCACCTGCTTTATGAACACTCAGGCCACCAGGGCCATAGTCGGTCCTCCCGGTCATATCCAGGCTGTGGAGGCGGAAAACCTGATCACGGGGAAAAAACACCTCTTCTTGGGGAAGATATTTCTTGATTGTACGGGCGATGGGGGTGTCGCTGTCAGCGCCGGGGCAAATTACCTGCATGGAAGGGAAGCCCGGGATGAGTACGGGGAAAGCTTGGCTCCTAACATTGCGGACCACCATACCATGGGGACCTCCCTGATATTTAAATCTATTGCTAACCGGGAATCGACTGTTTTCGAGCGGCCAGACTGGGCCCATGACTTCCCCACAGTCGCCGATATTCCTCACCGTTGGATCGGCACCATGTCGGGCGGTTTCTGGTGGATTGAATACGGGGGAACCCGGAACACGATAACCGATGCCGAGGAGATCAGGGATGAGCTGCTACGTGTAGCATACGGCGTCTGGGACTATCTCAAGAACCGTTATCCGGCAACCCGGGAAAAATGCCGTAATCGATCGCTAGGGTGGGTCGGATATATCGCCGGCAAAAGGGAAAGTCGGCGTCTAATGGGCGATTATATTCTTACCCAGAATGATTTGGAGGCGCATCCACTTTTTAGTGACCGCGTGGCATACGGCGGCTGGCCGATAGATTTGCATACGCCTAAGGGGGTTTTCGATCCCGGATTTCCTAACATCCAGCAGTACATAGAACCGTACAGCATTCCCTACCGCTCTCTCTATTCGAGAAATATCGACAACCTGATGTTCGCCGGCAGGCATATCAGCGTCAGCCACGTAGCCCTGGGTTCAACCCGCGTCATCCGCACGATTGCCACCTGTGCCCAGGCAATCGGTACCGCTGCTGCTCTCTGTCTGAAATACGATCTCTCGCCCCAGGAACTGGGAAAGCGGAAAATAGTTGAATTGCAGCAAACCCTGCTGAAGAATGACGCCCGAATTCTCGGCCTTTCCAACCTTGACCCTTGGGATCTGGCTCGTGATGCCCGGATCCGGGCATCATCGTATGCCAAGGATCTTCCCTGCACCCCGGAAACAATTATTCCTTCCGGACGTTCTCATCCACTTAATTTTTACCGGGCGGTAATGTTCCCCGCTCCTGCTAAAAAGATTGATAGTGTCTCGGTATTGCTGAAATCCGAGAATGAGACCCCGGTCTCGGTGAAACTGGGCTTAAGAAAGGCTCCAGCCTTTGGCCAATTCGAAATCTCTCAAGAACCTTTCACCATTTTCGACAAGACTGATCTGGCTACTGTTGAAATCATGGTCCCGCCCGGAGGGCCGCATTGGGTTACAGTCAAGATAGATAAGGAGGTGCATCCGAAGGACTATTACTGGATATATTTAAAACCTACTCCCGGAGTCTCGTGGATGTTGACTGACCGAGGGTTGCCCTGGAGCTGTCGTGGTTTTCGAACCGGGGCCTGGGAAAATGCCGGCAATCGCAATGGCATTTATTGTATGACGGTAAGTCCGCCGTTGAAGTACGAAGGGACTTCACCAAAAAACGTAATTAACGGTATCAAATGGCCCCGAGATATGAGATTTAATCTCTGGGCCTCCGATCCGGAAGAATCTTTCCCTCAGTGGATTGAGTTGAAATTTCCAGAAGAGTTGGAATTTAATGAAATCATGATTACATTTGATACTGGATTTACGCCCCCCACTACCAGCCATCCTCGCTCGTCCTACTGTGTTCAAAGTTATCGGATTCAGGTGCCCGATGATGGTGGTTGGAAAACCCTGGTTTCGGTTTCCGATAACCGCCACCGGTTTCGTATCAATAAATTTGAAAAGGTAAAAGCGGACCGGTTGCGGATTCTAATTACTGGGACTAACGGGGACCGGAGTGCTAGGATTTATGAGGTGAGAATTTACAACAGTACAACAATATAAAAACTAATCTATTTACTCTTTGGGGAAGAACTGCAGTTCCGGACCGGGCGGACATAAAAATAGTTGTTTTTATTAATGTGATTCACATAACCGAGATTGAAATATATATACCAAGCCTGCGATGTCAAGTATGAAAATGAGGTGGAAGTCCAGTAAAAATCGGCCCGGGTTCCGAGGAAGTATTCCTGGTTAACGCATGGTTCCATTCTGCTCAAATCCACAATACTGATTAATTCTTTATAATTAGGTAGCCGCCAGTCAGAGTAACCTCCCAGGTTCAATCTTTCACAATACAAGAGCGCCTGATTCCAGAAATACCTTCTCCAAGGGCCTTCACTCTGATAGAGGACAGGAGGTTCTACATTAGTATCCGCATATCCGGAGCTAACCCACATCAAGTCAGTATTGAGGTCGGTGACTGTACCATCTCCGTTGTCCCGAAAGCTTAATTTTGGCCCGGAATGGTAATACCCATCATCAAAGTCGGCGTAGCTTTCTATTTGACCGGTCTCCGGTAGTGTGATGGTTAATGAGTTTTTGGGTTTGCCATTGGTTTTATTAATACAGAAAACCAACCCGCTTAAAATCGCTACCACAGCCCAACCAATTATTGTATAATGAGTTCTTTTCATTATTTATTACGGTGTTTATATAACATATTACTAACAAAAAATATTCAGGATGTAAATATCAATATCTTCCTGATAAGAGCGAAGGAAGGTTTATTTTTTGTGGGGACATGACTATTGATACTCCAGAATAAAAAGATTATTGGGGTTATATTGCTTCTAATCATCTGCGGCGTGGTTTTTCTGTATACCGTTGAGATCCGAAGACAGTGGTTCGGAACTCTTTCAGAGGGTCATCACCAATGGCTTTCAGGTAATACTTTGAAATTTAGCAAGGACTGGTATGTGGAAGGCCCTTTGCATTTGAAATTCCTGATGCTTCGAAATCCCCGATCAGTCGAGTTTCCCACTCTATTCAGTCGTCTCCCTCTTTTTTCTTATCCTCCCGGATGTGTGCTCCCTATTTACGTAATTAGTAAGCTTCGTGGACATGTACCGACAGTATCGCTGTTAATGAAGTATAATTTAATTAATCATTTCCTGATAGCTTACCTTCTCTCCCTGACTGTATTTTTCTTTCTTACTTATTTGAAGTTTAATTACTGGGGTTCATTCATATTATCGCTTGTCCCTATATTTCTGGAATTATTACTACCCGCCCCGCTATATTGGCATCAAAATGTATTTTTTGCCGATCAAGCAGTAATATTACCATTTGTTCTTATTGTTTTCCTGGAAGTGAACCGAGAAAATGTTCGAAATAAAACAATAAGCGGGATGATAAATTCACTCCAGGCAGTGGTGTTCCTTTACGGGATTTTAACTGACTGGTTATTCATTTTTATCATGGTAACGGTATATATAAAAAGGATTTTATACGGGGAATCAGGAAGGTGTCTTTATTCCTTCTGTCAGATGAGCATTAAATATTTTAGTCCTGCTATAGTAGGACTGGTTCTATATCTTGTACAACTTCAATATTCCGGCTTCCTGGCAAGAATGATTCATAAGTTTTTTTTCCGTACTGGGTTGGGTAATGGTGGAGATAGATTTACTGTTAAGTTTTATGAGCGATTTTGGGAGGGTCATATTTCTGCTGGTTATGGTGAGATCAGTATTTTATTGCTCTGGGGAAGTTTAATTATATTTACATTATCTTTAATTTATTCCGGTGCCCAGTATCTTCGAAAAAAGTCGATTCCGGAAGAGTTAAAAAGAACGTTTTCTCTAATCGGCATCTTACTAATTCCGTGTTTCCTCCAAGTGTATACTTTTAGAAACCATTGCGCAATCCATGATTTTTCCGCTCTGAAGATGTCTGTACCCCTGTCTACTGTTCCTTTTGTTCTTATTCCGGTCTTGCTATATTTCCTATCCAGAATACAATTGAGACGGGATTCTTTCCAAAGATTAAAGACCCTCCGAGTCTGGAGTCGGAGAAATCGTGCCTTGATAATAATAATATCCGGTAGTTTTTTACTGGTCGGAATTTATCTGGGGAAGGAGCATCCGCATTTTAAAGATCTCTTCCCTGAACCTAATGAAACTTTTGAAATAAATGGCCGTTTCATCGCCTCAAATACTCGGTATGAAGATATTGTATTTTCTCCTGATTATGAAAATGTAATTCCGGATATCCCTCCTCAGGGCTTGTCTTACTCAATGAAACGGGTTTATAAAATAAGTTCAATTCTTAACATTTATAACATAGTGGAAGATATAGATGGTTATTTTGAAATTAATATTTTTTTAAAGAATCGGCTGATTGATAGCGTTAATGAGAATATAAAAGAATTAATATCCGCCGCATATGATTTCCGGCAGTCTGGCGATCTTGTTCTCTATAAAATAAAGATGGAGGACTTTTTTAATATCTGGGAAAAGAGGAAAGGCATTACAGTGAACAATGTTGATCACACTGATTTTAACGGTGATGGAGAGTCTGACATTACAATTTTTCGAAAAGATTCCGGTTTATGGCTGGTAAGAGGAATAACCCGTTTGCACTTTGGTTTTTCCTCCAAGCAGCCAGTTCCCGGAGACTATACCGGAAATGGTCGGTCTGATTTTGGAGTTTTCAGGGAAGATTCTGGTGTATGGGCAATAAGAGGGATTACTCGATGCTACTTCGGTTCTTCTTCAGATAAAGCCGTTTCGGGGGATTATAATGGTGATGGGACATATGATATTGGGGTGTTCAGCGAAGGTATCGGATTATGGGCGATTCGGGATATTACTCGTTTCTATTTTGGGTTGTGCGCAGATAACCCGGTCCCCGGTGATTATACTGGGGATGGGACATGGACGGCGGGAATCTTTCGAGCGCAATCCGGACTCTGGATTTTGAGAGAGATAAGCCGTTATTATTTTGGAAATATTAGGTCTGTTGCCGTTCCCGGAGATTACGATGGGGACGGAACTTGGGAGACAGGGGTTTTTCAGATGAATGATGGATTATGGTCGATCAGGAATATAACCAGATGTTATTTTGGTTCCAGTTTGTCTGAACCAGTTCCTGCCGATTACGATGGTGACTCAACACTGGAAATGGGAATATTTAATAAGAAATTTGGACTGTGGGCGGTGAGGGGGATGTTTAGATGTTATTATGGCAATCCTGGTGATATCCCGGTGACAAGATAAGACTGTTGTTACTTATGCTCGCCTACTGCACTCCAATAACTTGCAAGTTACAATTCCATGGGTAAGCGCTTATTAATTTTAATCATCTGGATATTTGCCATCTGCTGGATATTTAGCGCTTGCCTCCAGACTCAATGGATCTCTCGGATATATAGCCGATCCATGGGAGCGCCGGAAAAATATGTTAGTGATTTAATTCAAGGCCAAGCCCAACCCCCGCCAAGCTTTCCAATAATAATAATCCCCAAGGTTGCTTTTGAATGGGCCATATGTATTTTCTGTGTCTTGATCTATTTCCTCTTCAAAAACTCTAAATTCAACATAATAGCGAAGTGCAAACAATATATCGGAAGACACCAAAAATGGGCAATAATCGCTATTATCATTTTAGGGTTTTCTCTCAGAGTTAGTTGGTTGATATATGCCAATCCCGAGAGCTGGTCCGATGCGAACGATTACCGACGACTGGGCTGGGAATTAGCCACCGGGCAGTTATATCAAAGTCATAATAATCCTACTTTTCGCCCACCCGGCTATCCCTTTCTCCTCTCGCTTGCCTATCAATCAGGTTTGAGTAGAGATCTGGGGGCCCGGGTGGTAGATACATCCCTGGGCGTAGCCTTCCCAATTATTTTAGGCCTGATCGCCTGGCTTCTGGCGGGGAGGAGAGCCGGCTTATTGACACTCTTTGTGACAATGATCAATCCAATCATGATATGTTATGCTGGTAATTCCCTCTCGGAGATACCGTATTGCTTTTTCTTCTATGCCGCGTTGCTTTTATTCTTGCTGGCGATTATCAAGTTCAGGGGCTGGATAGGGTCCTCAGCCTGGCTGGGCGGAGGGTTATGCCTGGGTTATGCCGCCCTAATCAAGCCGTTGGCTGTAGTAGCTCTCTTTCCTATAATTTGTTATGCTGTTTACAACTTGAAAAAATCCAGAAGATCGTATCTTATCCCTTCAATCTTAATCCTCGTCGGAAGCCTGTTGGTTATCTTTCCCTGGAGCATCCGGAACTATAAAACCCACCATCGTGTTGTTCTTATCAGTACCAATGGGGGGGAAATATTTTACAGCGCCAATGTAACAAATGTACTTTGGAAGGGAGGTGGATATAATGAAGAAGGTCATATCTCCCTCCGAAATATTGAACCTGATCCAGTTGCCCGGGACAGGCTGGCTTTTCGGCTGGGGTTAAAATGGATTTTAAGTCATAAGATCATTTTTATAAAATCTTTTCCCTATCGTCTCCTGAGATTATTTGAAAGTTATAATTATGCTTGCCACACGTGGTTCGCCATTGTCAGAAAGGTCATACCTTGGCCAGTAACAAGTTCTTTATTAGCGACGTTATTATTACTTCCAATTTTCCTGATTATTCGATCCAAATTCATTGTCATCTCTCTCTGGAAAAGTGCTGAGATGAAGTTTATCGGCAGTTTGTACATATTATATTTCCCGGTGATATTACTCTTTGAGACATATTCAAGATCTAATTTTCCTTATTCCTTTCTGTTAT
>Ga0075121_1001759_pt1 | contig 13107 bp, 14 predicted proteins | sample AntAceMetag02UKG_FD_69793 | JGI IMG/M metagenome (GOLD analysis project Ga0075121, IMG submission 69793) | Saline lake microbial communities from Ace Lake, Antarctica - Antarctic Ace Lake Metagenome 02UKG | ecosystem: Environmental > Aquatic > Non-marine Saline and Alkaline > Saline | place... | reverse complement strand
GGTATCTCTGAACGGAATGATCGTTAAGGTAAAAGGCGCCAAAGGTGAATTGCAATATACACTTCAGGAAGGTATCAGCGTTGAGCAAAGTGATGGACTTGTACGGGTAGAACGCAGTGATGACGGCAGAGAGCAGAAATCATTGCATGGCTTGACCCGCGCGTTAATCAATAATATGGTCATAGGAGTTTCAGAGGGATACAAGAAAGTACTTCAGGTGATTGGTACTGGATATAGTGCAGAGAGACGGGGTCCCTGGTTAAAATTGGCTCTGGGATTTTCTCATGAAATACTGATGGAAGTACCAGACAATCTGACTGTGGATGCCAAAGTAATTCCTCGTAGAGAACAGGGTAAGCTTGGTGTTCAGGCTGAGATCACTGTTGGGGGAATCCATAAAGAAGATGTTGGCAAATTTGCTGCTGAGATCAGAAATTGTCGTCCACCAGAGAATTACAAGGGTAAAGGTATTCGCTATGAGAACGAATGGATACGTATTAAGCCTGGTAAGAGTGGCGCATAATGAGGTTATTTAGATGAAGAGTAAAAATATATCGTATCAGAAAAGACTGGCAAGAACTCGACGTCATTTTCATATCAGAAATAGAGTTTTTGGCACAGAGGAACGCCCTCGCCTGGTTGTATTTCGCAGTCTAAAAAATATCTATGCTCAAATAATTGATGATCGCAAGGGTCACACCCTGGCAGCAATGTCATCAATCTCAAAAGAGCTGGAATTAGATACTAAAGCGAAAAAGACAAAGACCAGCTTTATAGTTGGTCAAAAGCTTGGCGAAATAGCATTAGCACAGGGTATTACCAAGGTATCTTTTGATCGTGGTGGATATTTATATCACGGAAGAGTGAAAGCCTTAGCAGATGGTGCCCGAAAAGCCGGATTAGAGTTTTAAGGGAGGAATGAGTGGAAAACAAAAGAAATAATCCTCGTAATAATGAGCCTCTCTTTGCAGCAGAGACCCTGATAGACACGAACCGGGTGGCAAAGGTTGTTAAGGGTGGACGTAATTTCAGTTTTAATGCTACTGTTGTTGTTGGAGACAGAAACGGCAGAATAGGTGTTTCAACTGGAAAAGCTAATGAAATTGCAGAGGCAATTCGCAAAGCAAAAGAAAAAGCTGGTAAGGTGATGTTCAATGTGCCATTGGTTAAAGGAACTATTCCTCATGAGATCATTGGTAGATTTGGTGCCAGCATTATTTTATTGAAACCTGCTTCTCCCGGAACAGGAGTAATCGCTGGTGGTCCTGCTCGAGCAATACTCGAGGCTGCTGGTGTGCAAGACATTCTCACAAAATCTCTGGGTTCAAATACTTCAGCAAATGTAGTGAAAGCTACCGTTAATGGATTAAAGAACCTGAGAAGAATACAGGATGTAGCTCGTTTGCGTGGTAAGACAATGGCAGAGCTTACCGGCAGGGAGGAAAAGAATGAAGAAGATTAAAGTTACCTTGGTGCATAGTGTGATTGGCCGAAAAGAAGATCAGAAAAGAACTGTGAAAGCATTAGGTTTAAGAAAGATCAGCAGTTCACGCGTTCATAATGACACACCTGTTATCAGGGGTATGGTAAATAAAGTTTCTCACCTGGTAAAAGTTGAAGATGTCCAGGAATAACTGGTAAGGAGTAGATGATGTTACTTCACGAAATAAAACGGCCAGATATCAAAAAGAATAAGAAGAGATTGGGTAAGGGTCATGGTTCTGGCACAGGAAAAACGTCCGGACACGGACATAAGGGTCAGAAATCACGTTCAGGTGGAAGCATACCAGCCTGGTTTGAAGGTGGACAGATGCCATTGCAGCGTCGTCTTCCCAAACGCGGGTTCCATAATCCATTTCGCAAAGAATCTAGAATCGTCAATTTGCATATACTGCAGTCCATTGATGACACAGAATTTGATATCGAAAAGCTGGAAAAGCTGGATTTGATCAGAAAGCTGCGTAAGAATGAAAAGTCACCTGTGAAGATTTTAGCTGATAAAAAAGAAGAATTCAACAAGAAAATTACAATCAAAGCCAATGCCTTTTCCAAAGCAGCCAAAGAAACTATTGAAAAATTTGGTGGAAAAGCGGAGGTAATTTAAAGTGTTTAACAGTATCAGCAATATTTTTAAAATACCTGATCTTAAGAAGAAAATCCTCTATACTGCTCTGATCCTGATCATTTACAGACTGGGTAGTTTTGTTCCTGTTCCAGGCATTAATGCCTCAGCTTTGAAAGAATTTCTCGATAGAGCAGGTTCAGATGGGAACATGTTCAGCATGTTTGATCTTTTTGTGGGTGGAAATCTGCAGCGTGCTTCTATCTTTGCATTAGGAATCATGCCCTATATTACTACTTCTATTGTTATTCAGTTATTAGGTAGTGTGATCCCTTTCTTTGAAAAGCTCAGAAAAGAAGGTGCCGAAGGTCAAAAGAAAATCCAACAGTATACCAGATATGGTACTGTGGGTATTGCTGCCTTTAATTCAATAGGTATTGCTTTATTCCTGCAGAATCTGCCAGGCGCAGTCCCAGATCAAGGAATCATGTTTTTATTCGTTACCGTCCTTAGTATGGTAACAGGAACTATGATAATTATGTGGCTTGGTGAGCAGATCACAGAACACGGTATTGGAAATGGTATTTCTTTAATTATTTTTGCAGGAATTATTGCTCGTTACCCCCAGGGTTTCTTGCATATGTTTAGTATGCTCAGAATCGGGGCTATGAAAATTTTTCCATTTGTTGCCGTGATTATTGTCATGGTAATTGTTACTGCTGCAGTAGTGCTGGTAACTGAAGGTGTAAGAAAAATACCTGTTCAATATGCAAAGAGAGTTATTGGTCGCAAGGTTTATGGTGGTCAAAGCACATTTATTCCACTTAAGGTGAATAGTGCTGGTGTGATCCCGATTATCTTTGCTCAATCAGTGTTAATGTTTCCCAGAACTATAGCAACATTCTTCAAAGATAGTGAATTTGCTACATCTATAGTGAACATAATGTCACCTGGAAAGTTTTTATACACTCTGCTTTATGTACTTCTGATCGTCTTTTTTGCTTATTTCTACACAGCAATGGTTATCAATCCTGTAGAGATGGCAGAGAACATGAAGAAGTATGGTGGATTTATTCCTGGTCGTAAACCGGGCAAGAAAACTTCTGATTATATCAACAATGTACTTACACGAATCACTTTACCTGGTGCAATATTTTTTGCATTCATAGCTGTAATGCCAGAATTTATGCAAAGATGGGCAGGTCTGCCTTTCTATTTTGGTGGTACTGGATTGATCATTGTGGTTGGTGTATCTCTTGATACCCTCCAGCAGATCGAATCTCACCTTGTAATGCGGCATTATGACGGGTTTATGAAAAAAGGTAAATTGCGCGCTCGCAGCCGTTAATAAAATGATCTTTATAAAAAATAATAAAGAAATAGCTTTGATGAGGGAAAGCAACCGGATAGTTGGTGGTGTGCTGGAATTAATGGCACAACATATCAAACCGGGAGTGAGTACCTGGGAACTTGATCAGATTGCCGAGGATTATATCCTTAGCCAAGGTGCTGTTCCCAGTTTTAAAGGATACAGAATTCCTGGATTGGAACCCTATCCAGCAGCTATTTGTGCATCTGTGAATGATTGTATTGTGCACGGAATTCCTGCCAAAGACAGAATCCTTAAAGATGGAGACCTGATTGGTATTGATGTTGGTGCATATAAGAATAATTATCATGGAGATGGAGCTCGCAGCTTTGCTGTGGGTGAGATGAACAAAAAAGTTGAAAAATTACTTACTGTTACCAGAGAAGCCCTCGATCGCGGCATGAAGATGGCAAGATCAGGTAACAGGATTGGTGATATTTCATGGGCGATTGGTTCCTACGCAAGGGAAAATGGTTTTAATGTCGCAGATGATCTAACCGGACACGGGATAGGCAGGGACATGCACGAAGACCCTATGATCCCCAACTTTGGTATCGAAGGTAAGGGACCACGGCTCAAGGCTGGTATGACACTGGCTATTGAACCGATGGTCAATATTGGCACTAACATGGTCATTGAGCGTGGTTGGGAGTTTTTCACTGCTGATGCCAGTCTTTCGGCACACTTTGAAAATACTATCCTGGTAACTGATGGTGAACCAGAGATACTCACACTACCATATAACTAAAGGAAATTTAATGGCAAAAGAAGGTGTAATTGAAGTTGAAGGTGTTGTAAAAGAGGCATTGCCAAACACAATGTTCCGTGTAGAACTGGAGAATGGTCATGAGATCATTGCTCATAGTTCCGGTAAGATCAGAATGCATTATATAAGGATTCTTCCTGGTGATAAAGTAAAAGTTGAATTATCACCTTACGACCTCAATCGGGGCAGAATCACTTATCGCTACAAATAGGAGATATGTATGAAAGTTAAAGCGTCAGTTAAGAAGATCTGTAAAGATTGTAGAATCATAAAGAGAAATGGCGTTATCAGAGTAATATGCCCGGCAAATCCGAAGCATAAACAACGCCAGGGTTAAAGGATAAGGAGGATATAGGTTGGCACACATAGCAGGTGTTGAATTACCAAAAGACAAACGAGTTGTCGTTGGTCTTACTTATATTTTTGGAGTTGGGCGCACAACTTCTGAGAAGGTGCTCGCTCTTACCGGGATTGACCCTAATAAAAGGGTAAAAGATCTCACTGGAGAAGAAGAAAAGCTGCTTAGAGACACTCTAACAACTCAGTATATGATTGAAGGAGAATTGAGAACCCAGAACGCCATGGACATTAAAAGATTAATGGAAATTGGCTGTTACCGGGGAATTCGTCATAAGCGTTCGATGCCGGTTAGAGGTCAAAGAACTCATACTAACGCCAGAACCCGCCGTGGACGTCGTCGTGGCACAGGTGCAGGTAAGAAAAAGAAATAGGAGCATAGAATATGGCAAAGAAAGGTGCGCGCAGAGTTAAAAAGAAAAGAGTTAGACTCTCATTTAATGAAGGTGTAGCATATATCCATTCCAGCTTCAATAATACTATTGTCACTTTGGCTGACAAGGCAGGAAATACTCTTACCTGGTCAAGTGGTGGAAAAATAGGATATAAAGGCTCAAAGAAGAGTACTCCCTTTGCAGCTCAGCTTGCGGCAGAAGAAGTTGCAAAAGCTGCCTTGGATATGGGTATTAATAAAGTTAATGTAATTGTTAAAGGACCTGGAGGTGGCAGAGAATCTGCTATCCGCTCACTTGATAATAATGGCTTACAAGTCACGATGATCAGTGATGCAACCCCCATCCCTCACAACGGGTGCCGTCCCCGTAAAACCAGAAGAATCTAAAGGATAAGTTTATGGCAAAGTTTACTGGACCAAAAGGTAAAATCGTTCGGCGTTTTTCAGAAAATATATATGGAAATCCCAAATTTGACCGGCTTCTGGAAAAGAGAAATTATCCTCCCGGACAGCATGGAAATGGTGGGAAATTCAGACGCCGTGTTTCTGATTACGGAATACATCTGCGGGAGAAGCAGAAACTGAGATACACCTATCTGTTATTGGAGCGTCAATTCCACAATTATTTTGCAAAAGCAGATAAAATGGAGGGGATGACTGGAGTTAACCTTCTCCAGCTTCTGGAAAGAAGACTCGATACCGTTATCTATCGTATGGGTTTTGCCCGTACTATCATGCAGGCAAGACAATTCGTCAATCATGGTCATATCAAAGTTAATGGCAGAAAGGTTGATATCCCTTCATTCCTGGTAAAACAGGGGGATGTAGTTGAGATCAAAGAAAAGAGCCGAAATATGATCGCTATTCTGGAAGCAATGGATGCTTCTGCCAGTGTATATCCCTGGCTGCAGGTAGAAAGAGAGAAATTTATGGGTACTTACCTTGATATCCCTCTTAGAGATCAAATACCTGTAAATATTGACGAAAGGCTGATTGTTGAGTATTACTCCAAGTAATAAGGAGATAGTAACATGACTTTACTTGAACCGTTACAGTTGCCCGAAAAAGTCGAAGTTGATCAGGATTCCTATACATCAACTTACGGCAAGTTTGAAATCGGTCCCTTGGAACCTGGCTTTGGTACAACCATTGCTAACACACTGAGAAGAGTTCTGCTTTCTGCAATTCAGGGTGCGGCTGTCAGATATGTCAAAATCGAAGGTCTGCATCATGAATTTACACCCATTCCTGGATGTGAATCTGATTTTATTGATCTTATTCTCAGACTCAAGAAACTGGTGGTGCAATCAGAGACTATTCAGGAGACCAAACTTGTTCTGGAACACAAGGGCATCGGCAAGATCACTGCTGCTGAAATCCAGGAAACTGCTGATATTACAATTATCAACAAAGATCTGGTGCTGGCAGAAATGACTGAAGATATGGAATTCCATATGGAAATCTGGGTTGGTATTGGTAGAGGATATGTTCCTTCTGATTTACAGAATGTGGAAGATTTTCCTACTGGTGTTATTCCCATTGATTCCATATATTCTCCCATAACCCGTGTGAACTACTCCATTGAGAAGCAGCGCGTGGGTCAGAGAATAGATTACGATAAGATCATCATGGAAATATATTCTGATGGCAGTATTGATTGCCGCGATGCTTTATATCTTTCTGCAAAGATCCTGCGTGACCTCTATGATAAACTGGTTCTTTTTGAAAAAGAACCTGAATATATTGAGGAAGTTCAGATGGATCCTGAGCTGGAAGAGTTGGAAAAAATATTCAATATGAATGTGAATGAACTGGAACTTTCGGTTCGCTGCAGTAATTGTCTGGCTGCTGCCAAGATCGATACTATCGGCGAATTGGTTTCCAAAAATGAAAATGAAATGCTTAAGTATCGTAACTTTGGAAAGAAATCACTGGAAGAGATCAATGCTCTCCTGGAAAAATATAACCTTGGTTTAGGTTATGATGTTGAAGGAAAATCCGAAGAAATTGCTGAAGCAAGAACAAAAGTTACAGTAAGATAGGGATATTAGTATGAGACATAAAGTAAAAGGTAGAAAATTTGGCAGAGAAACCGGACACAGAAATGCAATTATGCGTAATCTGGTTATCTCATTGGTTGAACATGGCAGGATCAATACTACATTGGCAAAAGCTAAGGAAATTAGATCTCTGGCAGAAAGAGTTATTACCTACGGTAAAAACGATACTGTTCATCACAGAAGACTGGCATATAAAGTTCTTGGTAATAGAACAATAGTCAAAAAGGTCTTTGATGAACTTGCACCAGGTTATATGGACCGTAATGGTGGATATCTGCGAATTATGAAAAACGGCTATCGCCGCGGTGATTGTGCACCAATGGCGGTTATCGAATTCGTTGAAAGAAGTGAAAAATCAGCCAAATCAGATAATATTAAGGCTGAAGACCTGGCTGAATAAATCAGCATTTATAGATCAAGGCTGCTCTTCGGGCAGCCTTTTTTTTTGGTAATTTTCTTAAGGTAATGGAGAGCTTATGGAAGCAATATTATATGACCAACTGGTTGAGCTTATTGAAAATGATGATTTTGTTGAACTGGGAACTATTCTGGGAAGATATCATCCTGCAGATGTAGCGGAATTTATTAATCAAATCCCCACAGAATATCATCACCGGGTTTTTTCGCTCCTCGATAATGAAATGGCTTCTGATGTCCTGGCAGAACTACATGATGAATACCGTACTGAAATTATCCAAAATATCAGACGCGATCGACTGATAAGTATTATCGATGAAATGGAAACAGATGAAGCTGCTGACCTTCTGGCAGAACTAACTGATACTGTCACAAAAACTGTGATGGCTGGAATGCAGGAAGATGACCGCAGCATATATCGTCAATTACTGGCATACTCTGAGGATTCTGCCGGTGGTATCATGCAGACCGAGATTCTTGCTGTCAGGCAGAATTTTAACCGCAATCAGGTGATTGAATACATCCGCAAAAATTATGAAGAAGTAGAGAATATCCACTTTGTTTACGTAATTGATATAGAGAACCATCTGGTGGGAGTTCTGGAAATAAGCAGGTTACTGCTGGCAGCTAATACAGCTCTGGTTTCAAAGATCATGGAACCAGCCACAATGGTTGCTGATGTAGATATGGATCAGGAAAAAGTGGCAAACCTCTTCCGCAAATATGATCTCATGGTTTTGCCGGTTGTTGATAAAGATAACCATCTGCTGGGCAGGATCACAGTTGATGATATCCTTGATGTTATCGAAGAAGAAGCCACAGAAGATGCCTACCGTCTGGTGGGTTTGAATGAAGAAGACCGCGTATTTACAAAACCTATAAACTCTGTTAAAAAAAGACTGCCCTGGCTCACTCTTAATCTATTCACAGCCCTACTTGTTTCTTCTGTCGTGGGTATATTTGAAGATACAATTGTCAAAATGAGTTTCCTGGCTGTTCTGATGCCAATTGTTGCCGGGCTCGGTGGTAATTCCGGTACTCAGACACTCACGGTGATCACTCGTGGTATTGCCCTGGGTGAGCTTACTATTCACAATACCTGGCAGGCGATCACTAAAGAAATTACAGTCGGTTTGATCAATGGAATTATTATTGGCTCTATTACCTGTATTATTGCCTATCTGGTGAAAGGTGATCCTCGCATTGGATTTGTACTCGCAGTTGCTATGGTCTGCAATATGTTTATTGCCGGACTGGTTGGTTCAATGATTCCAGTTATTTTAAAATCACTCAAGATTGATCCTGCACTTGCTTCCAGCGTGATCATCACCATGCTCACCGATATTGGTGGGTATGTAAGCTTCCTCGGTCTCGCCTCAATCCTCTTAGTCTAAATCATTTTTTATTATGGGTCATATAAGTCCTATAAGCCCTATAAGCCCTATATAAGTCCTATAAACCCTATAAACCCTATAATATAATCCTTTTAGATACTTTACCGTCAGTCAAGTCCCAAATGTTGGTGTAAATTCAATTTCCTTTCTCTTTCTTTATTTGATTGAGTTTACGCCTGATAAATATTTTGACTTATTAATTAGTACCTATGATATTCATTCATCCGGTAAAAAGGATACAGGCACTTTTGAGGAGCAACCTGCCAGAACAAAGAGCCGATCATTGCTGAAATACAGGTGATCCCGAATGAAGGAGCTTACCTGACGTTGGATGCTTATACCGTGATAATCTATGATAAAGAGGAAATAAGTCTGAAATACGTTTTTTAATTTGACAAAATAATAATTATATTGATAAATTGATTAATGTAATTTCAAAGGAATTTCTTAGAGATATTTAATTACATAGATTGAAATAAAAAAAATATGGATATTTCTGAGGATATAAGTGAAATACTTAAGTTAAGGGGGAAAATAAAAAATGAAAGATGAAGATATTCATTACGAAAAATGTCCAGCATGTGGAAGCAGTATAAGCGCTAATGAAAGTATTTGTCCAAATTGTGGTTTAACACTTTCAGTTGAAGCCTTACCAGAAGAATCGGAAGAAACAAAAACTTGTCCTGTATGTGGAAGAGAATATCCTGAAACAGTTATAAATTGTGATTGTGGCTATAATTTCGTAAAACACAGAGATAATATCGATGTTTCACCAGTTTGGAGGAGATTTGCTAATTTTGTTATCGATATTTCCTTTTGTGCAGTATTAAATCGTCTAATATTTATAAATTTAACATCTACGATATTTGAAAATTTACTTAGTTTCTTAAGCAGTATTTCATCACTTCTAATCGTTATTATTAATTTTATCATTTTTGGGCTATTAATTCCTTTCATTTATTACGTGTTGAGTGAGAGCCTGTTTCAAAAAACACTGGGAAAATTATTTTCAAGAACTAAGGTCATAATGATAAATGGATCAAAACCAAATTTATTGACAATAGTAATAAGAACACTTATTAGATTTGTTCCTTTTGAATATTTATCATTTGGATTTGGAATATGGTGGCATGATCAGTGGACTAAAACAAGAGTGGTTAAAGGATAATTTTTTTTTACCCATTAATTAATCAATACGATTAGTCCAGAGGACTAATTTATTTGTAGAAAAATTTGTACCCCCCCTACCCCCGACGGAGAAAATTATATTTTAAGTTACAAAAATACAACAATAATACAAATTTCAGGAGGATGTCAGATTGATTCTCTTAAATTGAGAGATTAGTATCGTGTTCTCGTCACAATTTACGCTTTAGTGCCAGTCAACTAATCTCGTTTGACCTATCTAAAAGCCTTCTGTCAGCTACTTTGTGGCAATATGGCAGGCTTAGAGGAGTGCAACTTTTATAAGACTTCCATAAATCCACTAAAGATCTACTGGGAGTGTATTTGGAAGGTAACGGGAAAGAACGGGGAGTGATTTTAGGTGTAGAGAGGAAGCGGAGGGTTTTTTTTGACTGGACGGTGAGAGATTGGTATGAAACTTGCTTAATATATAAAAGAAAGTAATTTATAAGAATTTGTTATAAAGGAGCATTGTATGAGAAAGAGTATTTTAATAGCTCTGATGCTGTCAATAGGAGTATTATTGTCAGGCAGTATGGGAGTTATACCAGTTTCTGGTGAAGTTACGGGGGTAACATTAACCGGAGAAAGTGACAACAATCTGGAACTTAGTGTAAACATCAGTGAGATCGATTTTTTTGATGTGAACACACAAGCGGGAGAATTTGTAAATTTATCAATTGCGGGATTTACCAGCACAAATGAAGTTGGTGAGCCAAAATTACCAAAAATTCGTAGAATATTCAGTGTGCCGTTAGGTGCAGAAGTAAGCGTGAGAATTAATGATTCTCAAATGGATCAATATCAACTGGGAGCTTATGGCATAAGCAATCAGATGATGCCGGCTCAACCACCGTTATCTAAGAGTGATACTGCTGCTGATGTGGAATTTATTTATGATCCGGTGATATATAGTCAGAATAGTTTTAATGAACTGGAACTGGCAAGTGTTGAAGAGCTGGGGATTTTACGTGGAATGCGTTTATTCGTTGTAAATATTAATCCGGTGCGTTATAATGCAGTCACAAATGAGATACTGGTATATAGCGCGATCGATCTGGATATTGAATTTAATGGTGGAGATGCAATAGCCACGTCAGAGCTTCGCAGTCGTACCTGGTCACCCGTATTTGAACCGATATATGCTCAGAAAGTGATCAATTATCACAGGCTGGAAACTAGAGATGACCTGACCCGTTATCCGATCAAGTATGTGATCGTCTCCGACCGGATGTTTGAAGATCAATTAGTAGAATTTATCGACTGGAAAACAACTCAGGGTTATGATGTGATAGTAGGTTATACAGATGATATAGGCAGCACAACTACATTGATCCATAATTATATAGCGGGATTATGGGATGAGGCGACACCAGAAGATCCAGCTCCCAGTTTTATATTATTCGTGGGTGATACTCAGCAGATACCAGCGTATAATGGCAGTGAGGGCAGTCATGTAACGGATTTGAATTATGTACGTTTGGAAGGCACAGATTTCATGCCGGAGATATATTATGGCAGATTCAGCGCGCAGAATACAGATCAGTTACAGCCTCAGATAGATAAGACACTTGAATATGAAATGTATGCTATGGAAGATCCGAGCTATTTGAATGAAGTAGTAATGATAGCTGGCATGGATGCCAGTCACGGCAGCACCTGGGGAAATGGACAGATCAATTATGGTACTACCTATTATTTTAATGAGGATCATAATCTAACTTCTCATACTTATCTGTATCCAGATTCGGGTAATAATGCAGCCAATATCGTACAGAACGTGTCTGATGGAGTATCATATATTAATTACACTGCACATGGCGGTTCGGATTCCTGGTCAAATCCGTCTTTTACGATGGCTGATATCAATAGTCTTGATAATGAAGGGCAATATTGTTTTGCAGTAGGAAATTGCTGTTTAACAAATAAATTTGAAGTAAGCACTTGTTTTGGAGAAGCCTGGCTGAGGGCAGAGAATAAGGGTGCAATAGGATATATCGGTGGGACTAATTCTACTTATTGGGATCAAGACTACTGGTGGGGTGTTGGAGCTGGTGACGTAGTGACAAATCCTACTTTTGAAGAAACTGGTGCTGGGGCTTATGATGGTATGTGGCACGAGCATGATGAGGAATTCAGCCAATGGTACACCGTGGGATTTGCCTATATAATGGCAGGAAATCTGGCAGTAGTTGAAGGTGGTAGTATGATGAACTATTACTGGGAGATTTATGCTTTAATGGGAGATCCATCCTTAAGTGTATTTTTCAGCGAAGCAGAAGAAATTTCTGCAGAATATCCAGAAGAATTACTTCTGGGACTTAATAGTATGGAAATAATTTGCGATCCCTATTCTTATGTGGCGTTAACCTATGATGGTGAGATCATGGGTGTGGGACTTGTAGATGATAGTGGTGTGATCAATCTGGAATATGAGCCATTTGATGAACCATGTATGGCAACTTTGACAATAACAGGTCAAAATCTTCAGCCACTGATAACACAGGTGCAGGTAATACCTAACGAGGGAGCATATCTGATACTTGATGCTTATGAGGTAATGAGTGGAGATGATGATGTGATCAATGGTGGAGAAAGTACTTCAGTATCACTGGATATTGAGAATCTGGGTATGGAAGATGCTGAGGAAACAGTGATGACCATAGGTTGTTTTGATGAATATATAACTCTGGAATCGACATCTTTGGAACTGGGACTTATTCCAGCACAGACCCTTGTGGAATTTGAGGAATTGATAAATTTTGAAGTAGCAGAAGATATTCCTTTTGGTCATCCGATCAGAATGGATCTACAATTTACAACCTCGAATGGAAGCTGGATGGAAGAATTAAATCTTAGTGCTTATGCACCTCCGGGCTTATGGATAGACCCGGCTATGATCGAAGCAGAAATTGACAGCACAGAGATATATACCACAACATTTGCAATCTCTAATTATTTAGATGACCCTGTTGCATATAGTATCCGGACCGAATCTGATGATAGAGGCAGAGACCTGACAGGTAGTTATATGGAATGCGATCACCATCATTTTGAACCAGGTGAGCAATATCAATGGATAGTGACAGCATATAATTTGAGC
>Ga0075121_1001757_pt1 | contig 13125 bp, 12 predicted proteins | sample AntAceMetag02UKG_FD_69793 | JGI IMG/M metagenome (GOLD analysis project Ga0075121, IMG submission 69793) | Saline lake microbial communities from Ace Lake, Antarctica - Antarctic Ace Lake Metagenome 02UKG | ecosystem: Environmental > Aquatic > Non-marine Saline and Alkaline > Saline | place... | reverse complement strand
GATTGGGACGAGCCAAATGCAGAAGCTGATGCGGTGGCATCCTGCTATCGGGATCTGATCAGTCTGCGCCGGAATCGGGATGGCTGTTCCACCGGGCTGCAAGGTTCAAATATCAATGTATTCTGGACGGATGACGATGCCCAGGTGTTGGCCTATCGCCGCTGGGCCGATGACGACCCATCCGGTGAGGTCATCGTGGTGGCCAACTTCTCCGATACAACGGTGAGCAACTATATGCTGCCGGTTTCCTGCGACGGTGACTGGATGACCATATTTAACGGCGACAGCCCGGCGTATGGCAACGACTTTTCGGGAACCGGTCCCCAAGGGCTGGTCGCTCGTGGTGCAGGCACGGCGGTGGATATCGGCGCCCGCTCCTGCCTGATGTTTGCCCATGCAACGGATTCAGATGCCGATGGCCTGCCGGATTGGTGGGAACTGGAGCGGGCTGGCGACCTGAGCCGGCTGAATGGAACCACCGATACAGACGCGGACGGCTTGACGGATCTGCAGGAAAAGGCGGCCGGGACGGAGCCGTTGAATGCCGCCAGTGCACTGCAGTGTCTTTCAGGAACGGACGCGTTAACCTGGTCCGCCGTGGCTGGCCGGGCCTATGACATTGAAATCTGCGAGGATCTGACAGAAGGATTCCGCTTCTGGACAAACCGTGTGGCGGAAATATCGGGTCCGGTTTCCCTCTCGTTGACAGCTCCCGGACCGGGAAACCGCTTCTATCGGATCCGGCTGCAATAGAGAAGCCTCTAGTTAGCGTTGACGAGGCGAGGGGCAGGGGGATAGGTTTGCAACATGCTGAAATCCTCTGCAAAGAAAATGGGCCGGTTGGCGGCGCCCTTTGGGTCGAATCACTTTCTCGGGGTGTTCATCATGGTGATTGTTCTGGTCTTCGTCGCGCCCAGTCTGGAGCGGTATTCCGGTTTTCGCTGGTTGATGGATGTGGCGTTGGGCGGGGTGCTGGTGCTGACCATTCTGTCGCTGGCGAATCAACGACTGGTGGCGCTGACGGGTGTCGTTCTGGCCGCCCTCGGATATTCGAGTCGTCTCGTCGTGCTGGCCAACGGAAATCCCGTGTTCCTGGCCTGCACGAATGCGGCGCTGGTTCTCTTTTTCCTGCTGACCTCCCTCGTGATTTTCCGGTATGTGCTCCAGTCGAAGCGCGTGACCGCCAACACGATCTGGGCCGCTTTGTGCGTCTATATCTTCATGGGGCTCCTCTGGTCATTCGCCTACACCATTCTCATGCACCTGAATCCCGGCTCGTTTCTGGCCCCCGATGAGCTGCTGCTGGGGGGAAGTCAGCTCAGCGTTTCCGATTTCATCTACTACAGTTTCATTACCCTGACCACTGTTGGCTACGGGGATATCACGCCGGTGAGCGAGGCCGCTCGCTCGCTTTCCTCGTTTGAGGCCGTCGCCGGACAGATCTATCTGACGGTTCTCGTTGCCCGCCTGGTTGGGATGCATATTTCCTATGCGAGGGATGAGCGGGAACCGGCCGCATCGGGCCCCCGGGGAGAGGCCTGATCTACCACCCCATGCAGATCGCCTACTACATCACGGCGCACGGCTACGGGCATGGGGTGCGCTCGTGTGACATCCTGGCCGCGCTGTTCAAGGCGCATCCGGGCGTGCGAATCACCGTCACCACGGACCTGCCGGAATCCTTTCTGCGCAACCGTGTTCCCTGCGAAGGTCTGACCCTTCGTCAGGGAGCGTTTGATGTCGGGATGGTGCAAATGGATTCCATCCGCGTGGATGTGGAAGCCACTCTAGCGCAGGCCCTGCAGTTGATAGAGAACCGTCCGGCACTCATTCAAGCGGAGGCGGAGTTTCTTCGTGAGTTAAGGGCCGATCTGGTGGTGGTGGATATCCCGTCGATTCCGATTGAGGCGGCCAAACGGGTCGGGATCCCCGCGGTGGCGGTGGGTAATTTTTCGTGGGACTGGATCTATTCACCCTTTGTCGAACGCGATGAACGTTGGCGCGCAGTGATTGAACTGTTTGAGGAAGGATACCGACAGGCGTCTCTCCTGTTGAAACTGCCGTTCTCCCCGGCGATGGAAATTTTTTCAAAGCAGGTGGAACTCCCGTTGTTGGCTCAGCCGGGGCAGTCGCGCCGTGAGGATATCGCTGCGATGACTGGTGCGGATCCAGCCAAGCAATGGGTCCTCCTTTCTTTTACCACACTGGAGTGGGATGAGGCCGCCCTGCAGAAAGTGGAAGCATTGACCGAATATGAATTTTTTACGGTCATGCCGCTGGCTTGGTCTAACCACCGAAACATTCATGCGGTCGATCGCGCCCAGGTAGGATTTCCATCCGTGTTGGCAAGCGCGGATATCGTGCTGACGAAGCCGGGCTTCGGTATCCTAAGCGAGTGCGTTGTGAACCAGAAGCCCATGGTGTATGCCGAACGAGAGGACTTCATTGAGTATCCCTTGCTGGAGCGGGAACTGAAGCGCGTGCTTCGGAATGTCCACATCCCGGCCACAGATCTCTATGCCGGCCGATTGGGTCCGGCATTGGCAGCAGTTGCCACGGCCTCGGCACCCGCCGAAACGCTCGAAGGTGGCGGCGCGGAGATGGTGGCGGCCATTCTGATGAACCGGTGTGAAGGGATTTCTACTTCATGAGGACTCCTTCGAAAGTTCAATCGATTCGAGTGCTGTCGGTGATTCCGCCCATGACACAACTGAACACGCCCTATCCGGCAACCGCCTGTCTGACCGGCTTTCTGCGGGGGCAGGGGGTGGCCGCCACGCAAGAGGATCTCGCATTGGCGCTGGTGCTGAAACTCTTTTCCCGCGATGGACTGTCCCGGATACAAAAGCAGGCCCAAACAATCACGGCACGAAAACGAAGTCCCTCTGTCCGGGCATTTCTGGCACAATGTAATCAAGTGCTTGCGGCGATTGAACCAACGCTTTCTTTTCTACAGGGGAAGGACCCCACACTGGCCCATCGGATTGCCACCCGGGAATTTTTGCCCGAAGGCCCCCGCTTTGAGTCGCTGGAGATGTATGAATCGGAAGAGGAGGGGGATTCTCTGGCCTGGGCCTTTGGTTCGCTCGGTGCGCAGGATCGCGCGAAACATGTGGCTACGCTGTTTTTGAGCGACCTGGCCGATGTCATCCGCGATGCCGTGGATCCGCGCTTTGAATTCGCGCGCTATGCCGAGTCCCTGGCAAAAAGTCAGGTGAGTTTTAATCCGCTGGCCGAGGCGCTTGCGGCCTCCTTCACGCTGGTAGATGAAATTCTGGCAGATCTGGTCCGGGAAGCCGTGGAGCGGCATCACCCCGAGATGGTACTGGTGTCGGTTCCCTTTCCCGGCTGCGTGTACGGGGCCTTCCGGATTGCGCAGGCGATCAAAGTTCTGGATCCGCGCATCGCCACGGTGCTGGGCGGCGGCTTTGTGAATACGGAATTGCGCGAGATGACCGAACCGCGCGTCTTCGATTTTTTTGATTTTGTGACGCTAGATGACGGCGAGCGACCCGCACTGGCGCTGGTGGAGCATCTCCGCGGCGAGCGATCGCGGGAAAAGTTGGTGCGCACCTTCATTCGGTCCAAAGGGAAAGTCCGGTTTGTCGACAGCAACGAGCCGGACATCCCGTTTGCAGAGGTCGGCGCGCCGACCTGGGACGGACTTTCGCTGGACCGGTATCTGTCGGTGCTGGATATGCTCAACCCGATGCACCGCCTGTGGTCGGACGGACGCTGGAACAAGCTGGCCATCGCCCATGGGTGTTACTGGAAGAAATGCAGCTTCTGCGATACGAGTCTGGACTATATTGCCCGATACGAAAGTGTTTCTGCCTCCGAACTGGTGGACCGGATTGAAACGACCATCGCCGAAACCGGCCAGACCGGGTTTCACTTCACAGACGAGGCGGCTCCACCCGCCGCACTCAAGGCGCTTGCCGCTGAACTGAAGAAACGAAAACTGGTCATTTCGTGGTGGGGAAATATTCGTTTTGAGAAAGCCTTCACGCCGAAGCTCTGTCAGGAGTTGGCCGAGAGCGGCTGTATTGCAGTCTCCGGCGGGTTGGAAGCGGCCTCGGACCGGCTGCTGAAGCTGATGAAAAAGGGCGTTTCGGTGGCGCAGGTGGCGCGCGTGACTCAAGCCTTCAGCGACGCCGGTGTCCTGGTCCATGCCTATCTGATGTACGGGTTCCCGACGCAGACGGTTCAGGAAACCGTGGATTCGCTGGAAGTCATCCGGCAACTGGTGGAAGCCGGCTGCATTCAATCCGGGTTCTTCCATCGGTTCGCCTGCACCATCCATTCGCCCGTTGGCCTGCATCCTGAACAGTACGGCATCCAGCTCCAGCCGCTGCCGAAGAACTCATTCACAAAGAATGAAATCGGTTTCATCGATCCCACGGGCGTCGATCACGACATGCTCGGGCGGGGACTGGCCAAAGCCCTTTATAACTATATGCATGGTGTCGGCCTGGAGGCGGATGTCCGTGACTGGTTCGACGGCCCCGTGCCGCGCACGACCGTAAAACGAAACCATATCGCCCGCGCCCTCAGCGCCGATTAGCTGCGGCACCATCTGGTTTTTTAAAAGTTTCCACACTATGGAAACATTTTTTCCATACCATGGAAAAATGCTGAAAATAGTTTCCATACCATGGAAGACTCAGCAGGCCGCTGCCAAACGGGTGGAGCAAAAAAAGACCCGGCTCCATTGGAGCCGGGTGCCTCTGTCTAAACAGAGGTTAGTTTACAACGAAGAGCGATGAGGCGGTTTGGGAAACTCCAATTTCATTCGCAACGCCGTAGACTGAGTAGCCAATTTTCTTGCCAAATTCACTGACGGGAACGGTGACAGTGACTTTGTGGACAGACGCATCGACTACACTAGTTGTGCCCAGGGTGGTAGTGAACTTAATGTCGTTTGCTCCTGGCATCGGATCGCAGCTTAGTTCAACCGTAGCGGGCAATAGAACTCCACCGCTTATTTTCGTTGCACGTAAGCCTGTGGGGCTTTGATCTGCAAAACTGGGTGTGGCTTCGCCGGTGTCGTCCGTTGTTTCCGTTGCGGGTTCTGCGGCATCCGTTGTGGCATCTGCCGATGGAGCCGACTCGCTGGTGGCGTCCCCGGTGGTGGTTGAGCTGTCGGCGGCGGTATCACTGGAGCTGTCATCCCCATCCCCTCCGCCGCAGCCCGTCATAAGACCCAGAGAAAGCAGTCCTGCCAACAACACAACCCATATATGATTTCTTTTTCTCATGGTGATTGGCTCCTCCTTATTTGATGAGCTCGCTTTGATCGCCTGTTTTAGGCGTCTTTCGCTTGTTTCAGCCTAATCAGACGCTTAGAGCTTGGCAAGCGTCCTTGCGGCCGTTAACTAAATTGAAATATTCCTCTGCGCAGAGGAACGGGTCATGACATTGATTGGGGTAAAGGCCTCTCGGCGTCGGAAGACTTTATGTCGCTTGAGCAAAAAAAGACCCGACCCCACCGGGGGCCGGGCGCTTGCCTCAGGAGAACCTAGTTCGCGCTGAAGACGGAAGAGGCTGTTTGGGAGCTTTCCCCGGCTGCGTTGACGGCATACACGGAAAAGCGAAGTTTTTTGCCGAAGTCTTTTGCTTGAACCGTCACCGTCACTGTACGAGTGGGCGCACTGACGGTGTCGGATGTTCCCAGGTCTGTGGTGAAGGTATACGTGGTGGCGGTTTTGATGGCACCACAGCTCAATGCGACCGTCGTATTTAGGAAGCTACTGCTCGTTTGGGTCGACGTTAGCGCTTGCGGGGTTAGCTTCGTAAAATCAAAGGTATTCACAGCGCTGTCATCGGCGTCTGCTGCGTCTACTGCGTCTGCTGCGTCTACTGCGTCATCCGCGGCATCTGCTGCATCGGTGGTGCCGTCGGTGGAATCGGCCGTTGTCGCTGCGCTTGAGCTGTCATCATCGCCGCCGCCGCAACCCGTCACCAGACCCAGGGCAAGCACTGTGGCCACCATCACCATCCATATATTCAAAGTTTGCTTCATACTGATTCTCTCCTTATTGATGTGATTCAATTCGATATCCCTTTTCACAGGAATCTCTTATGAATTTTCAGGGTAATCAGCAGGAATCGGATTGGCAAGAGCCCTTGTGGGCTTTAATTAAATCAAAATATATCCGGGGGAGGAGTGGGCCATAGCGTTGGTGGGGTTGAAGGCATAATAAGCGTCGGAAGACTTTATGTCGCTTGAGCAAAAAAAAGACCCGACCCCATCGGGGTCGGGTATCGATGTGAACGATAGAATCAGGGGGTGCTGAAGGAGCTAGAGGCTGTTTTGGTTTGTTCTCCGGCGGCGTTGACGGCATAAACGGAATAGCGGATTTTTTGGCCTTGTTCTGCCAGCTGCACCGTCACGACCACGGAACGAGAGGGTGCATTGACCCTTTGAGAGGTTCCTAAATCCGTGGTGAAGGTATACGAGGTGGCGGTTTTGATGGCCCCACAGCTCAAGGTGACCTCTATCGGCTGTAAGAAGCCAATGGCTCCCTTGGTCGCTGTTAGATTCTGTGGAGTTTGCGTCGTAAAATCAAAGGTAGCCGCAGCGCTGTCATCGGCGTCTGCTGCATCATCCGCGGCATCTGCTGCAGGCGCTGCTGCATCGGTGGTGCCGCCGCTTGAATCGGCCGTTGCCGCTGCGCTTGAGCTGTCATCATCGCTCCCGCCGCCGCAACCTGTCACCAGACCCAAGGCAAGCATGGCGGCCAAGATCACCATCCATATATTCAAAGTTTGTTTCATGCTTTCTCTCCTTTTTGATGTGATCCAACTCGATATTCCTTTTTACAAGAATCCCTTATGATTTTTGAGGGTAATCAGCAGAAAGTGGATTGGCAAGAAGAAGGGCCCCTCTTAATCACATCCGAATAATTGGGAAATGAGGCTGGGCTCAGCTCAGCTCTCGGAGGACGCGGTCGTTGGCTGGAGTGGGGATGCCCTGCTCCTTGGCGAGACGGCAGACGGTGCCGGCAAACAGATCCACTTCCGTGGGGCGGCCGGCTTGCACATCCTGCAGCATGGACGTCCGGTTTTCGGGGGCGGCGCCAAGGATGATGGCTTCCGCCCAGGTGGGGACTTCTTCGACACCGGCAATGCCCAGCGCGGTGCCGACAGCCGCTGCCTCTGTCATCAGGTCGCGAGCAAACTGCAAGGCGTCGGGATTCTCCTGAATTCCGCGGGAGGGCACGCGCAGAACCCCCTGAGACTGGTTGATGCCGATGTTGAGGATAAATTTGCGCCACTGGGCGGCCGGCATATCGGCCGGGATATCATAGCGGATATCGAGACGTTCAAAAAAATCACCGACGGCCTGAACCCGAGGAGAGGGGGGGGTGTTGGTCGCTTCGCCAAAGACAATCTTGTCTCCACCGCTTTGCACGACCGCATTCCCGTTGCGCATGGAGCTGGCGCAATAGACGAGACCATGGAGGACGCGATCCCAGCCAAACATCTCGGCAAGGGGATCCTGCGCGGAGATGCCGTTGAGCAGTGGCAGGATTTGGGTGGTATCGGAGAGGAAGGGCGCGATGGCCGAAAAAGTGTCCTCGAGGTTCGGGGATTTGACCGCGACGAGAATCAGGTCGGCGGGTTCACCGGGGGTGTCAGGCGTCACATAGTTCAGGTTCAGTTGTGTGCCGTTGAAGGAGGGGGGATGGGCTTTGTATCGCTCGATCCGGTCTTCATCCGCAATGATGCGGAGGACGTCGGGATCCCGGGCATAAAATTTATCGGCATAGAGAATGCCGATGGCCCCCAGCCCGAAGAGGGCCACATTCCGGACCGGTTTCATGGCTGGCGGGTGACGAGGAGGCGAACGGTACCGCTGTCGGCCTCGCCGGAGGGCTGCAGGGAAAAGGTATTCAGCACGGCCGGCAGGAGACAGGTCGTGCCGCGCTGGAGAATCATGGTGGGCTGACCGGGGGTGCGGATGCGGATATCTCCATTCACAGGGAACAGAATCAGGAAGCTGCCGGAGTCATGCTCTACCTGACAGGGCTTCGAGATGCTCCATTCTTCGACATGGAAGTGCGGATCATCCAGCAGCAGGCGACTCGTGTATCCGCCGTCCTGTTGGATTTCGGGCTGAATGTGGGTCACGGGCGTTTCCGTTTGGTTCCAGTCAATGACTTGCAGGGCCTGTTCCAGATGGAGGGGGCGCGGTTTCCCATTCTTGCCCGGCCGGTCCCAGTCATACAGCCGATAGGTGGTATTGGCATCCTGCTGCACCTCCAACAGCATGCAGCCGGCTCCGATGGCGTGGACGCGTCCTCCGGGGGTGTTGAAAATCATGCCGGGCCGGGCGGGGAAGCGTTGCAGCAGGGAGGGAATGGTTCCGTCTTTGCGTGCCTGCTCGAAATCCTCCGGCGTGACGCCGGGGCGGAACCCGGAATAAATATGGGCGTCGGGTGTGGCGGAAAGGACATACCACATCTCGCTTTTGGCTTCGCCTCCATAACGGGTGGCCGATTCATCGCTGGGATGGACCTGAACGGAGAGTGTTTCGCGGGCATCGATCAGTTTCACGAGAAGCGGGAAGTCCGTGCCGGTTCGGCCGGTGCCCAGGATGTCGGGCCCACGCCGTTGAATGGCTTCCGAGAGGGTGGTGCCGGCATCCGGCCCATTGATGATACGGGTTTTGCCGTCCGGATGGTCTGAAATCTCCCAGGCTTCGGCATAGGTGCCGGCATTCAGGCGGCGATGGAACTCATGAATCAGGCGGTCTCCTCCCCAGATATACTCCTTGTATACCGGCTGGAGCAGAATGGGCATATGCAACGTTGAGTCCATGAAGGGGATTGTGCATCGGGGCGGGGGCTTGGACAAGAAAAAGAAGTGGTCGATTCTTGTAGAAAGTCATTTTTCTTCTTGTTCCGCCGCCTCGGGCGTGTCAGACTGGTGTCCAGACGAATGCGGCGTAGTGGCTCCCGCCGCAAATTAGACCGGAGCCCCCCAACCAAGGAGAAAACGTGATGAAGAAGTTGTTTGTCGTTCTGTTGATTCTGGCCTTGTTGCCGGTGTCGAGTTGGGCGGCCTTTCAGGCCGGTGTGATTGCTGGGCCTCGAGATGGAGCCGCCGTGTCCTCTGCTTTCCAGGCTTCCATGGGTATTTTGAATGGTGAGGCCAAAGAACATGTCTATGACTATGACACCGGCAGCCGCCGGCAGCTCAGTCGATTGGATTGGGATCTGTCCGGTATTGTGATGGGTGGCATGAATGGCTCCGTCCGGTTGATGGACAAGCTGACCCTCAATGCCGGTCTCTGGACCGCCCTCACCGAAGGCACCGGCGAAATGGATGACTATGACTGGTTAGACACGTCCTCTTCAGACTGGACGCATTACTCGTTGTCCGAGGTGGATGTAACCACCGGGTTCATCTTCGATATGAATGTCGCCTGGGATCTGATCACATGGGACGAGGTCACCGCGCGCGTATATGCTGGCTATAAGCAGAATCACTGGGAATGGGAAGACCGCGGCGTGTATCTCCTTTATCCTGAATACGGGTATGTACCGGAGCCGCTGTACGGCGACAACATGATCAACTATGAGCAGACATTCAACATTCCGTATCTGGGCGGCAGCGCGGACTGGGTGATCGGCGATCTGACCCTGTCGGGTTACTTCACCTTCAGTCCCATCGTCTCGGCGGAGGACAAGGATCAGCATGTGTCCCGCACCTTGAACTTCAAGGAGACCTTTGATAACGGCGACATGTTCGGCATGGGCTTGGAAGCCCGCTATGAATTCACGGACGGCTTCTTTAACGGGGTTTTCTTTTCCGGTGCGTTGGATTATCAGAAGGTCGACCTGATCATCGGCGACATGGAAGTCACCAATTATACCACGGGTGAAACCGGTGGTGACAAGGATGTGGCCGGCATCGAGAACGAATATGTCGTGCTGTCAGTCGGCGGCGGGATGCGGTTTTAGTCGCAGGATATGGAGAGTGTGCTCATGAAACGGATTTTCACAGTGGGAATGGCGGCGTGTGCCGCCGGAATGTGCCTGACCGTTCATGCGCAGACGGATTCGGTTTCGGAAGGCGTGGATGCGGCGGCGGTGGCCGCCGCGGAAGCGCCTGCGGTTGTTGTTCAAGAGGAATGGGCGAAGAATTTGTGCGCGGCCGTGGAAGAAGGCGCGCAACTGCTTCGAGAGAATCACCTGGCGCCGGCCAACGGCGAGGTAAAAAAGGCCTTGTTGGAGGCGTTGATCCGTGCCAGTGAGCCGTCCGTGGTATTTGTGGATGAAGCGGGTCTGAAGGCCCGCACCCAGCAGCGGACCGAGCGCGAGTGGGAGGTGGGATTGACGCTGGTGGCGTCGGAGAGCCTTCCCAAGGTGGCCGCGGTCCGGGCGGCCTCGCCGGCGGAGGCGGCGGGGATCCAGCCGGGAGAATGGATTGAAGCCGTGGGGGGGCATGAGCTGTTGAGCGGTACCGGCCTCAAACAGCTCCGGGAGTTCTTGACCGATGGAGATGACCCATCGATTGATATCGGTATGCGTGGGACGAATGAGGAAAGCCGGGTCGTCACGCTGGAGCGAGTCCGCCGCACAAGCACTTCGCTGACGGACATCGAGAATCTGCCGGCCGGAATGGGATATATGCGCGCAGCGGGAATCTATCCCGGCGCCGGATCGGAAATTGGTTCGACCCTTGATGACTGGCAACAGGCCGGCCTCTTTGGCGGCATTCTGGATCTGCGCGGTGCGGCCGGTTTGGCTGCGGATGAAATCCCGGTGGTCACCACCCGCTTGGTGCCGGACGGCGAGTTTCAGTATCAGCTCAGCAAACGGGACGGGCAGGAGATCCTCTCCGTGAAGGCCTCTGCCGCGTCCGAGTCGCCGCTGCCGTTGATGGTGTTGGTGGATGAAGAAACCACGGGGGCGTCGGAACTGCTGGCCGCGGTTCTGAGCGGAAGCGTCAAGGGCGCGATGATCATCGGCCGGGAAACTGCGGGCGACCCGCTGATCCGCGAGCCGCGTCCTCTTTCAACGGGCCGCTATGCTCTGCTGGCGACACGGCAGGTCAAGACCGCCGATGGCGTCACCTACTCCGGTGTCGGCGGGGTGATCCCGGATGTGTATATCACTGACTCGGCTTTGGATGAGACGGTCTATGAGCCGGATCATCCGATCCTTCGCAAGGGGAAGAAACTTTCCGAAGAGGAAAAAGAGGACAAGGCGCTCCGTGACCGGACCCGCAATGACACCTATTTGCGCCGGGCCACGGATGTGTTGCTGGGCCTGAAGGCGCTCGGCTATGATCAAACGCCCTGACCAAGCAGGGATTGTCCCGGCGACTCCGGAGAACATCCGGCTCGCCGCCGAGCGGTTGCGCGCGGGCGAGTTGGTGATTGTGCCCACCGAAACCGTGTATGGGGTCGCAGTGCGCCCGGATGATTCCAACGCCATGGCACGGATCTATGCCGCGAAGGGGCGTGAGGAATCAAAGCGCCTGGCGTTGTTCGCCCCCAGCATTGATTCTGTGCGCGCCTCCGGGATTCAGATCCCCCCGGCCGCGGAGCGGTTGGCGAATGCGTTTTGGCCGGGCCCGCTGACAATGGTGCTGCAGAATGCAGCCGGGGAGTGGGTTGGATTTCGTGTCCCGGATCATCCGGTGGCGCTGGCTTGGCTCCGCGAACTCGACTTTCTGCCGGCCGTGACCAGCGCCAATCGAAGCGGGGAGCCAGCCGCACTCACGGCACAAGCAGCCTGGGAGGTTCTGAGCCCGCATGTGGCCCTGGCGCTGGATGATGGCCAGTCCCCGCAAGGTATAGCCAGCACGGTGGTGCGCGTTGGAGCGGGGAACATCGAGATTCTCCGGCCGGGTCCGATTTCCAGCGAGGCCCTCGTGCGTGTGATAGACAGCTCGGTCTGGGAATAGTACCTGTTCCAGGAATGCCATTTACAGGGGGAACGCCCTGCCGTAAAATTCCTCTCAAGTCACAAATTGACTTGTCGGTATGGACAGATGGAGAAAAACGCTATGAAAAAAACAATGGTAGTGACGGCAATCTTATTGGCTTTGATTGTCATGATTTCAGCCTGCAGCCCTCCCAAGCCGATCCGGTATCTGATGGTGGGAACAAACGCGGATTCCTACCCCTTTGCCATGCGGGGAGGGGAGGATAACTCGGCAATCGTTGGATTCGATGCGGCGCTGGCCCAGATCATTGCCGATCAGACGGGGTTGCCCTTGAAAATGGTGGATCTGAAGCCGGATGAGTTGTTGCCTGCGTTGAACGAGGGCAAGGTGGATCTGATTCTGGGTGGGCTGAAGGCCACAGATGCGCTCCGGCAGGCGGCCGCCTTCTCGGAGCCGTACTACAACGCCACACCGGTTGTGGTCATCATCGCGGGTGGCGCCGTTCCGGAGACCCGGGAGGATTTGCGGGACCAGCGGTTGGCTGTCCAGGAAGGCTCAAGCGGGGATCAGGTCTCCACATCCCTCACCGGTCCGAAAGAAATTCACCGGTTCCCGTCCCCTTTGGAGGCGGTTGTCTGTCTGATGAATTCCCAGGCAGATGTAGCGGTGCTCGATGCTCAATTGGTGGGCAGCATTCTGGCCCGTTATCCGGAACTGATGACCGGAGATGTGGAGTTTGATCCTGTCGACTACTCTGTGGCGGTCCGGAAAGACGACCTGGCTCTGCTGGGCACGGTCAATCAAGTCCTCGCGGCGATGCAGGCGGATGGACGCCTGGATCAGCTAATCGATGACTGGATGCTTCAGAACCCGGTCGTGACCGATGATTTGGAAGCCTCGGAATAGAGGCGAGACCCACGAAACTGAATCTGACGGCGCCGGAAACGGCTGCGGGCTGTTCCGTGAAGGGATAGGATGACTCTTGCCCTGTGCGTGTGGTTTGGTAGGTTGTAAAATGAAATGCCGCATGTGGTCGTCGTGTTTCATTTATGAGATTGCTTTCAATTCGTTCATGAACAGCTCGTTAGGGGTCATGAAGTCGAGGATTCGGCGGGGATAATCGTTGATCCATGTTTCGATCTCACTGATTCTCTGCTTGGTGAAGCGTGCAATATCTCGTCCCTTTGCCACGAACCGCCGGATCATCCTGTTCCCATTCTCGTT
>Ga0075121_1001749_pt1 | contig 13152 bp, 18 predicted proteins | sample AntAceMetag02UKG_FD_69793 | JGI IMG/M metagenome (GOLD analysis project Ga0075121, IMG submission 69793) | Saline lake microbial communities from Ace Lake, Antarctica - Antarctic Ace Lake Metagenome 02UKG | ecosystem: Environmental > Aquatic > Non-marine Saline and Alkaline > Saline | place... | reverse complement strand
AACGCGGATGACACGGATCAAAAAATAAAAAACTACACTCCCTTTTAACTCAGCGAAGCTGACAAAGCCTTGTCCTTATCCGTGTTAATCCGCGTAAATCCGTGTCCCAAAAATATACTGTTTTTAAATCAGCGAAGCTGACAAAGCCTTGTCCTATCCGTGTAAATCCGTGTAAATCCGTGTCCCAAAAAATAACTCTATCATGAAACACGAAACGCTAACAGAAAAAATCATCAAAGCCTTCTATCATGTGTACAATGAACTGGGCTACGGGTTCCTGGAAAAGGTATACGAAAATGCATTGATGATTGAGTTCAAGAAAAATGGCCTGCCTGCGGTTCAGCAATCAGCGATAAATGTGATATATGATAATGAGATTGTCGGGCAGTATTCTGCGGATATTATTGTTGAAAATAAAATCATTATAGAAATCAAAGCAAAGAAAAAGTTGATCCCTCAAGATGAAGCACAGTTGTTGAATTACCTCAAAGCCACTGACAAAGAGGTTGGTCTTCTGGTCAATTTCGGACCTAACCCGGAATTAAATCGAAAAGTGCTTGATAACAACAAGAAATAATAGGACACGGATCTTCGCAGATTTACACGGATAAAGAAAAAGATGTTTTTTTTATCAGCGAAGCTGAAAATAACTGCCCTCATCCGTGTTCGTCCGCGTCAATCTGTGTCCCAAAATGTCCTTTGAAGTTAAGCCCTTATTCACAAAGTGAACAAAACCAGCCCTATCCGTGTTAATCCGCGTCAATCCGTGTCCCAAAAATAAAACCAGGATGCAGATCTTCGCAGATGCACGCGGATACTGACCAACCTTTTTAAATCAGCGAAGCTGACAAAGCCTTGTCCTATCCGTGTAAATCCGCGTAAATCCGTGTCCAAAATTGCAGTTTTTAAATCAGCGAAGCTGACAAAGGAAATGTCCCTATCCGTGTAAATCCGTGTAAATCCGTGTCCAAAATTGCAGTTTTTTCACGAAGTGAACCATAATGCAGTGTCCGTGTCCCCAAATTTAACTTTCCTTCATAAAGTCAATACAATTACAATGTTAAAAAAAAACAACACGATAGTAAAAAAGGTGGCTTCCATTTGCAAAGATGAACCAGCGATAGCAGCGGCATATATCTTTGGCTCTCATGCAAAAGGAAGTCAGAAGAAATCAAGCGATTTGGACGTAGCCCTCTTATTGAATGAGACGGAAATCGCTGATTTCTTTACGCTTGATTTTATAACGGCATTGGAAAAAAAACTGGCATGTAAAGTAGATGTTATTATCTTAAATAAAGCCGGTGAGGTGTTGAAATTCGAAGTGAGGCGCCAGGGCATACTGGTATTTGAGCGTTCAAAAAAAGACCGAAAACAGTTTGATATTAAGGGCCGTAAATCTTATGAGGATTTTCTTTATCTTCATAAAAAATACGTAAAATCAGTTTTGTATGGTAACATTCATGGTTGATCGTATCCTTCTCGAAAGAATTCTGGCGGATATTAAATCCAACGTCAAAGAATTGAAAGACGCTAAAGATATTACCTGGAATGTCTATCGGGCAGATATACGGTCCAGGCGATTCATAGAGCGTACGTTGCATATCACCATTGAAGGCTGTGTCGATGCGGCACAGCATATTATTTCCGACGAGCGGATGCGGGAGCCGACAAGCTACCGGGATACATTTGCGGTCCTGGCTGAAAACAAGATATTATTGCCTGAAGATTTGCCAAAATTTGAAAATATCGCTTCATTCAGAAATTTTCTAGTTCACTATTATGAAAGAGTGGATGACGAGATTGTATATGCAATTTTCAGAAAGAATCTTTCCGACTTTGATCTTTTTGTTAAGAGGGTAGTCAGATTTCTTGAAAAATTATCGTGAAATGCGACAACGAACAACCCACATTTACATTTTGCCAAGACCGTTCGATATTTCCATATGGAGACGTGCTTTCCTGAAAATGGTTTTTACTGTTTGGGACGGCCACTATAAAGTAACTGTGAATGAACATTAAGGCACCTTTCCGCCACAGACCCACACAGACGATTAAATATTTTAAGAATAAATAGGACACGGATTATCGCGGATGACACGGATCAAAAAATAAAAACCACACTCTCTTTTTAAATCAGCGAAGCTGACAAAGCCTTGTCCATTGTTCTTGCATTGTCCTTATCCGTGTAAATCCGCGTAAATCCGTGTCCAAAAAAAAATAAAATAGAACAGCATTCCATGAAACCTCTGGCACCATCTGAAAAGAAAATAATTTTATCCCGCCTGTTCTGGGATGTCGACAAGCATTATGGCGATTATACCGAGCTGCTCGCTGAAAAATTGAGAAACATCGAAAATGACGATGGTCAGAGGTTTTTCAGCAGGGTTCTAACCTCCTGCGATTGGTACACGCTGCTGAAATTGATGCCCTTGCCCAGGCTCAAACTGATTTTAAGCGATCCTGTTTTAAACAGGCTCTACCCCAAAGAATTAAAAGACAGGTATCTTTATGCCAAAGGCATATTATCTCCATAAGCTATATCCGTTTCAAGATAAAATCCTCAAGGTGATTGAGGCATTGGACCTGGATTTTTATTTCACAGGCGGAACCGCCCTTGGCCGGTGTTTTCTTCACCATCGATATTCTGATGACCTTGATTTTTTCGTCAATAACCACAATGCGTTCAAGAAACAGTGTACAGCAGCGATTGAGGCGATTAAAACGCACTGGGCCTGTGATATTACAACGACTTCCGATACGTTTGTTCGTATCTTTGTTAAAGATGACAGCTTGGTTTTGAAAATTGATTTCGTTAATGACATCCCGTTTCATTTTGGCGAAGTTGCCGGGTTCCCTATATTTCATCGTGTCGACAACTGGAGAAATATCCTGTCCAACAAGCTTTGTGCCTTGAGCAGGATGGAGGCAAAAGATATTGTCGATATTCTTTTCATTGGGAAAAAGTATTATTTTGAGTGGGAAGAGATTATCCATGAAGCAAAAGAGAAAGATTTGTGGGCCGACCCCATTGAAATATGCCGGATGATCAGCCAATTTCCAGATCATCTGTTTAATGAAATTAAATGGATCATTGATATAAATATGGAAAAACTTAAACAGGAACTCATTGTGCTTCACGATGATATTTTTTTCGGCAATGCGAATTCATTGATTGAAAGAAACCGCGCAGCGCATTAACCGGGGAGCTGCTTCTATTCCGATTCAAAAAAAATATGGGACACGGATAAACGCGGATGACACGGATCACTAAATAAAAACATAGAAACGACGCTTTATTTTTAAATCAGCGATAGCTGACAAAGCCTTGTCCTTATCCGTGTAAATCCGCGTTCATCCGTGTCCCAAAAAATAAAATCAGGACACGGATAAACGCGGATGACACGGATCAAAAAATAAAAACCACACTCTCTTTTTAAATCAGCGATAGCTGACAGAAAATGCCCTTATCCGTGCAGATCCGCGTAAATCCGTGTCCCAAAAAATAAAATCAGGACGCAGATTAACGCGGATGACACGGATCAAAAAATAAAAACCACACTCCCCTTTTAAATCAGCGATAGCTGACAGAGAATGCCCTTATCCGTGCAGATCCGCGTTCATCCGTGTCCCAAAAAATAAAATCCGGACGCAGATTTTCGCAGATGCACGCGGATAAAGATTATCATGTTTCTAAATCAGTAAAGCTGAAAAAATAAATTCGGACACGGATTATCGCGGATGGCACGGATCAAAAAATAAAAACCACACTCTCTTTTTAAATCAGCGAAGCTGACAAAGAATTGCCCTATCCGTGTAAATCCGCGTCAATCCGTGTCCCAAATTTGTAGTTTTTATTCACGAAGTGAACCATAAGTGCAGTGTCCGTGTCTTTCTGTGCCTGCCCTGTAGGTCCGGAAGATCGTACCGGGTGTGTCCGTGGCAAATTCATATTGCTTTTAAACCAGTAAAGCTGACAAATAAAATTGGACACGGATTAACGCGGATGACACGGATCAAAAAATAAAAAACCACACTCCCTTTTTAAATCAGCGATAGCTGACAAAGAATGCCCTTATCCGTGTCAATCCGCGTAAATCCGTGTCCCAAAAAAGTAAAACATCATCCCGGCAACTGGTTGCAAAAAGAAACTAATGGTGCTAAATTAAAACCATAAATTAACGAAGGAGGATTTATGGCAACAGCAGTTAAGGTGTCTGATGATCTTTTTGAAAAAGCAAAAATCAAATCAAAGGTGTTTAAAAGATCAATCGCAGGGCAAATTGAATATTGGGCAAAAATAGGTCAAATGATTGAGGACAACCCGGATCTTCCATTACCTTTTATACAGGATATTCTGGTGGGAAGAGAACAAATAAAAGCCGGCCAGGGAATACCGTATGTTTTTGGAGAAGGGGAATGACTGGAATTAACCAGGTAATCCAGTCACCTGTTTTTACAAATCAGAAAAAGAAACTTCATAAACAACAGATTAAAGATTTGGATATGGCTGTAAACCATATTTTTAGCACTCCCAGAACCGGGGACATGAAAGTGGGAGATCTACAAGGTATCCAAGTCTATAAATTTAAATCCAATAATCAGCAGATACTATTAGCATATGAAGTAATTGATTTAACATTATTTTTATACACATTTGGGTCACATGAGAACTTTGACAGAGAGTTAAAAAAGTACCTGCACCATTGATATAATTCTTTGCTCCTTAGTGCCTTTGTGCGAGAATAAAAAATAAAATCATTCATGAAAATTACCCATCTCGGAGCAAAAAACTGTGTTACCGGATCATGCCACCTGGTGCAGATCCTCCCTGATTCCCCTGACAGCACAAACATCCTCGTGGACTGCGGCAAAGCATACGGCCATGATCGGGAACTCCCCTTTGATCAGTTCCCGGTTAAACCCGACAAAATAGACTACCTGTTTTTGACCCATGCTCACATTGATCACATCGGCCGAGTGCCCAACCTCATTGATGCCGGATTCCAGGGCGAGATCATCTGCACCCATGCCACCAAAGCACTATTAATCCCCATGCTCCATGATGCCCTGTCTTTTTCAAATAGAACCGACAAAGAAATACACAAACTTGAAAACAAAATTGATGACCTGTCATGGGGATTTGAGCTCCACGAAACCTTTTCTTTGAAACAGGATATAACATTTAAACTGTCCAACGCCGGGCATATCCTGGGGTCCTGCTTTATCCTGTTCAATTTCGCTGACCCGGATGCCAAAGACTTTAATCTGAAGGTCACACGTAAAGTAATCTTTTCAGGAGACCTTGGCTGCACAGATACCCCCATACTGCCGGACCCGGATCCACCCGAAGCCTGTGACCTTCTCGTCCTGGAATCCACCTATGGTGATCGAAATCATACAAACAGAAAAGACAGACTGAAAACACTGGAAAAAATACTCAAAAAAGCCTTGTCCGACAAAGGCATTGTGTATATCCCGGCATTTTCTCTTGGAAGAACCCAGGAATTGATCTATGAATTAGACAGGATTAAAACAAAGGTTCCCGTATTTATAGATTCACCCCTTGGACTCAAAATTACAAAAATCTATTCATCCCTTGAAGAATTCTGGGATAAAGAAGCAAAAAGACTCAAATCAAAGGGAGACCACCCCATTGATTTTAAAAACCTCTATGCAGTAGAGAAATATCAAGACCATAAAAGATTGCTGAATATCAAAGGCCCGGCCATTATCATCGCCGGCAGCGGCATGTGCACCGGCGGTCGAATTGTGGATCACCTGAAACATGGACTTGACGACCCCAAAAATGACATCTTCTTTGTGGGATACCAGGCAAAAGGAACACCTGGCAGAAAAATAATAGAAAAACAAACCCCTGTCAAAGCAGGCACCCACACCCTGACAGGGTATTCAGCCCACGCAGACCAGAACACGCTGGTCAACTGGGTAAAATCCATGCCCCAGCCGCCAAAACAAATCCACCTGGTCCATGGAGAACCCAATGCCCGAAAAGCCCTGGCCCAAGCCCTGGAATTGTGATTTGCTCTACAGATACCTTTGTGCCTGCTCTGTAGTTCCGGAAGATCGTACTGGGGTCAATCCGCCTGCCCAGTTAAACCGCTTATTTTTTTGTTTCACCGGGGTGTCCCAAAAAATAAAATTAGCCACCGATTTTCGCAGATACACGCGGATAGAGATTGTCATGTTTTTAAATCAGCGATAGCTGACAAAGATTGCCCTATCCGTGTAAATCCGCGTTAATCCGTGTCCCAAAAATTAAAATACGAGAAATTAATCTTTCAAATACTCAGAGGCATGAGCGATGCCAATATCGCCTTCACTGATTTGGTAAATCTGCTGAAGCATTTTGGTTTTGATATGAGAACTAAAGGAAGTCACCATATTTTCAGGAAGGCCGGTATTAGTGAGAAAGTCAATTTACAGAAAGAAGGAAATAAAGCAAAGCCATATCAAGTTCGGCAAGTCCGCAATATTATTCTCAAATATAAATTGGGAGGCAAAAGCTAATGGATAGATATGAGATCATTATTTATTATAGTGATGAAGATAAAGCCTTTGTCGCTGAAGCGCCGGAGCTTCCCGGTTGCATAGCTCATGGGGATTCCCATGAAACTGCACTGGCCAACATTAAGGATGCTATGGCGCTTTGGATAAAAACAGCCACGGAATTTAATGACCCTATCCCTGCGCCTAAAGGTCGACGTCTTGCTTTTGCATAGTAAATATTTTAAGAATAAATAGGACACGGATTAACGCGGATGACACGGATCAAAAAGTAAAAAACCACACTCTCTTTTTAAATCAGCGATAGCTGACAAAGCATTGTCCTTATCCGTGTAAATCCGCGTCAATCCGTGTCCCAAAATAAAAAGTGAACAAGAGCAGAAAAACCTGTACCATGAAATAATTCAACATAAGGAGACTGCCATGTTAGCACAATATATTAGAAAAAAGGGAATGCAGCAGGGAATGCAGCAGGGAATGCAGCAGGGAATGCAGCAGGGAATAATTCAAAAAGCAAAAGAAGACATTATCGAAGCTCTTGAATTGCGGTTCGGGAAAATTTCACCTGAAATCATTGATAAAATAAATCAGACGGATGACCCCGCAAAGTTAAAAGAGCTTCATAAGATGGCTATACAGATAAAAGAAATTGATAGTTTTGAATTCATTTGCTGATTCAGTTCTTATAGAAGCAGTCCTAAAACGCTTTGTTTATTAGCCGCCCCGGCGAAACAAAAACAAAACGGTTTCACTGGGCAGGCAGACCTACACAGAGACACGCGGATAAAGATTGTTATGTTTTTAAATCAGCGATAGCTGACAAAAAATTGTTTTAATCCGTGTTAATCCGTGTCAATCCGTGTCCCAAAAAAGAATAGTACACAGATTTTCGCAGATGCACGCGGATAAAGATTGTCATGTTTTTTAATCAGCGATAGCTGACAAAGAATGCCCTATCCGTGGAAACCCGTGTTAATCCGTGTCCCAAATTTGTAGTTTTTTCACGAAGTGAGCCATGAATTGTCTGTGTCTTTCTGTGTGGGTCTGTGGCAAATTTATAGTTCTTTGATCCGTGTTAATCCGTGTCCCACAAAAGGAACTATATAATGAGTAAAATACTTATTGATATACAAGATCAATCGAAAAAAGAAATTCTTATCAGTCTGTTAAGGGAATTGCAGTTTGTTAAGTTCCATGAAATAGAAAAGATATCTGAGTCAAAAAAGGCTTCAGATTTTCGGAGGCTTTTTGGGATATGGAAAGATAGAGATATTCAGCTATCTGATTTGCGTGAAAAAGCTTGGAAAAGAGAAATTTAATGATTTTATGTGATACCAACATGATAAAGATTATGTTGTTTTTAAATCAGCGAAGCTGACAAAGAATGTCCTTATCCGTGTAAATCCGCGTAAATCCGTGTCCCAAATTTGTAGTTTTTTCACGAAGTGAACCATGAATTGTCTGTGTCTTTCTGTGTGTGTCTGTGGCTAAATTAGCTTTTGGTTTTTAGTCTTTATTCACGAAGTGAACAATAAATTGTCCGTGTCTTTCTGTGTAGGTCTGTGGCCAACGTATAATGAAATCAATCCTTATAACAGTCGATGTGGAAGACTGGTTCCAGGTCGAAAATTTCAAACAACATATACCCTTTTCCTCATGGGATTCCCGTGAACTGCGTGTAGAAAAAAATACCCGTCGTCTTCTCGATCTCTTCGATTCAGTCAATTTCAGCAACAAACAACAAACCACGAACAACCCACACACGCAAAAATTGCGCGCAACTTTTTTCGTGCTTGGTTGGATCGCCGAACGTCTCCCACATCTTGTTCGTGAAATTTATGCCCGGGGACACGAAGTGGCGTCGCATGGCCACTTTCATAACCTGTGTAACCTGGAATCAAAAGAGGCGTTGAGAAAAGATTTTATCAAAAGCAAAAAACTGCTTGAAAATATCATTAGTGCACCAGTCGTGGGTTATCGTGCACCAAGCTTTTCCGTAACCAGTGATATCTTGAAAATAATCGAAGACTGCGGTTATCAATATGATTCAAGCTACAACTCATTTGAAATGCATGGCCGGTACGGCAAACTATCAATACATCACTATCCCCAAAAGGGGATTGCCTGTCGAATATCTGAAAATTTTTTCGAGCTCCCCATCAGCAATTTAAATCTTTTACCCCATAAAATTCCCGACAATAAAACGTATTTAACCGGGACAACAATCCATAGTTCGCAACCCACAACCCACAACCCAAAACCCAAAACAATCATCATCTTACCCTGCCTTTCGGCGGCGGCGGTTATTTTCGCCTGATGCCCTTTGCGGTTTTTAAGCGTGGTGTGAAAAATATATTGAAGAAACAAAACGCCTATCTGTTTTATATTCACCCCTGGGAGATTGATCCGGATCAACCTCGGGTTGAATCAGCCCCGGCATTTTTTAAATTCAGACATTACATAAATTTAGCTGAAACTTACAAAAAACTTCAGCGATTCATTTGTACTTTCAACACCTGCCGTTTTTCCACATGCAGTGAATATATGGCTGATATTGAGAAATAATTTCCCGTCACAGACCCACACGAACAAAATGCAAATTCCTCTGTGATATCCGTGCCTCTGTGTCTGCCCTGTTAAATTTTCGTAGCGTATTTAACCAGGGTGGGTCCGTGGCCAATTAATATTGCCCTTATCCGTCCAAATCCGCGCCTGCCCTGTAGGTCCGGAAGATCGTACTGGGGTCAATCCGCCTGTCCAGTGAAACTGCTTATTCTTTTGTTTCACCGGGGTGTCCTAAAAAAAACGAATAAGACGGCTCTTTTCAATTTACTCCTGTTTGCATAACCTCAAAAATACAACGCTAAAATCAATGATAATGAACAAGCACAGGTTCGATGCTAAATTTATTGTGGCTGTTGTTACCTTAAGTTTGGCCATGATTTTTGTTTATAAAAGCATTTTGTTGACACCGTCCGCTGCCCATGAATTTACCAAAACTTTCCCTTCCCGCATTTCATTCTGGATTGGAGACGCGGTTATTTATGATAAAGACGTTTTAATCTCTTTGGATACTGATAAAACTGTCTATAACTCCTATCATAAAAATGGCGCTCCACCCATTACACTTTTTATGGGCTGTTATAATAACCTGGCGAAAGCTGATCTCTCTCACTCACCAATTGTCTGTTTTACCGGTCAGGGGTGGGAGGTGTCCGAGACATCAAAAGCTGAAATCCCGATTGATTTTTCAGATATTCAAAGAATTGAAGTGAATCAATTGGTTCAAAAAAGACTGGACGCGACCATGATAACCCTGTTCTGGTATCAAACGGAACGGCAGGCGTTCAGTAACAGGGGAGTTCAAAAAATAAGGTTATTTTTTGATAAATTACTGGGGAAGCAAGATAAAAATGCTTTTGTACGGGTTACGATAACTGTTCCACCGGCTGGGCGTATCACGGATGTAATGCCGGTTTTACATGGTTTTATCTCCGATTTATACCCTGAGTTGATAAGGTTTTTCTCTGATGCGTAAAAACAGTGTGCCTGAAATACGGTCTGATTTTTCATCCGTCGATCCATTAAAGATAATGCTGCTTTCTCTTCTATTACTGGTACTGTTTTCACCAACACTCTTGGGTTTGATCCGGGTATGGAATTTAAACCCTGATTATTCGCATGGTTTTTTTGTAATTCCGATTGCACTTTTTATGGTATGGCAAAAACGGCAGCACATATTAAATCTACCGCAAAAACCCCTATGGGCAGGGTTACCTGTCTTAATAATAGGCATTGCGATTTATTATATCGGCTTTATAACCCGTTTTCATACATTAATGCACCTTTCAATGATTTTTGTCATTTTAGGGTTGCTGCTTTTTCTTTGTGGATGGCAAAGAACCCGGGCAGTTTTTTTCCCGATCCTATTTTTGCTTTTTATGTTCCCGATCCCAAGTGCTTACTACATCTTAATAACAAATCCGTTAAAATTGCTGGTGACGGATTTCTCAGTCCAGATTATCCGCATTTTTGGCATTCCGGTCTTCCAAGAGGGGAACCTGTTGTTTTTTGCCAACACCCAACTCGAGGTCGCAGAAGCGTGCAGCGGCATCAGGTCTTTATATTCTTATCTAATGCTCGGTTGCCTGTTTGCCATGCTCAGCAAGCAGCTTTGGGTAAAAATTATTTTAATATTTTCCACGGTGCCGCTTGCCTTATTTGTTAACATCGTGAGAGTCACCATAACAGGGATTTTATCTAATTTATATGGGCCGGCAGTAGCACAAGGATTTTTTCACGAATTTACAGGTTTTTTACTCTTCGCAATAGGTTTGGTTCTTCTTTTTGGGGAATTTTATCTTCTTGATTTTAAAGAAACCCAACACCCCACTCAGGCACGGTTTTGAGTTTTTGGTTTTGAGTTTTGAGTTAAAAAAAAGCAATCTTAACGAGTTGGGAATCTTTCAACAAAATTGAAAAACCATATTTCAGGGTTTCCGTTCAAGCACTAATTATCAAAACAACCCAGCACCCAAAACCCAGCACTTAAATAAAACTCAGCCCCCATTCAGGCACGGTTTTGAGTTTTTGGTTTTGAGTTTTGAGTTAAAAAAAAGCAATCTTAACGAGTTGTGAATCTCTAAACAAAATTGAAAAACCATATTTCAGGGTTTCCGTTCAAGCACTAATTATCAAAACAACCCAGCACCTAAAACCCAACACCCAACACTCAAATAGAGCCCAGCACCCCACTCAGGCACGGTTTTGAGTTTTTGGTTTTGAGTTTTGAGTTAAAAAAAAGCAATCTTAACGAGTTGGGAATCTTTCAACAAAATTGAAAAACCACTATAATTATTACCAAAACATCCTAAAACAAATAACCCAACACCTAAAACCCAGCACCCAACACTCAAATAGAGCCCAGCACCCAAAACCCAGCACCCAAAACCCAAAACCCAACACTTAAATAAAACCCAACACCCAACACTCAAATAGAGCCCAGCCCCCAACACTCAAATAGAGCCCAACCCCATGCATGTAAGGAGTAAATTATGCTACCTAAAATAATCATCGGTGCGATAGTGCTGCTGCTTATAGCGGCTTTAAGTTTTGCAGGTCTGACGATACGCAGGAATCTTCCATTTCAAGAAATAATCCCTTTGGATAAAGGCATTGCCGTTATTAATGCTGCCCGCTGGTATAATGATAAGCTGAGCATTGCCCTGAAATCCGGCAATGGAAAATCAATTACCGGTAAATATGATCAAGACGGATTTTGTATTTTTAAAAATCTTGACAATGGAACGGATTATACGGTTGAAATCAAAAGAACCGATTTAAAAGGTAGTATTTTATATAAAAAAAAGTTGGCCATGATAAGTCCTAAAAAAGACGGAGTGGAATATCTTGTCCTGGTTGGCGCATCTGTGGGTAAAAGCTGGTCCTTTGATAAACTTACCGAGCGGAATAAACTCGTCCCCAATATCGTCCTGGGTAATCGAACCCAATATGATTTTGATAAAAGCAGTTCCATTGACGCTTTGATTAAAACACCTGTTCCGGTGACCGGCGTAATTATAAAAGAATGCGCCGCTTATTTTCCGCGTGATATTGAGCAGAGTAAAAAAATGATTAAGACCTGGATTGGTAAACTCCGAAGTGCCGGTATCGCGCCGATTCTGGCTACAGTTGTGCCGGTGACCAAAGAACACGATACAGGCCATCCCAAACGTTGCGATTCGATTTGGGAATTCAATGACTTCATAAGAAGATACGCCTTCAGGGAAAAGATACCGATTCTGGATCTGGAAAAGGCCCTCCGGATCAGTGAGCAGGACCGGCATCTGAGAGACGAATACGCACAACCTGATGGCCTCCATCTTGTCAAAAAGGCTTATGATGAGGCGCTGGACGGGCTTGTTTCAACTCTGCTGAAAAAGTTTTGAGTTTTGGGTTGGTGGTAAAGAAGTTCTGGGTTTTGAGTGTTGGGTTTTGGGTTGAGGGAAAAGAAGTTTTGAGTGTTAGGTGCTGGGTTTTGGGTTGGAGGAAATTAGGGTTGAATTTTGGATAAAAAAATAGATGTACGAACATTTGATTTTGCTTTAGAGGTCATTAATTCATATAAGTTTCTGATTTCAAAACGTGAGTTTGTTCTTTCTAAACAGCTGCTCAGATCCGGGACTTCCATCGGTGCCAACGTTCAGGAATCCCAAGCTGCCCAAAGCAAAAAAGACTTTATCGCAAAAATGGCTATTGCTTCAAAAGAGGCAAGAGAAACAAAATACTGGATCACCCTGCTGCTCAAATCGGGGTATTTCGCCGATTATCAGAATGTCGATACATTGTTGAAAGATATCGAGTCAATTATCAATATCCTTACGAAAATAGTCAAAACATCCCAAACCAGATAACCCAACACCCAACACTTAAATAAAACCCAAAACCCCATTCAGGCACGGTTTTGAGTTTTTGGTTTTGAGTTTTGAGTTAAAAAAAAGAAATCTTAATGAGTTGGGAATCTCTCAACAAAATTAAAAAACTATTATAATTATTACAAAAACATCCTAAAACAAATAACCCAAAACCTAACACCCAACACCCAAAACCTAAATAGAGCCCAGCACC
>Ga0075121_1001747_pt1 | contig 13155 bp, 8 predicted proteins | sample AntAceMetag02UKG_FD_69793 | JGI IMG/M metagenome (GOLD analysis project Ga0075121, IMG submission 69793) | Saline lake microbial communities from Ace Lake, Antarctica - Antarctic Ace Lake Metagenome 02UKG | ecosystem: Environmental > Aquatic > Non-marine Saline and Alkaline > Saline | place... | reverse complement strand
CTTTTTATCGAGAATTTTAAAAAATAAGTAAAATAAGATTAGACCCCATACCACCGATCCTTCATGTGCGCCATTAAATATTAAGGAGCGTGCCATCAAAAGAGGCGGTGGTATAATATAAAAACAGGAGCATAGAATGGCCGCCCTTATACCAAAGTTCTTCTCAATCATAAAAAACAAGCACACAAGACCAATCAATTGAAATAATATTGATGCACCGATTAAGGAACCCATGCATGAATCAAATATAAAAAAGAACGGTACGCTAAAAAACGCATTCATAATGGAGCCGCCGACATATTCAACTGAGCGGAAATCCCACGGGATTCGTGCCCACCCATCTATAATACCTTGTGCTACTGCTCCAACGTACCTTTCCTCGCCCTGCCTAATCAGTACCTCTGAAGAAAGGGCTACCGCTACCCTTATCATAACAAAACAAATTAATATAATAATCAGCAAGAAGTATTTACTTTTTACTTGACTTAACATATTTAGTGTCTCTTATGATTAACGTTCACGCTGTAACCTTAAGTAATTTTACGATAATATCCGGCATGCAATGCTATATATAGCTACAAGGTAATCATTTGTGTGTGCATAATGTACTAAAATCAATCCATGCCTGTCGAATACTAGTTATGATTCAAAACCAAAATAACTCTACAGACTATATTATATCATCAACTAGGTCCGTGCAAAACACATAATACTTATATCAAATATTGTAGCATACGGGATACCTTTTTTGTAAAAAAAAGAAAGAATACAAGAAAGTATCCTTTCTTTTTGCTGTATTGCCTTGACAAGGCTTGGATTTGCTCCACAAGTCTTGAATAATAAAAACTTATGAGTTGAATGACAATAAGGCTTAAAAAATCTTGGCATTTGGCCTTTGTGCCTCTATAGTATAATATGTTGCCTATCAGCTTTTTGTTATATTTATGAAATTCTTTCGCTTTATTTCAGAAAGAACAAGCTCCGCAATTGCACGATGTCCATATATATTTGGATGCCCATCTATCCCCCTGTAATAAGGCTGAATAGACCGATCAATATACCTTTGCAAAGCGGGCAATGTATCGATATAGAATATATGGTGATTTTTCATGAATTCTTTAGTGCTTTCCCAGAATTGCTTTTCGTTATCTATTAATGACTCATATGCCTCAGGGATTGCTTGCGCCCTTTTAAATACCGTATCACTAAAAATCATCTCTTTTGTCGGTATTAGCACAAGCGCAAACTTTATATTTTTTTCTTTGCACCGTTCATGCATTAGCCTTATTGCCTCCAGCGCAATGCTGTGCCCTTCTGCCATCCTAGAATCATCAAAATCAACAGCACACAATCGGTATTTTGGGGTAAATATCGTATTGAACTTACCTACATGAAAATTGTACCCATAGTTTATATCTTTTTTTATTTCTTTCTTCAAATAGCACTCGTTCACATCTTCAAATATTTTCCGTTTTAACATGAAATTTATACATCGTTTCAATGCGCGCAACAAACCATAGAGTTTAGACTTTTGTGAAAGATATTCCCGAAATGTAACCGATTCAGACTTCCATGCAAGCGAATTATAAATTTTCTCTCCATAAGACTCCTTTTTATCTAGTGCAGCCATAGCTTGTTTCAGGTATTCATTACGTGTTTTAAAATATTCCAAGCTGCTATTTTTATACACGAGCATATATGAGTCATAAGCGTCATTTCCGGAATAAAATGCCATAATTATTAACTCTGGCCTCAATGCAAAAGCTTCATCTAGCAAAAGAAAGCTATGCACAGGGCCATACCCTCCGAATGCCATATTATATACACATATGCTAGCTCGCTCTCCCACTAAATATGGCCAGGTTTCCTGCGTCCTTACACCGATTCCATATGTTTGAGAATCGCCTAAAGCAACTATAGAACACTTATCCGGAATATTATTATTTCGAAACCCATTTAGATCATGCTCCGGGTAATCAGGATTAGGTCTATGCTCAAGAATGCTATCATCAATACTCCTAGATATTTTTGGTTTATTAGACAAAATAGAATCCACTTTAGGAAATATTATTGCTAGAACCTGTAAAGCTATCTCTAAACATAGAAGATTTCCTATTAGTAAAACTACAAAAAATAAATGTCGCTTTTTAAACTTCATCAAATATCTCACAGGTATAGAATATTTTACGCTAGATTTTTACATGAACTGTCATTATGCGTCTTTTAATTATTTACAAGTATGCACACTTTGCTATATTTTCTGCCAAGAGCCTATTGCCTTTTTTGTACAATGTCCAAAATCACCACCGAACATATACACGAAATATTCATCATAACCTTCTATTGCTACTCTTTCCCTGAAAATCTTTTCATTGTCAACAAAAGTAATGCCTCTTTTTTCCTTAAATACTCTTTTAAGCAACTCTACATTAGGTATAATGCCGCCCTAAGTTAAAATAGCCCTCTCCATTTTTCGGATTTGTTTCTACTGCCTTCTTAAGAATCTGCTTCTTTTGTCAAGTTAGCAACGGTACAATAGATGGGGTCAGGTCACAAGATATCAAATATTCTTACAGCAAAGCCTTTACCTGTTAGGTAATTGGCTAAATACGCTCCTATATATCCTGCGCCGCCTGTAATTAAAATTTGTTTATTCAATATTTCCTCTGCCTTTTAAATTAGTTACATAGTTTAGAAAATAACGATACTATCCAACGTAACCACCTTATCAGCCCACTAACCACCAGCAAGGTTTTCTTTTCATGTTTTTTGCTGATGCGCGCTTCTTGTGTACCTACTGTTATATGACAAAAACAATTTATTATGCGTTCCAATCGACTTAAGACCAAGATCGTTAACCGCCGAGGCTTGTTGTCAGAAGCTTGCACTACGGTTCTTAGTAATTATTATAAACAATCGCTAAGAACATCTCTTTTTTAAGCAATCTTTAACAATCGATTTGCTTTTTTCAATTTTTTCTTTTAAAAATCTATGCGTTATGTCTCTATACTTTTCCTCTCCATAAACAGGCAGGCAATACCCATACACAAAAATGTTATTCAATAACAGCTGAAAACACCTCGCCTGCATTCTTCTGTCTGCGCGCGAACCTTTTAGGTTTCTTTTAGGAAAAATTTTCTCATCGAACAAAATTTTACCTGCTGTCATATCGCTATCACTCTTCCCACCATCTGCGAGAGAAGGAATTAAATTTTTAAGATTTGCCTTGTCATGCCATCCTATATCAGAGGGCTCCTTAAGATCAAAGACCGGATTAGTAAATGTAATGCCGTGCTCTGTATACATATTTCTAAATTCTGAGACAATACGAGGCATTTGATCTGAAGAAAGCCCATTCTGAGAGTATCGGTTAGACCCGTCCCAGACATATTTTATATTATTTTTTAAACAATAAACGATTGTCTGAATATGCATGGCCAATTTACACAAACCGCATGTTGAAAGTGTAAAAAAACCGTATTTCCTTAGATAATAAAAATAACTCTCATATGAAATATGCTTAAACAGCGCATCTATATTTGCTACGGAATTAACAAAAACAACAGTGGGAAATCTTTTTTTTAAGTGGGGGATATTGATCGTGGCATTATCGACAGAAAAGATCCCAAAACGCTTATAAGTTAAAAGGTGGATTATTTCGAATTCACGACAGGCTAAAACTGCCACACACGTTGAATCAGTTCCACCTGAATACAAAATAGCGATCTCTTTCACTATAGTCTCATTTTTTCTTGTCCGTTACGAGATGTTTCACAAACATCCTTAAAATAGAATAGTAAACAAAATACAACAATTGCAATAGCCAGCCGAGAACCTCAGAGAATACTACTCTCAAGCGCCAAGGCAGAATAACACCGATTAAGCATATCATGAATGCAAAAAATACTCTAAGCATTTTCATGTGAATAAAATTATATTTATAAAAATCGATATTTTCATACCTTTTTCCTTCGCAAAAATACTCGATTAATACAATCTAAAAAATAATATAGCATAATTACGCGGTATCTTTCTTGGCCCTCTTTCTCGAGATAGCGTACTCCCTCAAAGTGGCAAAGCTATAATCTGATTCTATTTTTTGCAAGATGCTCTGAATACAGAGTTCTCGCCTTTTAATAGTTTTTCTTAGATGTAACGTAGAAAACTGAAAAGGAAATCTATATTCTTGGTAGTCATTTAACGCAGCAAATTCGTTATCATGCATAACATAATTTATAAACTCGTGCTTTTGCTTTGTAGCGTTATAAAGCAAATAAGTTATTGTTGAGCCCGCAAAAAGTAAAAAATAATTCATAAATGGTAGTGATAGCCAGGGAACAAGAGTAATTGGAATTTCCAATATACCGGTATTATCATTGGCCCGCTTATATATATTGTCAATGCTAGGAAAATAGGGTTCGTTTAAAGCTTTCGTAGAATGTAATGCCTGATAAGGAATTTGAGTTTTGTTTTTACCTAATAAAATTCGATAAAACATCTTTGCTAAATTATAAATAGCTGAAGAATTAAGCGACGAATCATATAGATAGCCCATTTCTCGTAATATGCCAAGTATCTTAGTATTAACCGTACAACCCGGCATTCTAAAACCGCATATTTTGTCCCCGATAATGTCTGAAAGAATCTTTCCTGAATCACTAATATCAGCTATAATATCATGCTCGCTTATATCAATAAGGTCTCTTCGGTGCGATAGGCTATGGTTAGCTATCTCATGCCCACATTTTGCTATCTCGCGAATTACTTTTTTATTATCACCGATTAAGCCATCTGTGGCAACAATAAAGAAAGTAGCCTTAATCCCGGATTTTTCCAGTAAAGCTAGGATCCTTGGTAAACTTTTGCGGTAAGAGATATTGCGAATTCTCCTTAAGCTGTCTCCTGAAAAATCACTCAATGACATACCGTCAGTAAGCGTATCAATATCTACAGTCAACGACGCATATCTTTTGTCACCATCAAACATAATTCTGCCCTATGTTAGATTAGAAATGAAACTTATTTAGCTGTAATCTTACTATCGCCTTCAAACCTCTCCAGGCTTGGTAAAAATTATTCCAGGAATAAATATTTGTCAGCCTTCTTAGAATATAGCTAAAACGAAAATAAAAAACACGAAAGCATCGCGCCTGAAGCTGAACTAAGCGTCTTCTACTAAGCTTTCCAACAGATACAACTGGAGGCGCGCTATAAAGCAGATTAATGTAGTTGTCCCAGTCTAGGCTGCCTATCCGTATCTTGCCTTGAGCAAGAAGTCTATCGAAAAAAACTGAGCCTGGCAATGGGGCAAAAATACAGAAAATTGCAAAATCCGGATTAAGCTTTTTTACAAACTCTATGGTTTCTTTCACTGTATATTCGCTTTCCTCCGGTACCCCGATAATAAAACTGCAGAATGAAATAAGTTTACTCCTTCTACAGACAGCAACAGCTTGCCTTATTTCAGATAGCGTAGTTCTCTTATTGATTGAATCCAATATGTGTTGAGAGCCGGATTCTGCCCCAAAAAGTACAAATCTGCAACCGGCTGAGTAAAGCTCTCTTGACAAATCATAGGATATTTGATTAACCCGGCTACTGCAACTCCATACAATATCGATATTCTCTCGTTTAATCATCCGGCAAATATTTATTGCACGATTTTTATCCAAAAGAAATGAGTCATCCCATATCAATAACTCTCCAATATTGTAATTTTTTATAAGGTATTTTATTTCATCAATTACATTTTTCGGACTTCGAAATCTTGGTTTACCCTTAAAGACACTGCGATGACTGCAAAAAAAACAGTTATAGGCACAACCTCTGCTCGTAATAATAGAGGCACATCTTTTACTTGTTAACTTTCTTGATGCGGGTAAAGTGTATTTCCTCATAGGCAAAAGGTGGTAAGCAGGAAAAGGTAAACTGTCTATTGCTGTAGATAATATTCTATCTGCGGTCTCGACTATGTTTTGACCTTTTCTAAAAAATAATCCATTTACTTTTAATAAATCTTCACCTTTCCTAAGAGATTTCAATACTTCAGCTGTAGTTTCTTCGCCTTCTCCTTTTACGACTATATCTACTGATTCATTTTTTAAAACTTCATGTGGTAACGCTGAAGGATGCACTCCCCCCATTAATACTATAATCCCTTTATCGAGTTCCTTGGCTAAATTTGCCAAATATATTGCGTTATTATACGAAGAGGTGCAGACACTAAATCCGATACAAAAAGGCCGGGCCCGTCTAATGTAAGCCTTAAACCTTGTTCCTTTAAGTTTTTCAATACTATTATCAAGTATTTTTACAGAAAAGTTATTCTTCTCTAAAAAACTTGCTATATAACCTATCCCCAACGGCGCAGTAATGCCGGATGCGCTAGAAAGAATATCAGCCGTATCAGGCTGGTGAGGAACTACCAATAAAATATCTAATTTATTATTCATTTGTTCTTAATTGTTTTGTGCGTAAACTTATGCAGTTGGACTCTTATAAAAACATAACCACCTTTGACTAACTGTAATAACTGAATAAGTGCAGGGCCTCTTCTTAGTTTTTTGAAAAAGTATCCTGGTCTAATATAAAAACTTCTAAACGCCTTTTTTTGCAACATAGTAATGTCTTCTCGTGAAATATTACACAAGGTAATGGGGGGAAGTTTCGAGGAAAGTACTTTTACATAATCATCCCACGTTGTACTTTTAAGATCGATTAATTTGTTCTTTACGGCTTGCTCAAATAAACTTGACCCCGGCATTGGTACAAGCACACAAAATACCGCGTAATCCGGTTCTATCTTAATTAAAAACCTTATCGTCTCCAGGACAGTTTCTACGGTATCGTGCGGTAAACCTATTATTATGCTGCAGAGAGAAGAAATCCTATATTTTTTGCATAATCCGATTGCCCTTTCTGTCTGCTTAGCTGTAATCTTTTTCCCTGTTGCTTTTAGCACTACGTCATTAGCCGATTCTCCGCCAAAACATATTTCCCTGCATCCTGAATCATAAAATATATCATATAGTTTTTCACTTGCATGATTCACGCAGCTATAACAACTCCATTTGATATTAGCATTTAATCTTTTAATCCCTATCGCAATATCCTTAGCTCTTTGCGCATCAAAAGTAAACGCATCATCGCGGAGCACAAGCTCGCGAACAGAAAAAGCGCCTATCAGATATTTAATCTCCGCAATCACGCTGTCAATGCTTCTGTATCTTATTCCATGGGCAAAAACGCTCTTGCTACAAAAGCTGCAATTCATAGCACATCCTCTACTTGTAATTATAGACGCAACGTTACCACATGCTACCCTCCTAAAGGGCGAGTGGTGATATTTACCCATGGGCAGAAGGGCATAGGCAGGCATTGGTAAAGAATCAAGATCCTTTATCGGGTCTCTTTGTGGATTCATATAGAACTTGCCATGTTCCTTATAGCCGATCCCTTTAACACCCGATAAACGTCTCGCGCTAGATAGCTCTTTCATCAATTCTAGGGTTGTCTCTTCCCCTTCACCATGAATTACTATATCAACAAAATTGCTGCTTAATGTTTCTTTCGGCAAAGCACTTGGGTGGGCGCCTCCCATAATTACTGTAATTTTACTTTCATACCTCTTTACCAGGGAAGCAAGCCTAACCGCCTGAAGGTAACTACTTGTTGAAACAGTGAATCCAACAACTTGCGGTTTATTTTTTTTAAGAAAAAATAAAAACTCATCATCGGATAAATGCTCAATACTATTATCTAAAATTTTTACCTTAAACTCATGCCTTTGCAAATAACTTGCTATATAAGCAATGCCTAAGGGCTGGGTTGTACTTGTAACTAAAGCATTAATCCAAGACGAAGAAGGCAGATTAGGCACCACCAAAAGAAGATCTAATCGTTTTATCAATTTATCTCCACCTCCCGCCTTTTCTCCTGTCGATATTTCAAGATTATCCAAGCCTTGTAATCTAGGCATCCGTTTGTGATTTCAGTAAATTTTTAATAAGAACCGCCATTTCTTCTAGCTGCACCATAAATTCAGAGAAACTCCTTATTGCGAGTATTCTATTAAAAATATATTTTGGCCTTAAATAAAATTTTCTAACCGCTAAATTTCTTAAACAAGCCAACCTTCTATCGATTTGCCCATAATGTCCACTCGGGTCTACACTTGGAATGCTAGGGTCAAATTTTCCTTCTTTCACCAACTGCTCCCTGACAACAGAACCGACTAAGACTGAAAAAATATTAAATGACGCATAGTCTAAGTTAAGTTTTTTAGCAAGGTTAACTATTAGGTCAAAAGCTTTCTTTTCGGTATTAAGGCCAATAATAAAGTCTCCGCATACTCTGAGGTCTAAATCATGGCAGTTTTGGCAGAACTCTGCTATTTGACTTTCTGATATGTGTCGGTTAAATTTTTTATCCAACATATTAAAGTCTGCGTCATCTATCCCTGTTATTAAGGTATGGCATCCTGATCTCTTCAGCAATCTCAAAAAACTTCTATCTAGCAGTAATGGATTCGCGTAACAAGACCATTGAATATCTAAACCTTTTCTTATCATGCCCTCAAGAAGAAGGATCGCATTTTCTCTAGGAAATCCAAAACTAGGGTCCGTAAAAAAAACATCTCTTACGCCTAACCTATTAACCAGCGTCAACTCCTCTAAAACTTCCATATAACTTCTGTATGATACGGGCACCTTTGCCCAGGAGCAATAGCTGCACTGAAAAGGGCACCCGAACTGAGTAGTAACCGTGCTGTGAATATTAGACCTTGCAAATGGAAAGTGATAACGCTTATCAATAAAAACCTTATGGCGTGGAATACCAATAGAAACTTCTCTAACTGTTTGCTTATCGGGAAATTTTAATTGGCCGGTCCGGTCTTTATTTTTATCTATAAAATTATTAGAATTCGATTTTGAGCATTTTATATATGCCAACAAATCTATGTCTAATGAATTCAAAAGCAATCCATCAGCATGCCCTAAGATCCTATCCCAAAAAAAATCTTCTAGCAAAATATTTCCTGTCACTAAGAACTTTACGTCTGGAAACCTCGCTCGAAACTCACTTAAAAACAACATGTCTTGATCAAATATTATACTCGAAATGGCGATTATGCATAATGATGGGCACAGGGTTTTAATCTGCTCATATAAGTAATCTGTATTATAATTATTTATGCTACAATCTATGAGCTTGACCTCTTGATCTGCAGGTATTTGTGCGCTCAGATTAATAAAATCATATGGTTGCCAAAGATACCTGGCTTTAGAAACAAATGAGCATACCATGCCCCGGTATATGTTTTTTGGACCAGGAGGAATTATAAAAATAATCATATAAAATATTACCTATTTCTTAGAACAACGTTCAAACGTAATACATTTCGCTAGCAATCGTGAATCTTATGATGAGGATAAATTGCTCCAGATAGTTATGCACACCCCCAAAACGATTAGCAATACACCATAAATAACATTTATTGTCATCTTCTCTTGCTTTTTCAAAAATATATGGCTTAGCAATATAATAGCAAATGGAGTAATCGCAAAAATAGGCACAACCAAAGATACGCAACCATAATTCAAGGCCAATAAGTCTGTGATCTCCCCTGCTGTTATTAAAAACGCGGCAACAGTTATAAATATAAATTCTTTTTTATAAAAAGCCAATCTAGTAAGCTTTTCAATATACTGTTTTCTCTTAAACATAATATAAAGCGTTAAAAAAAACAGAGCGCTTGTTGCCGCTATTGTCGCGGCGAAAATTGGTTCGGGCATTAAATTTAAACCGTATTTCCGCATATTTGCCGCAATCCCTGCTAAAAACGCTGCTGCTAAAGGATAAAGAAAATGACTTATTTTATAAGGGAACTCGATACTCTTATGCCTATCCCTGCCAATAGTTACAACCCCTAGAATTATACATAATATACCTAAGAATATAAGAAAGTTGGGATTTTCCTTTAAAAAAATAATCGCCATTATCACAGCGAAGAATGGTGTTAAAGCTCTTAACGGTGCTGCTCGTCCGGCTCCAAGTGTGTGTATGCCGTAATAAGTTAAAGTGCGCACTAATGTTGGGGCAAAAGAACCGATAAGAACAAAAATCAGAATTCCTTTATAATTATGAAAAGGTATCTTTGGGATAAATGTAAAAGTACACACCCAAAGGAAAAAAGAGCTTATGGCAACCGTCAAATAAACTACCAGAAAAGGCTCTATCCTGAAAAATCCTTTTTTTAATAATACATTTGAGCTTGCCGTTATCAAAACGGTAATAAGTGAAAACACTATAGCTATATACACATCGTTTCCTAACAATTGTTTCTTTAATCTATATATTTAAATCTATCAAAAAGCGTATTAGCTCTATATTTAATAAAATCAAATTTAAGCAATGTTTTTTTTATGTAAACTATTGGATTCCTATTTCTTGCGCCAACTTCTGCCATAATCCAAGCATCGCATCCAACCTTTTTCAATTTTTCTAATACTTCTGTCAATAATTTCCTATGAACTGCTATCAAAATAGCTCCGTTCGTATTAGAAGTATTATTTGGGACCCTTAACGAAGCTGTTTCTTTCGCGTGCAATTTTATATTAGTAAGATATATGTCTACCTTACTCTGTATTGCCATTTCTTCTAATGCATACAGTCCTTCTCCTGAAATGTCTTTTGTAGCCGTAATATGCTTTTCAGGATCAAGGTCGTCTCCTTTTAATGGCATATATTCTGATATTATCTTTGCAATTTGGATGTTTGGAGTCGCCATATTACTTAAAACGTCTATTTTTAACTTTTCATCTTTTTGCGTGTCAGTACCCCTTATCTTTTTAATAATATGCGACACTAACGCAGCTAAATCGCCTATTGGGCGTGTTGCGATTAAAATTTGCCCGGGGATCAGTCCGGACATACGCGGTAATTCTCTATCTGTCAAACCAACTGCTGTAGCACCTATCATTTCTAGCCCCATTCTTTGCGGTCCTAAGTCAACCATACTGTAACTATACCGCTTAAATCTACTGATATACTTACCTAAATTTTCTCTTATGAGTTCGTTATCATTTTCGTAAATACTATCATAGGTAGGATAAATCGTTATATTTTCATACACCCCTAAAGCGTATAAGTCATTTAATGCGTTATTAAGGGCTATAAAAACATTTAGCCAGTGTGAGTGCTTCAAATTAAAATCAATTGTAACTATTGTATCATTATTGGCCACCCCGTAATATTCCCCTTCATTGTAATCAAGGTAGTCGATAAGCATGAATCTTTGCTCAGGCGATTTTGAAATTTGAATAGTATGCCCTTTGCCAACATGAAACGATCTTCTCGTTACTGCTATTTCTTTGTAAAATTTTAGGAAGAATCCGCATAGCTCTTTAGCAGATATTCCTTCCGTACAAGAGGCAAGAACAACACCGCTTTTTGGCTTATATCTTCTAACATCTCTTTTTATTCTTTCGCCTATAAACCGTAAAGGGTCCATAGAATATAACCGCCTTGTCAAATTCACTTTGCGCGCTGTTCTAAAGACATGCGCATCATTACCTATATTTTGAGACATAAATCCCTTTGTCAATTTTTGCTCTAGCATTTTTAATGCTGGATAAACAATAGCTCTGAGGGGAACTTTTACAGCGCATCCCAAACAAAAAATATTTTTTGGCTTTTTCCCTATATTCAAGACGGTCTTTATGATATCTTTTTGCAAATTATCCATGCTTTAGCACTGGTTACCTTTCCAGGTTTTGCTCGTTAATCACATGCGACTTATCCTAACAAGGACCATACAAAACTCGATCTATTTTACCAATGTTAATTTTGCAAATTAAGCAGGTTCTTTTAAAATATCGATCCGCATGTCAGATAAACTGTCAATTATGATTCTTTATTAGCCTTCGCTCTAGATATGCCTGCAACATACAAGCAAACGATTCTATCGTATTTTTAATAAAACTAAATTTGTTATCAGACAACCAAAAGTTTCGTATAATTCTTCCGGGTTTTAAGTAAAACTGTTGCTGGGCATCGAGTATCAGTTTATTCATATCTAATTCTTTCATTTTACCTCCGGTTCGGCTGTCTTCTGCGGCATAGAAATGAAACTTACTCTCATCATAATAACTATTCTCGGCTATTGAAAAATCTGTCAGCTTAAAAAAGTAAGCGTTGTTTAGCTTTGATTTAACTGCAAAATCAATTGTTTTACGCACGTCTGCGCTACTTTCGCCCGGGAACCCTACTATAAAATAACCATTTGTAATTATTCCAGCTCTAGCAGTTTGATTAATAGTGTTTTCTACCTGATCTATCTTAAGATTCTTGTTAATTAACGCTTGGCTGCGCGAATGTATTGTTTCAATGCCATAGTTTATTTTATAGGTTCCTGCCTGCCGCAATAAACGTATCAACTCTTCAGACATCAGATCAGCGCGTAATCCATTAGGAAAAGCGAGGCTGATCTTCATTTTGGATTTAATGATATATGAACAGATCTGCTTAACCCGCTCAGCATCAAAATTAAACACATCATCGAAAAAATGTATCTCGCGAACATTCGCCGCATGAAATAAATCACTTATTTCCTGAAAAACGTTTTCCGACGAACGCGTACGAAATGATTGACCAAAAATATCCCGGCTTCGACAAAAAGAACAACTGAATGGGCATCCTCTCGAGGTTACAATCGGAGCATATACTTTCTCTCTATTTACCCCATTCCAGTTTTGATAACCTGAGTATTGCCTTAAATTAATCAGATTCCAGGCACGCGAAGAAACGGTGAAATCATTAAGATTCTCAATATAAGGCTGCGGGGAATTAGTAAAAATCTCCCCTGCCTTTTTATAACAAATACCTTTTACTCGGCTTAAATCGCTTTCTTCTTCTAATACTCGCAGTAAATCAATAAAAGTTCTTTCTCCCTCTCCAATAACAACAATATCAAAAACATTATCTTTGAGAATGTTTCCCTTCAATAACGACGCGTGAGGCCCTCCGATAACAACAGTAATTTTATGATCATAACTTTTTGCCTTTTCTGCTACAATCTGCGCTAAATCAAATTCGCACGTAAGCGCACTCACTCCGACTATATCCGGGGAAAAATCTTTGATTTCCTTTTCTATA
>Ga0075121_1001746_pt1 | contig 13162 bp, 15 predicted proteins | sample AntAceMetag02UKG_FD_69793 | JGI IMG/M metagenome (GOLD analysis project Ga0075121, IMG submission 69793) | Saline lake microbial communities from Ace Lake, Antarctica - Antarctic Ace Lake Metagenome 02UKG | ecosystem: Environmental > Aquatic > Non-marine Saline and Alkaline > Saline | place... | reverse complement strand
CGGCACCGGTGTGGACTTTATAATAAAATTTGGGTATCCAGACCATTATGGAATCATCCGAATATTGATAGTTGCCATAGTTCGGGGATAGTGGGTTGCTCGATCCAGTGAGCGCTGTGAATCCCGTTGGCAGCGTGCCGTTATATGCTGCCACACCGAAACCAGCCTGCCCCGCCTGACCAATGGAATAGATGTTGTCATAGATTGCATTGCCCGCAGTTACAGACCCAAACACGACATCGTCTCCCGATACGTATCCAGGAGGAGAACCAGGAATACCAGCGAAACAAAAGGTAGAAAAAAGAAAAATAAGAAAAAGTGAAGATAATAATTTTTTCATAAGATTACCTATTTTTTAGCTACTGTAACAATTATTGTTATGGCTGAGCCAGTAAAATCAGTTAAAGTATAATTAGCAGTTGAGCCTTTACCTATTGGCCAATATCCAGAAGGATTCGCAATCTCGCCATCAGTAGCCGCAGTTGTTGTTCGCGTAAATAACTCAGTTCCTAAAGCACTATTAATTTTAACGGTAACAGCATCATCACCAACAGCAAGGATTTCAACTGCAAAAAGATAACCACCACCAAGCATAGTACTAAAATCAACTGCAGCAGCATTATCAGTTAATGTAATTGTTTGTGAAATGAAGACATCAGCGCCGGATGGAAGACCACTAATAGTATCTGCGCTAACTGGAAAAGCCGTAAAAAGAAATAATATTAAAACTAAAATAAATTTTCTCATTGTAAAACTCCTAAAATATCTCTCAGAGTAAACTGTTTATTTATTCTGAGAGATATCAAAAGTTAATGATTGTTAATGAGTGTTAACTATCTATCGCCGGATAGACATAACCAGAAGCAGTTCCAAGAACACCAGAAGCATAATTCTCACCAACATAAAGACCTGCAGCTCCAGCAAGAATCGGAGTTTCTCCACCAAGATCTTGATGCCCGACATGATTGTAAATAATCCATCCAGTAGAAGCTACATTCGCAATAGCAATACCTACAGCAGCATTACCATCGTGAGCATTATGAATCAAATTACCTTGAACCAAAATATTTTTCTGAACTTCAGTTGAGGCACAGTAAATAGACGCATATGGAGTAGCATCAAAATCACCAATAATACGATTATTAAGTAATTTAACATCATTGGCATTTTTAAGTAAATCTATTGCAGTTACAAATGCAGTATCTACTTGCTCAATTTCACAATTAACAATTTCAAGGCCATCATAATCATTATCTGCTGTACCAGCATGAATGATATCGACCCAATTTTCATCTGTAGTATTTTGTTCAAATCTGCATGAATCTAAACGAAAACCTTTAGCAGTAATAACTATACCAGCTGCGATATCAGCATGTCCAGCAGCAAAAATGACATTCATAATAGATATATTTGCTGCAGTTACCAAAGCAGTTACAGTAGTAGCTGCATCCATTAAAAAACGTGGCCGAGTATCATACCTGCCAAGACCAATAATATTTACTCCAGCAACATCAAGAGTAATTCCGCCAGCACCAGTAATTGTTTCTGCATGTGCAGGCATCAAATAAATTGTATCCCCTTTATTTGCAGTACATTTACTAAGTGCTGCATCAAGAGAAGCAAAAGGTTTTTTACTGTCTGTTCCTTTATTGCCATCATTACCAATAGTTGAATCTACAAAAAAGACAGTTCCAGTTGTTATTTGATTCATTACTGGCAATACAGGCACACCAAAACTCGAAAGACCATTCGGAAAATTTGTTAAACCCATTTTAATCCACTCCTTTTTGAGCAGCTGCCCTACCAGTTAAGATAGAGCAGCCAGATTAAGTTTTAAACAAATAACTTACCGTTCATTTATGAACGCCAAGTTTACATCAATCATCTAAAATTATCCAAGAATAATTATAACCTTTTTTAATTGATCGAATAGTTGCTGGATCAACTTTAAAGATTCTAGCTATCTTAGGATATGTACCTCGTTTAAGCTTACCTTTTAAGAGGCGTTTAATAATTTTAACATCTATTTCAGTTAATTTCTGACTCCTATGTGTACCAATTTTTACAGCATCAATAGTATTATCAGAATAAGTTCCTGTAATTAAATGATTAGGATTTACACATTTACGATTATTACAAGTATGACGTATAATCTGTCCTTGTGGAATCAAGCCATTAAAAATTAAATAAGCCATTCTATGTGCATTATAAGTAACACCATCCCACCTAATTTGGCCATAACCATTACTACGTGTATTTCCTATCCATTCCCAACAAAAATCTTCATTTCCTTTGTCAAAACAATCAGAAGGTAGTTTAGCTAAAAAACGCTTTTTAACTCCTAAAAAAGTACCAAATTTTCTTATATCAACTTGGTAAGGTTTTTTTAAACTCTCTTGATTTAATTCCACAATTAACTCCTTAATTATGATACTCTTAAAAAATATGCGGAAAACAAATGAGTAGTTTGTCTTATCGGAGATATCATCCTATCCGCATAATTTTAAATTACGCAGGCGCCGAACCGAAAATTCCGCGCGGATCAGACCAACCAAAACTACCACGAAATGTAGCTTTAAATTTTGCATTTTCGGTATCAAAATCATTCTCAGAACCGAAAGCATCAGCGCGCCGTTCCATGTATTTAAGTCCATCAGGACAATTGGTTCTAATAAACCAGTTATTGGTATCAGTAAGATAATGATTTACTGCGATGCCTTTCGGAAACTTTTTAGATGCCCGAAGAGCATTAATATCATTATTTGCAGAATTAGACTGTCCAATAGATTCAAGAATACGAAATGCATCAAACTCCAAATCAGCAGGAATAATCAACTGCTGCGGCATAATAGCAATGGTAAGACCACGATCGGTGGTGAAGTTTGAAATGTCAATACATGCCTGCTCTAATGCAGCTTCACTAAGATCAGCAGCAACAGTAAGTTCATTACTCCAAGTACCACCAGATTTATTCGGATGGTCAGTGGCACAAAGTTCTTTTCCATCGGAATTAGCGCCCATTGTATAAGCCGCAGTAAATGCCCGATTAAGAACGTTCGCACCAACAATTTCTTTCGTCTGACGGATGGAAAAAGCAAGTGCATTTGCTCGCCGGAGTGAAATGGTTACAGCAATACCATCCTCGTACATTTCACGAGTAATGATAAAACCAAGGCCATAGGTGATATGCGTGTAACGATTCACGAAACCCTGTTCCTGTGAATCATAAGCAATACCAGCACCCTCAGTTTTAACTGCTGCAAGCCCGAAACCAGTTACGCCGGCTTCTTCTTCAAACGCCCGAGTTGATTTACCAATCTCAAAAATATCCTTATATTCAATCGGATATTCCTTATACTTCAAGCCAAACCAGGTTTTAACTCCTGGAATAAGATCTTTTGCAAAATTACTTGTTGAAATAATACCCATTGTGGGACCTCCCTAAGAATTAAAAATTAAACATCTACTGTAGTAATTTGTTCACGATACGCATGTTCGGCAAGAAGAACTTCCCATTTACAATGAGTACCAAGTGCATTATCTTCCCGATTCACAACACGAAGAATTCTAAGCTGTCCTGCAGCAGTAGCAGTATCACTGGAATCGAGTTCCATACCGGAAAGACCAGTAGTAGATGATCCAGCACCGGCAACAAGATCTGTAAGCAATCCAACCATATCAGCAGTAAGATTATTACCCTCACTATCTTCCTGAACTTCAAAGATGGTAAAAGGATCATCTACAACCAAAGCATACATTTCAGTACTTTTTGCTTTATACTTCATGTTAAGATTATCAGGATTTGCCATCAAACTCGGATGTGTTCCAAAACCAATAACAACACCTACAAGGGTTTCATTGGTAGCTGCAGCTCGTTCAATAGAAGGAAACTTAGCAGTAGCATCTGAAGAGCCAGCAAGTTTAACAGCATCACCTTTAAATACTTCAACATCATAATCAGATTTAAAATAATAAATATTAGCTTTCCCATTCCAGGGAGAACCTGTCAAATTTTTTACCGGTTTGAATCCGGACGGTCTATCAAGATTCGCCATAAATACACCTCCTTAAACGCCAACAACGGTAACTTGTTCACGGTATGCATGCTCTACAAGGAGCACTTCCCATTTACAATTTGTACCGAGTGCGTTATCTTCTCGATTGACTGCCCGCATAATACGAAGATTTCCTGTAGCGCCCGTATCGCTAGACTGAAGTTCAATACCGCTAAGACCAGTATCGGTATCACCACCAGCATCGATAAAATTTGCAGCCTGACCAACGGCATCAGCATCAATGGCGCCATCTTCTTGAACCTCAAAAATTACAAAAGGATCATCGACAACCAATGCGTACATTTCCGTCTTGGTAAGCTTGTACTTCATGTTGAGATTATCAGGATCTACCATCAAACTTGGATGAGTACCGAAACCGATAACTACACCAACATTAGCCAGATTACCTGCAGCAGATTTTTCAATTGATGGAAATTTACCGGTAGCATCTGCAGATCCAGCAAGTTTAACAATGTCGCCTTTAAACACTGTTGAATCATAATCAGATGTAAAATAATAAATATTGGCTTTTCCATTCCAAGGAGAGCCACCTAAATTTTTAATAGGCTTGAGTCCCGAAGGACGATCAAGATTCGCCATAATTCACCTCACTAAATTTTATGAAAGTTGTACCTGACCAGAAAGTCCATCCTGGCCAGGAGTTTTAGAATTTCTTTGAATTTCTTTTTCTACCTGAGTTATTTTAGCTTGTTCGCCTTTTTGATCTTCATCGTAATACTTTTTTGGAATTTCCATAAGAAGTGCATGCTGATTACCACCAACATGAACGTCTACAGTGCTACCGAGTTGGGTTGCTTTTCCAATTTTAGGATCGCCAACTTTGGTAGGTTCATCAACAATTGAATATCCAGCGTCTTTGAATTGTTGAATACGATCTCCTTTATCATTAACAAAACGGCGCACGAAACCAGGCTTTTGCGGTGCAGTTAAAATGTTGCGACTACCTAAAGGGATTCTTTTTCGCGATTGCTCCTTATTAATTTCAGTCATCTTATGCCTCCTGCATATTTGCAATATCATTAATATATTGTTTTTCTGTCATTACACCAGTTTTTACAAATTGATTCATAATTGCCGTTTGATCTGGAGTAAGATTTGCACTTGTAAAAGTTGGTGTTGGTCCACTATTTGTAGGTGCTTCAACAGGACTGGAAGGTCCAACTGGCTTCGCTGCTTTAGCTGATGCTGGAGATTCAAATTTATCTGGAAAAACTTCAGCCACTCTTTGGCGAATGAGTGAGTAAATTCGCTCTAATGGAGCACCTTGATATTGCTGAGCAACACTTTCAGCATAAGTTGCCATTTCAGGCTCAGTTAAATACCATTGATTATCTTTAACCCAATCAGCGTAAACTGGATTTGTTGTTTCAGTAGGTTTTGTTGTTGGAACAGTTAAGTCTTTTTCTAAATCGTCAATTTGTTTATCAATAGCGTCTACTTTGTCAATATCTGCAAGTTCTACTGCAGCACGCTTTTCATTTTTAAGTGTTTCAATTTCACCTTGCATTTTCCGAACATCAGATTTATATACACGTTCATTATGCTCTTTCAAGGCATCAATTGAACCTTGCATATTGGTTAGTTGATCTTTAAGGCCTGTATTTTGATCATGCATAGTATCTTGAATTTCACGCGATTTCAAAATATATGTAGTAGCATCAATGGAATTTTCACCCTTATAATTAGGATTCCAACCGATTTTAATAGCCAAATCTTCTACAGTTACTTCAGGTTTGGTTGGTTCTGCAGGCTTTGCTGGCTCTGCAAGTTTTGCTGGGACTGCTGATTCTGCTGGTTTTTCATCAGTAACAACTTTCCCATCAACTAAAGGATCTACTTCTGCTGGCTTTTCAATAGCTGGTGTTTCCACAGCAGGTTTTGCATCAGCAGGTTTTGCATCAGTTTCAGCTAAAATATCATCAATAAATTGTTCTGTCATAACTTCACCTTTTCCTTATTTATTTTCCTTATTTATTCTCTAATGCTAAAAGCCTCTGGCTCGGCCGGCGCGTTGCGCCGTCCTTCGCATCTCCCGGGGGGGTTATTAATATAATGAATTAAAAGTCTAGTTTTGCAAGAATATCATTATCATTAATCAAAACATAGTTTAATTCATCATGGCCGGTCATTACTACACCAGCGTAGCGCGCATAACTTACTCGATCACCAACCTTTGCCCAAGGCTTTCCATCATCAATGTCCTTCCAGGCAGCAAGTCCAATAGAGATTACTCTGCCGGATGTTGCCGCAGCCTGTTCTTTATCAGCGACAGTATCAGGAATGATAAGACCAGCTTTAGTGGTTCTTTCAGTTGGGTCAGGTAAAATTAAAATATGGCCGCCTGTGGGAATGATTCCAGCTTCTTTATTCATAAGGTATCTCCTCTTCATTGTCCTCATCTTCATAAGTTAAATTTAACAATTGGTTAAGTCCGTTAATTTGGCCGATTACTCTATTTGTCATGCCATGTGTCTCTTCGGCAGTCTGCCCAATTGTTGTTCCTTTAGATAGCATGGAAACTAAACTTTGTTTAGCACGCTCAACTTCTTTGTAAATCTCAATAGTCACCGGGTTTGCTTTCCATTCAACAAACTGTTCTTTTGTAATCATGATTCTCCTTTATATTTGATTGTTACTCTCTAATCCATACTCCCTTTTCGCTGTACTTTTTGTCACTCCAGTCGGCGCTTTACCAACTGATTGCTGACTCCGACCAAGTTGAATTTGATTCATCACTTGAGCTTCATTAATATCAAGTTTTCTTTCATCATTGTGAATGCCAGCCATTGTTTTGTTCTGCCCGCCATATTCACTTTTAATCTTGGCATAATTCAGCTGGGTTTCAGACTGTAACTTTTCTACTTTCGCTGTGAGTTCTGCGAGCTCAGCCTGAAATTTCTGCATCTGCATTTGTTCTTCTTGCGCAGCCTGTTCATTCTCTTCTGGCAAAATCTTGTCAACATCGCTAATATTCATAGCAAGGAGATAGCGCCGATTAATTTCCAGATCATTCAAGCCTTGGCCGCGCAATTCCAGCATGGCTTTGGCTTTCATTAATCTTTGCATCATGGTGGTACTATCAGGATCAGAGACAGGAACAACATCGAAATCATGCGTAGAGAAGTCAGCCTGAATATCAGCTTCGCTATCATCAAGCACAGTTTGATAAGTCATCTGATCAAGATACAATGCATTAAGTCGGCGCAACTTGGAAAACTCTTTATACTGTGCGCGATAAACGCGTTTATGCACGGCAGAATAAACTTGCAGCCCTTGTTCAATCAGGGCAAGTACAGACTCAGCTGGTACATTCGCGCCGGGAGAATTTCCAGCAAGTATTTCTGTCATGCCAGCAAGTTCTTTACCAGCCTCTATAAGCATTCCTAACAATGCAAAAAGTGTCTGCGATGGTTCGCGTACTGGCATTGCAAAAACATTTTTACGTAGATCATCCCCAGTAGCGTCAACAGGTTTCCACTCACCAGCCTTTAGCTGGATTGATTTGCCCCTACCAATACGAAGTCCGCGCCCAAGAAAACCACTTTGCCTGTTTGAAAGAGTTCCAGCATCAATAAGCTGATTGATTAAAGTATTCACGGCTGAATTGGTACTTGTCAATAGGCTGCCAAAACCCATGCCATAGAAACCGCCGTCTATAGAGGGCATAAAAACATATTGCGTAAAATACTGTTCTGGAACTATCTTAATTATTGGTCCATCAGGATTAGCTGTACCATCATCATTTGGTTTGCGAATAATTCCATCTGTTGCAAATCTTGGCGCTATCCTGACAAGTTTCTGTGACTCTTCATGGACAGTAACAATATATGGTTCTTGATAACCATCTTCATCAAGGTCATACCAGCGATGCTGCTCTAAAAACAGGTGTGGAGTTTCTTCATCAGAATTGCCTTCAGGATCTGTTGCTTGACCAAGTTCAGCAATATCAAAATCTATAAAAATTCCAGATTTGATGCGCTCAACAATTTCGTTATGATACAAATAGATTCTATGTGTAACTCTTGGCGCACGTTCAAGTGTTTGGGTTTTATAATTGACAACAACATCATCAGCGAAAGCTATTTCAGAGACATTACGTCTTGCAAGACTATCAAAATAACTCTTTTTGAATACACAGCCAACCGCTGGCAAGGTAAAAAGAAGTTGATCTAAATCCTCCTCCCAATTTTGCATTTCATTAAGTACTTGGAAAGACATAAAATCAGAAATGCGTTTAGCGCGTTCAAACTTTTTGTTATCTGGATCGCTGCCAATAACCTTACCTTTGACAACTTCATTACCTTTAATTAATTCAGGATATGCTCGCGCTGCAAATTGAATACAGGCATTAATAATTAGCGGGTATTTAACATTGGCAATAACATCGCCAGCATAAGTCTTTTTCTTTGTTAATAATTTCGCCAGATCAATTATTTGTTTATTTAGTTCTTCCCAATCGGAGCGGCTATCCAGATCAAGTTTATATCCTTCAAGGACTTTATTTGTCAAATCGGCAATAGTATTATTATCTTGTTTCGATGCAAGATTGGTAATAAGCACTGCAGCTTCTGCGCGCAATATTTCTTTTTCAATAACTTGCATGAGCTCTTCATCAGCCTGACTCTGCGCAGAAATAAGCTCTTCTACAGGTTCTTCAGTTCCCCAGACTGGGCGCTGTCCTTCAGTTGGCTCATCTAAAATCATGTCTTCTGGTATTGCCATTTACTATCCTTTATCCTTGTTAATATCCCGTGATCATATCTCTACCTAAGTCGTTAGCTTGCTCAGAATTTTCCCAGGCAAGATACTCCCAATGAGGTTTGGCAATAGCTCTGTCCAGCCCTGACATAACTAAATACCGTGTATCATCCATCAAGTGATCGTCTTTTTTAACAATTTTACCATTTTCATCTCTGCGATACAGTCGAAACTCAGCAAACCAATTAACCAGTGATTTAAATACTTTAAGTTTACCAAGACTTAACATTTGCCAAACATTATATAATCCAGCCTCAACTGATTTATTAGCATTTTCAATGTCAAGACCACATTTAACATAAGTTTTATAAAGTTGTTTACCATCTTCTTGACTGCGGCCATGCGCCGCAGAATCAATCACGCCTGGAATCCATATTCCCCTGGCTTTGATTGCTTCAGCATGAACAAATGGTTCCGCCTGACCTTTATAATATTCCGAATGAAGAAAAGTAATTTTAGATGTCGGATCGGTGGCGCCCCATAAACAAGCAGTTTTCTTCCAACCAACATCCAGCGCATAACAGCGCAACCAATGATCAGGAATTGCAAAATCAGACACACTAATCTCAGACTCTTGTATTGGAAAAATAGCGCCAGAACCAAGCTGTGGAATACCTTTAGACCTGGCATCGCGTTGATGTGGGGGAAGGGCGGCGAACAGTTTGTCTTTTTGCTGAGTTGTTAAATGTGGCGCGTCATCCCACGTAGCCATGATTAAAGATTTACTTCCAGTTAAGTTTTCTTTAATCGCGCCGCCTGGCAAGAACTGCATAACAGTTTCCGTGAGTCCTTCAAGGGGAGTAAATGTTAACATGATTAGACCATTTGTTGTCATGGTCCGAGTTACGCATTCTGTATAAATCGAAAGTGGACATTCTTCATCTAACCAGATTAAATCTTGTTCAGTACCTTCAAAAGACTTTCGTCCTTCAGCATAGGACTTGATTTTAATCCGAGAAAATCCGCCAAAGATACTTTTTACCAATATGGTGTCTACAGCATTAGGAACACCGCCAGCTTTCGGCGTAGTTTTAACTATATATTTTTTTGGAATTAGGCCAGTGCCAATATCTTCTGGCGGCCCTAAAAGTTTGAATTGTACAATATCGCGCGCTGTTGTTGATGTTGTTCCCGCTGCCCATGTACTAATTGCTCGTTTGAAGCGATACCCTTCCCACCAATCTGGATAGCGCCCTGTGGCATGTAGAACAGTTTCAAATGCACCAATTCCCTCACTTTTTCCAACCCGATTTGCAGCCATAATACAGCGTTCAGCTGAGGTTTTGCCAAGTTTGAAAAACTGCATATGTTTAGGGTAATTATCTCTGGAAAGAGGACCACTGGGAGGATAAAACTGCGTTATACGCTGTTGTCTTATTCGGGAATTTTTCTCTTTTAAGAGTTTTAAGTATTGCTCTTTACCCTCTCTTGAAAGATCATTTGTTTGATTAACAGCGCGATACATTAAACCTCCTCAATATTATGAAAAGGATCAAAATTAGGATCGGCTAAAATTGTTTGCTCTTCTTTATTTGGAGGAGTCGGCGCTGCAGTATCTACCCCGACAATAGATTTCAGCGCCGACTTGGAACCATTAGCGGAGGAGGAACTAATGGCAGGAGAATTATTAATAAAACCAATAGGATTTAATGGCTCTTCATTTTCTTCAGTGACTACATTTTCACCCTCTTGTTTCGGTTGCTCAGTTTGTCCTTTAGTAATGGATGTTTTCAGCGCTGCAATTTCAGAATCAATTTCTTTATCTGTTTTAACTTGCATGGTCATATCAATAGAAAGCTTATCTGGAGCTTTATAGCCAGAACGATCTAAGACATCTTTCGCTGTACCGAGCTGTACAGCTGCTGGAGCTTTTGTCGTTGGATCCATTAACCTTTTTAAGGTTTTCAAAGCTCCGCTATTCATGGAAATTAATTCTTTTCGCACATCCAAGGTGGTATTTTTCATCTTATCATTTAATCCATCCATGTATGCCTGCCCTAATGGTGATCTTATAATCTGTGAAATAGTAGTATGCTGTAAGCCCAGCCGCGCAGCGATTTCATTATTACTGAAACCGTTGAACGACATTTGGATAATATTTCTATGATGGGCTTTTAACTGTTTTAGCATAAATAACCTGGATAAAATAAAAACTGGAATAATTTAAGCTGGATTATTATCTATAATGGCAGGATAACACACTTTGTCGGAGAAAAAAAGGTTTTTTTAAAGAAACTTTCGGAACTTGTGTGTAACCTCTCCGCTATATTTTCACAATCTATTCACATATTCAATATATACATTCCGCCCATCTAAGCACTTCTAAAGTTGACGAAAGTCAAATCGTCCCCTACGCCGCTGAGATTGTTCACTTATGAACGGCCATTTGTTTTCTTTTGTCTTTTGTTTTCTTTTGGATGTGGAAAGTTTTGTTGAGTTGTTGTTCAAAATAGCTGCGAAGTACAAATGTATGCAGAAGACCTAATCTTTAATATAAAAATCAAGGCATCGACTATTTAAGAGTTCCGTTCATTTAAAAATTGTTCCCTCATTGAATGGGATAGTACCTTATAGATAAAGTAATTTTCATTCAGTTGGTGTGGTCGGCAACAGTTAATAAGGAATAAACATTTAATAAAAGGTGAAACATATAGCATAGTTGGCACGGTCTATGCATTCCTTATATATAGCGGCCTGTTGGCCCGTGACCGTGACCGGACCGTAAAACGGGACGTCCGTCCGTCCGTGGCCGTTTCGTGGCCGTGGCGGGTGCGTGCGGGTGCGTGGCCGGCACATTCACACAAATATTCAGACCGTCCGGCGGTCCCGGTCTCCCGGTATATAAGGATAAATCGGGAAAATAAAAATAGTTTGAAAATAATTAAACAAAAGACTTGACAAAGATTATTTTGTGTATTACGTTGTATTTAACAAGCGGTTAAGGCACGGCCGGAATTAATCCGGTGGGCGTGAGTAACACTGACCGCAAACTTCTAAGATAAAGGAATTTTATCATGGCAAAATCAATTTACGCATTATTAGATGACCTTATGACAGAGACGAGCGTTCCGGCAGTAACTGACAAGGACGGGAAAAATGTGAGAGAATATCATGGCATGGTTCAGCATACATTTCCACGGTCTGCCCTGCCCACCAGCGCACAATTTGAAGATGCCGAAGAATTGTTGACTTGGGCAGAGGATGCAGGTGTTTTGCATGCCTGCCTGCAAAGCGGTGTTCAATCACGAATTATTGATTACAGGGCTATCTTTAAGGGGATGAAAAAAGACGATGTCTGGTCACCTGAATTTGGGCAGGAAAATGTTAACACTGCCGAATGGAAAGTCGTATCACGACCTGAAGCAAAGGTCAACGTTTCCGAAGCGAAGGCCGAGGCCACAAAACAGGCCAATGTCAAGATGGCGCAAGCTATGAGTGATGCCGGTCTTGATAATGCAATGATCATTACGACACTGAGCGCATCTTGCGGTGCAGATATGGCTAAGGAAATAGTTAATTCCTTAACCTAACCAATCCATCCATCCACCAAAGGCGGGAGCTCCCACAGTTCCGCCTTTAAACTATTTAAGGAAAATAAAATGATACTTACAATAGAACATATTAAATTTTTAAAATTTGAGGGATATAAAATAGAAAAGACAAAATTTAATTTTACCGACACAATAATTCTTATAGAAGATAAAGTATATAAAATCAATACCACAGTTTTTAATTTACGATGTTTAATTCAGCATTATATTGAATTAGAATACATTAAAACATTGTAAACAGTGTAAAAAGTACACACAAAACTTGCGAAGCTGCCGGAATCCCTGTTCACTTATGAACCGCCGCACGAACCGCCCTAATATCCCCAAAACCGCCCGAACTATCTCAAACCATACCCATATAGCCTTATAGCCTGTTGCATAGCCTTAAATCGCTCCTGCTTTGATAAATATAGGTGTTTTGGTTGATATGGGTGTGTGTGTTTTTACGTCTATTAGTTTACATCCCCTCTTTAAATGGGTAGGTGGTGGGGGTAGTTCTCTTTTAAATATTTTTTTTTAAGACATAACCCATAACCCGGACCAGGGGCAAAGGGTGATGTACACTTATAGACGTAAAAACATGAACACCCATCTCACTTCACTCCCACCAAAGTTAAGTCATACCAGCAGCGCTGGAACATTAAACTATTGAGAGTGTTAAACCAGTTGGTATGATAGCAGGCAGCGGCCAGATTAAAACTTACAGCAACAGCAAACAGTTTGTATCTATACGAAACATAAGTTGACTTTTTACGTTGTTTATGTTATTGTTTACAC
>Ga0075121_1001745_pt1 | contig 13167 bp, 9 predicted proteins | sample AntAceMetag02UKG_FD_69793 | JGI IMG/M metagenome (GOLD analysis project Ga0075121, IMG submission 69793) | Saline lake microbial communities from Ace Lake, Antarctica - Antarctic Ace Lake Metagenome 02UKG | ecosystem: Environmental > Aquatic > Non-marine Saline and Alkaline > Saline | place... | reverse complement strand
GATGGTTCTACGGATAATACTACAAGAGTAGTTACGGATAACCCATTAAGTAAGACGGGCAAGCTACGCATTTTAAAGAACCAACGAAATCGCGGAAAAGGATATTCAGTTAAAAGAGGGATTATGGAATCCAAGGGGGATTACGTGCTCTTTAGCGATGCTGACCTATCCACCCCTATCGGAGAAGTGGAAAAGTTATTCTCGGCATTGAATGAAAAATGTGATATAGCTATCGGTTCACGTAGCATAAAAGGCGCGCAGATAAAAGTGCACCAGCCTTTTTATAGAGAATATATGGGTAAATTCTTTAACAGGTTAGTAAGGATCTTTGCGTTTAAAGGTATTATTGACACACAATGCGGTTTTAAGCTGTTTAAGGGCACACTAGCCAGAGATATAGCCGCGCAGATGCGAGTAGATGGCTTTGCCTTTGATGTTGAGATGCTCTATCTGGCAGGAAGAAGCGGATACAGGATAAAAGAAGTACCTATTGTATGGGAGAATTCCCCCTTAAGCAAGGTCTCTCCTGTCACGGATTCATTTAAAATGCTGTTCGATATTTTATCAATAAAGAAGCTACACGAAAGGACAGAATATAGAAAATGAGAATATCTTTTATCTATCCCCCAAAGCAGCGCGTAAACAGATGTTATTACACGGAGAAGATATGGAAGAATTATAATGAAAATGCGATTCTTCTGCCTTCATTAGGTATGGCTTATTTAGCGGCTCTTGTACGAGAAAAAGGTATTGAAGTTCAGCTCATTGACGCGAATGTCTTAAATTTAAGTGAAAAGGATATTGAAAAGAGGCTTACCGATTTTAAGCCGGAGCTTTTACTTTTTACCTGTATAACAGATAATTTTCAGGATACCATATGGTGGATAAAGCGCATAAGAGAAATGTATGATGCGCGCGTGGTAATAGGTGGGCCACATATGGAGCTCTATTCAAAGGAGGCCTTAAGTTATGATTGCATAGATTATGGTGTAATAGGCGATGGATGGGAAACCCTTCCCGAGCTTTTAGATGCGTTAGATAATAAAAAACCTTTATTAGATATAAAGGGGATATGTTATAGAAAAGACGGAGAGGTTATTCTAACAGAAAAGAGGCTTAAAACAGTCAGCTTGGAAGGTGTACCGTTTCCTGCAAGGGATCTTTTGCCTAATGACAAGTATGATACGGTTCTTTCCAAACAAAGCCCTATTACTACCATGATAACGGCTCTTGGCTGCCCTTTTAGGTGTACTTACTGTTGCACAGATACCGTTATTCGCAGTAGAAGCGCGGAGCATGTTGTAGCGGAAATAGAGGAGTGCGTTAATAAGCATGGGATAAAAGAGATAGAGTTCTATGATGAGACATTTACCGTAGACAAGGCAAGGATATTTAAGGTATTAGATCTTATAGAGGAAAAGAAGCTGAATTTTCTCTGGTCCATACGAACCAGGGCGGATTGCGTTACAGAAGAAATGATAAAGAGAATGGCTAATTTGGGCTGCATAAGGATAAATTACGGCATAGAATCCGCGGACGAGAGTATTTTAAAAAGTATTAAAAGAGATATACCGTTTAGCGTTATAAAGGATGCTGTAAGATGGTCAAGAGAAGCCGGTGTAACGGTTTTTGGATTTTTCATGATAGGACTTCCAAATGAGACAAAAGAGACTGTAGAAAAGACGTTAAACTTGATGTTAGAGCTTGACCTTGATTTTATACAGCTGAACAAATTTGTCCCTATTCCTGGTTCTGAAGCATATGAACAGATAAAAAATGAGACAGGTGAGGATTTTTGGAGAGATTATACATTGAGTAAAGTGAGTTTGGAAGATTTTAAGCCATATGGGATAAATTTGACTCCTCAGGAACTTGATTATTATCTTGAAAAAGGCTATAAAGCATTTTACTATAGGCCTAAGTATATATGGAGAAAATTGATTGCTGTAAGATCTTTTAAAGAGTTATATCGTATGGCTTCGGCCGCGTTATCATTAAAATAAAGGAGAAAAAATGGAACCTCCATTTAAAATAGGTGTTTCAATGTGTTTGCCGGCTTTTAATGAGGAAGATAATATAAAAAAAGCAATTGATGATTCAATACCTGTGTTGAATGCAATTTCAGATGACTGGGAGATCGTTGTTGTTGATGATGGTTCGGAGGACGGCACTAATAAGATTACAAAAGAAATTATTGAATTAAATAAACGTGTAAGGCTTGTGCAGCACGATAAGAATAGAGGGTATGGGCAGGCCCTTATAACTAGTTTTGCCGCTAGCCGTAAAGAATGGATATGGCTAAGTGCGTCAGATAGCCAGTTTGACCCAAACGAGATATTTAAGATGATTCCCTTTATTAAAGATTATGACGCGATAGTTGGCTGCAGGTACAATAGGGCTGACCCTCCTTACAGAAGGCTATATGCTAAATTATACAACGGCCTCATTAAGGTGGTGCTAGGCTTAAGCATAAAAGACATAAATTGTGGCTTTAAGCTGATTAAAAGAGGCATCTTTGATAAAATCAGCCTGGAATCCGCAGGTGCGTTAATAGATGCGGAATTTTTCTATAAATGTAAAAAAAATAATATTTCCCTAAAGGAAGTCGCTATTGAGCATAAACCTCGTGAATTTGGGTCGCAGACAGGCGGAAACTTTATGGTGGTTATAAGGATGTTTATGGAGCTTTTAAGGTTAAGAATGGGGAATAAGGCATGAAGATAGTGATAATAGGTGGTGGCCTTGCGGGAATGGCAACAGCGTTTTATCTTTCAAGGAGAGGCCATAAAGTTACAGTATATGAAAAAGAGAAAGATTTGGGCGGTCTTGCAAGAAGTTTTGCTTTAAAAGACAATTTTCTCGAGGAATATTACCACCATATTTTTTTAACAGATACGTATACTATAAAATTGATAGAGGATGCAGGCCTTAGCAGTGGACTCATGTGGGAAGAATCCAGGATGGGTATTTACTGTGATAATAGTGTATATGCTTTTGGCACACCTTTAGATCTTCTTAGGTTTAAGCCTCTTTCTTTGATTGATAAACTAAGATTTGCCTTATCGACTATGTATCTCGCGAAGGTAAAAGATTACAGCAAACTTGAGTCTATAAGTGCAGAGGAGTATCTTATCAAGTCTGCCGGCAGTAATGTTTATAAGAAGATTTGGGAGCCGCTCTTAGCTACTAAATTTGGTGAAAAACATTACAAAGAAGTAACCGCGGGGTGGCTTTATGCAAGAGTGAGTTCAAGAGGAAAATCTAAACAAGGGTTTTTTGAAAGAGAGAAGCTTGGTTATCTTGATGGCAGTCTTAACGTCTTGTTTAATAAACTAAAGAATATGATCGAGGAAAAAGGAGGTAGCGTATTTACATCTTCTGAAGTAGAAAGAATAGATACTGATAAGGATGGAAAAATAATCGTAACGGTTGATAAGGGTTCTGTTAGTGAAGTATTTGATAAGTGCTGCCTGTGTATTCCAAATGAACCCGCTCTAAAAATAGCGGGCCATTTATTTAACGGAAACTATAATAAGTCTCTCGAATCGATAGAATATAGAGCTGTTTTATGTTCAGTGCTTCTTATAGAGAAAAGCTTGAGTCCTTACTACTGGTTAAATATAAGTCAGAGAGAGGTCCCTTTTACAGGGCTCATGGAGCACACTAATCTTATTTCCAAAGGCAGGTATAGTGGAGATGATATTATATATCTTTCGCGATATATCTCTGTTGATGATAGCCAATATAATATGTCAAATGAAGACTTAGTTGATTTTTATTCTAAGCATATAAAGGATATATTTCCACATTTTGATAAGTCTATAATAAAAGAATCCTTTGTATTTAAGGATGCCTATGCCCAGCCGATAGTAACTAAGGGGCACAAGGACAGGATGCCGCCCCATAGAAGTACTGTTGATAATATTCTTATTAATAATCCTACGCAGATATATCCTGATGACAGGGGAATGAGCCATGGTATTAAGCAGTCGATTGAAGTCGCGAATATTATTAATGAAGCAGCCTGTTAAACTGCTTATATTAATAATGCTAGTAGGCCTTTTCCTTAGAATATGGGGAGCCGGGTTTGGCCTGCCGTATCTATTTCATGCTGATGAGACGCATACAGTAAATCTTTCGGCATCGCTTGGATATAACTTGCTAAATCCAAAAATATTCTGGAAACCCGCATTTATCTATTATCTAACGGGCTTAGGCTATGGACTGTATTTTTTACTAGGGAAGCTTATAGGTATATTCCCAAACTTAAATAGTTTTAAGGAGCTCTTTGTATTAAATCCAACATCGTTTTATATGATAGGACGTGTAATCATAGGGGTAGTATTTGGTGTATTATCAATACCGGCTATATATAATTTAGGCAAAAGATTTTATAGTCAAAGAACAGGCCTGTTATCAGCCCTTTTTTTGTCAGTATCTTTTATACATGTTCAGAATTCACATTATATAGCACATGATATCCCGGTTTTGTTCTTTATTATTCTTACATTAAATTATGCATATGATATATTTTCCTACGGCAGGTTAAAAGATTACTTAAAAGCAGGCCTCTGTTTAGGACTTGCTGTAGCTACTAAGTATAATGCCGTGCTTGTCTTTATTGCTATTTTGTTCGCGCATCTGTTTTTAATAAGTAAGAAAAAGCCATTTCAGGTTAGAAACATATTTTCGATGAAACTTGTTTATTCAATCTTGTTAGCAGGATCTGTCTTTTTTATTATTAACCCATATATATTTATAGATTTTAGTAGTTTTAAAGAGACTTTTTTGGATCTATCTCATGTAACAGGCTATATAGGTTTTAGCCATCATATACGAGTTGGTATTATTGAGGGAGTCGGGATAGGAATATTTTTATCTGGAATACTAGGTTTTTTGTACATTACAAAAACAGGTATTAAAAAGGCTATTCTGTTGCTATGCTTTCCTCTTTTGTATTATGCGCACCTTGTATTTTTTAGTCAGGCTCACGAGAGATACGCGCTTATATTAGTACCATTTTGGATAGTATTGGCTGGTTTTTTTCTTGATAATATCTTTTCATTTTTACAGGTTCGATGCAAAAAGGTAATAGCAACATTTTTTGCGGTTATAATAATAGGCCTTATTATAAGCCAAACGTTTTATAAGAGCCTATATTCTGATTGGTTGTTTTCTAAAAAAGATACCAGGATTTTGGCAGCAGAATGGATAGAGAGAAATATCTCTCCAGGGTCTAATCTTGTAGTGGACCATACTTTTTTTAAGCCTGTAATAAGGCAAAGCTATCAACAGCTCAAGGAGAAGGAAGTGTATATAGCTGATAAAGGTTTATCAGGGGCACAGAATGATAAGTTAGATATAATGCTTAAAGCCTATAAGGAAGATTTAAGTCCAGGTTATAATATATTCTATTTAGGTGATATGGATGAAGATAAGAATGTTTATATTTTTTCAGAATACCCAAAAATAAGGACAACCAAGAAAAGCTTAAGCGCGCACGATATAGAGTATGCTATTATTACCAATGAAGGAAATGCCAAGCTTAGTCCGGATTGGCTCCCTGAAACATCGAAACTAATTCATCAAATAAGCCCATATCGTAAAATGCCGAATATTGATGAGAATGAATATATATCTGTTACCGCGGGCCCGTTTAGGGATAAAAACCTTTTTTCCAGAGATAACAATGGCCCATTAATCATGATATACAAGATAAGATGAATAAAAATATAATTAATTATATAGCGAAATTTAAAAAGGCCTCAGCACAATATAGGCAACGAGCTGGCGTATGCCCTCAGTTGCCTGTGCGTCTTTGGATAGAGCCTACCAACAGGTGTAATCTCAAGTGCATAATGTGCCCGAATTCAAATCCCCCGAAGAACGCTAAATACGGTGATATGAGTATGGAGTTATATAAAAAAGTCATAGATGAGGCATCGGGGTTTGTTGTGGATATCAATCTTTTTGCCAGGGGAGAGTCGCTTCTAAATGACAAGATATTTGATATGATATCTTACGCCAATTTAAAAGGCCTGCGTACCAGGCTTGAGACAAACGCGACACTGCTTAGCAAGGAGAATTCAGAAAAGCTTTTGCGTTCTGGTTTGAATTTTCTATCATTTTCTTTTGACGGTTATACAAAACAGGCATATGAAAAGGTAAGGGTCAACGCGACTTACGAGAAAACGCTAAGCAATATTTTAAATTTTCTAAAAATAAAAAAACGCCTTAAATCAAAAAACCCATTTGTATTTATACAAGTTATTGAGATGTTGATTGTTAAAGATGGTATAAACAGGAGGGCAAGGTCTGATTTTAAGAGATTATTTAAAGGTATGCCGGTAAACGGTTTCAGGTTTATCCTGCCGCATAGATTTGGCGGGGTGATAAGCAAAGACGTAACAGGTACGGATTACGCGTATATGAACAAGGAAGGGTTAATACGCAATTTTGTAAAAATGAGATACACTACTTGTCCGTATCCGTGGTATGGAATGAGCGTATACTATGATGGAAAAGTCCTGCCTTGCTGCTTGAATTTCTTTGATAATTATGTAATAGGCGACGCTAATAAGGATAATCTTGTAGATATCTGGAACGGAGAGCGCATGGTTTCCTTAAGAGAAAAGCTTGCCGCCGGAGGACACAAAAGCATATCTATGTGCGCGGAATGTGACTTTTTATATCAAACATCGGTTATGGGGCTCTCAACAAAGGCGTTTAGAGACGCGCTTACATTTATAAGAGAGATAATGAATGATTAATCGTATAAAAGCAATATTAAGACATAATTATGGTTTTGTGATTTTTTTTGGTTTTACTATGTTTCTATTCATGGGAAAGCAGATTCTCATGAAAGAGGCTATGCTTAAAGGGGACTTCCTGGTGCAGTTCTATCCCTGGATGAAGGTATACGCGGAGTCTATCAAAGATTTCTGTTTTCCTTTTTGGAGCAGGTATTTTCATAGCGGGTTTCCTTTAATGGCGGAAGGGCAAATAGGGGGGTTCTATCCTTTAAATATACTGATGTTTCTTCTGTTACCATTTAAGGTGGCTTATAATTATTCTGTCATACTCCACTTTGTGTTAGCAGGGTGCTTTTCATATGCTTATACAAGAAAAGTTGGTGCTGATCAATGGGGAGGCGCCCTTGCTGCTTTATTGTTTTGTTTTGGCAGCGCATACGCGGGTGCTTTTTACAACATTGTTACGCTTAGAACCCTTGTTTGGTTCCCTCTTGTTTTACTGTTTTTCGAATATTTTATAAGCAGCAAAAAGTTTTTTTATATTGTTATAGCTGGCATTGTGGTCGGCATGCAATTTTTAGCGGGCTTTATACAATTGGCAGCATATTCTTTTGTTTTCTATATGATTTATATGGCATACAGCTTTTATCTTAAGCGTATAGGTTTAAAAAAGAGTATTTTAGCGATTTTCATCTTTTCTTTGTTGGCGATTATTATCGCTATGCCGCAGCTTTTGCTTACCTACAATCTTGCGCAGACAACCGCGAGAACGTCCTCATCTCTGGGCTTCGCGTTATGGAAGTCATTTTCACCGATATCTTTGTTTAATATTATCTTTCCGAAATGGTTAAGCTTTTTAGGCCAGAGGCTTTTTATAGGAGTATTTAGCCTAATTTTTCTTCTTTATGGAATTGCCTACTATAGAAAGAACCGTGCTATAAAAGTGCTCGTAGTTGTAGGTGTTATCGCTTTTCTTGCCGGATTAGGAAAGTATAACCCATTATACGTTTTAATGCTTAAGGTAACAGGATTTTACAGCTTCAGAAACCCGTCAAAGTTTCTGTTCTTTACGATATTCTGCGCGTCTATTATAACAGGAATAGGTTTCAGCAGGTTTTTTATAGAGCGTAATAGTAAGTACATAAAAGCTATGGCAAAAGTTTTGGGTATCATATTAGCGTCTTCTATAGCTTTATTTTTCGCGTCAAAGATTTTTTTGATTACATTTCAGGAGCAAATTTTAGATTTATCGCGGAGATATATATTGAAATATATCTATGGTAAGCCATATCACAGGTATAGCCTGGATAATTATATGGGGAGGATAAAAGGTATCTATCAATCGGTCGTGGAGAGCGTATCCTTAAATGACTTTTTTATTATTTTCTCATTAGCAATGGTTGTTGTCGTTATGCTTGCGTGTATTTATATATATAAGAATCCAGGTAGGGTAAGCAGACTTAAGATGCCGATTTTTTGTCTGATATTTATTGATCTCTACGTTTACAGTCTTTACGGCACAGGATTTACAAATAATATAAGCTTTGGTTCTGCTAAACCAAGAGAGAGCAGTGTATTATCTGCTTTAAGATTAGATAATGGACTTTTTAGGGTGCTACCTTTTGATCTAACAGATGAGAAGCTGCCAAATTGGGCAATGCCTAATACGAATATTTTGGTTAAACTTGATAGTGTGGCTGCCTATACGCCATTGGCAGAGGAGTCTTACGCAAAGCGTCTCTCTGATTTAGAGGTGGTTGACAGTGCCTTAGGCGTTTTAACGCCCTCAGAGGAATCTCTTGTAAAGAAACACCAGGAGATTAGGCTTTTAAACGTCAAATATATAGTATCTAGCAAAGACTTAGATTACGTATTCCTTAAAACAGTTATACGCGATAACGGCTTGTTTCTTTATGAACTTACTGATTATCTTCCAAGGATTTTCTTTACAACGGATATAAAAGGGGTTATTATTCCAGATGAAAGAGCGGATCTTAAGATAATAGAATATAAAGACGGCTATTGCGAGTTGGATGCCGATGCTGATAAAGACGGTTTTTTAATATTTTCCGAAAATTATTACCCGGGCTGGCATGTATATGTAGATGGCCAAGGAAGTGACTTATTAGAGATTAATGGGCTTGTGCAGGGCGTATTCTTAAAAGCAGGAAGGCATAGAGTTGCTTTCAAATTCAAGCCGGATTTTGGTATTAAGATATGAAAAATAATATATTAGTAATATTATTGCTTAGTATATTCACTCTGTTGGCAGTAACGAGTATTATAGCTAAATCGGGTACTTGTGACGAGATAGCCCACCACATAGCAACTGGCGCGGTTTTTTTAGAAAAAGGCGATCTTAAAATGTCCACTGAGTCACCGCCTTTACCAAGATATATTGTTGCCGCGCCAATTGTATTTTTCTTAGACCCCGTATTACCTGCCAATAAGGATGTATGGAGAAACGAGGACAGAGCAGAGTTTAGTAGGGACTTCTTTTTTAAGTATAATAATAACGCTAAGCAGATGCTTTTTGCTTCAAGACTCGCTGTTATCATATTGGGTATTATACTCGGTATTCTGCTGTTTATATGGTCTAACAAGATGTATGGAGAGAGAGTAGCCCTGTTCACGCTTTTTATATACTGTTTTTCCCCCAATATATTAGCGCATACCAGATTGGCGACAACTGATATCATAACAACATTTTTTATGTTTTTGAGTCTCTTTACATTTTGGTTATTTTTGAATAATCCCGGTAAGACGAGACTTGCATTGGCAGGCTTGTGCTTAGGCCTGGGGCAGTTGTCGAAATATTCTATGCTTATTTTATATCCGATCTTTGTGATCCTGTATATAGTAGCTATAAATAAGGATAAAAATTTACCTAAGCGAGCAAATGCTTATAGCCTCTTACTGATATTTTTAATCTCTATACTTACTATCTGGGCAGGATATGGTTTTAGGATAGAGCCTATACTGGTAGACGCCATGAGGGCAGGAGAGAAACTCGCGTTTGTCTCTATGCTGGTTGAAAAAAACTTTGCTACGTATCAGGGTGCCATCAAACCGGTGCTGGAATCATTTTTATTGAAATTCCCCATGCCTTTAGGAGAGCATATCCTGGGATTTTTCGGTGTATTAAGGCACAGCCATGAAGGGCATCTGACATATTTTTGCGGTCAATGGTCGCAAAAGGGAAATTCATTATATTTTTTGGTTTCTTTTCTGATTAAAACACCTATCCCTATCACCATACTATTTTTAATGGGTTTAATTGTGTCGATCAGGAAAAGGTTATCAACGAGTGATTGTTTTTTAATCATACCTTTTTTTGTCTATTTTATTATCGCGTTGGGAAGTAACCTTCAGGTTGGCATAAGGCACCTATTGCCTATATACCCATTATGTTTTGTTATATCAGCAAGAAGCATAGGTCTATTTAGATATAGATTATCAAAGACTATTATTGCGTTTTTTTCTCTATGGATTATTTTAGGCACGATTATGATTTACCCGCATTTTTTAAGTTATTTTAATGAAATAGCAGGCGGGCCTGATAATGGCTGGCGATATTTGCGCGATTCCAATATTGACTGGGGCCAGGACCTGCCAGCGCTTTCAACATATATTAAGGAGAACAAGATAGATGTAATTACGCTAGCATATTTTGGAGAGGATTTGCCGAAAGAATACGGAATTAAAGAAATACCATTTAAAGAAACTGAACATACAAGACCAGAAAACAAGGTATATGCTATAAGCGTACAGGGCCTGGATTCTGTGAAGTGGGCTAAGGATTATACGCCTGATGCGAAAATGGGCTATTCCATATTTGTTTATGATTTTAGGGATAAGAAATTATGAAAAATCCATCTGTATCTATTGTAATACCAACATATAAAGAAGCGGATAATATAGAGCGTCTTGTAAAGGGTATTGGTAGCGCGATGCAAGGTGTTAACTATAAATACGAGATTGTAATAGTAGATGATAGCTCTGAAGACGGCATAGAAGCTCTGATACCGATGCTTTCTAAGGAATGTTTGGTAAGAATTAAAATAAGGAAAGCTAAGAGGGACCTCTCTGCTTCCGTGTTAGAAGGTTTTAATATATCTATAGGGGATATACTGGTTGTTATGGATGCTGACTTAAGCCACCCACCGGATAAACTGCCGGAGCTTATAACGCCTATAGCGGAGAATAAATGCGATGTTAGCATGGGCAGCAGGTTTATCCAGGGCGCCGGCATAGAAGGGTTCGGAGTCTTTAGGAAGATGAATGCTGCTGTCTCAAGAATTCTGGCGAGGCCCTTTGTTAATGTGAGTGATCCTATGTCCGGTTTTTTCGCATTACGTAAAGATATAATAGCCAATTACGATCTATTGAGACCAATCGGTTTTAAGATAGGACTTGAAATACTTGTTAAATCAGGCACTAAGAAAATTACAGAGATACCTATAAGATTTGCTAAAAGATATGCCGGTAAGGGTAAACTTAGTATATGTCAACAGTTCAAGTATTTGCGGCATCTATTTCGTTTATTTTTGTTTAAAATAAATGGACGCTGAATATACGAACCACAATATCCGGTCTTGAGCCTAGCATGTCCAATGGATGCAGAGAAGTATAGACATAAGCGGGCCTAACAAGGATTTTAGGCTTTTGGCCGTAAAGATGATCACAGAAGCAGGGCGTTTGTTCTTGATTTATATTATAGGGCGTGGTAGGATTATAAATTGTAGCTAGAGTGACAGATGAACTTACACAGAACGCTTTAAAGCAGGCTCTGTTGAGGTGCAATCCACCACAAGGGCTTATTTATTACTCTGACAGAGGTGGCACAGTATGTCAATGGTGATTATCAGGAACTGCTTAAAATACACAATATAACCCCTAGTATGAGCTGTAAAGGTAACTGTTGAGATAATGCAGCGGGTGAGAGTTTCCTGCGTACGCTAAAGGCAGAGAAGATCCACTGCTCTAAATTTAGGACCAAAGGGGCGGCAAAAAATAGGGGGCATTCGAGCGTGTTGAGCTATATTATAACCGGAAGAGAATACATTCGCCCTTAGATTGTATGAGTTCTTTTGAATTTGAAACGCAAGCTGTTGCAGCTCTATAAACAGTCCACCAAAAAGGGGAAAGTTGCATTGGTTCTTTCGGTGCATTGTGAGATATTATACCGAGCGTTTAGAAAAATGTTGTTAAACCAGACAGGGTAAATGAAAAAGGATAATTCAATGAAAATAACTTTGCTTATACCTACACTAAATGAGATCGAGGGAATGAAGCAGATAATGCCTAAGATAAAAAAAGAATGGGTGGACCAGATACTTATTGTTGATGGAGACTCTACTGATGGAACGGCGGATTATGCTAAGGGATGCGGGTATGAGGTAATTGTTCAGAAGCAGAAGGGTATACGCCACGCGTATATTGAGGCCATGGAGCACGTGAGAGGCGATATTGTCATTACTTTCAGCCCTGACGGAAATTCTATACCTGAACTTATACCTCCCCTAGTGGATAAGATGAAAGAGGGCTTTGATATGGTTATTGTATCGCGTTATGCAAAAGGCGCTAAGAGCGAAGATGATGATCCAGTAACCTCTTTTGGCAACTGGTTATTTACCTCCCTAATAAATCTACTGCATGGCTCACGCTATACAGATGCTATGGTGATATATAGGGCGTGGAAAAGAGAGGTGTTCAACGAGCTTGATCTAGATAAGGAGGAAAGCTATATTTTTGAGGAGAGACTATTCCGTACGAAGATAGGAGTCGAACCATTATTATCTGTTAGGGCAGCAAAAAGGGGTTTGAGATGCGCGGATATGCCCGGCGATGAACCAGCACGAATAGGCGGGGAGAGAAAACTAAAAATTGTCCAATGGGGGTTGGCTTATATGTTTGAAGTGATAAGAGAAGTATTTGTATGGAGATAATATGGATAAGAATTCAAATATTTTAATATGTGGCCTGCATAAAATTGTAAATAAAGCTTTCCTGCGTAGATTCAAGAGAGATGGTTTTACAAAGGTAGAAGACGCGAGCGATATATCTCTGGATTTGACTTCGCAGATTGAGGTAGATGATCACTTTAAAACCTATATGCCGTCCATCGTAATATATACAGGCTCAATAAGCGGAGGCATAGCTGCTAACATGAAACGCCCGGCAGAATTTATATATAACAATATGATCTCTGAGGCGAATGTTATTCATTCAGCAAAGGTTGTTGGTGCGGACAAACTTTTATTCTTCGCCTCATCTTGTATATATCCCAAGAAGTCTTTACAGCCGATAAAAGAGGAATATCTTCTCAGCGGCCCGCTGGAACAGACCAGTGAGCCTTATGCTGTTTCTAAAATAGCAGGGCTTAAGGCCTGCCAGGCTTATAATCAGCAGTATA